>JGI24021J15306_10010298_pt1 | contig 11596 bp, 9 predicted proteins | sample Ectturendosymbi1_FD_15306 | JGI IMG/M metagenome (IMG submission 15306)
GACAACCCGGGCAGAGTTTCATTTTAGCTGGGTTTATACTTTCTCTGCCACGCCCAGATCCTTGCGGATCTGAGCAAACCATCCACCGAGAGAGACCGGTTGCGACCCAGCACCCCCTGCGCAACTGTGTTGATCATCTAACAGCTCCTTCCCACATAATATGCACCACCACGAGTTGAAACTGGACAGTAACAAAACTAATTTAACTGCTGAGGGGCATCGACTGGATAACCTTCCGGTTCCTTCAATGCCCTGGCGTCCGTGCACTAATTTGTGTTTTTTCTAGCTGAATATTAATTATCGCCAAATAAACTCAACTCAACTCACGACATACAGCTCCTCCACATACCTAAACTACTTGTATGAAAAAGCAATGGGCATCACTTTTTAGACAAAGTCTAAAGTAAAAGTCCTCAAAATTTTCTTGAAAAAGGCCAGCGAAACCAAAACATAGCCACCAAAAATGCTTTGAAATTAAGATTTTTATCAATCATTTGTCTCCAGGAATAACATATGGTGATAAACTGTAAGGGAGAAATGCTGTGAATCTGTAGTGTGTACATAGAGTAACAACGGCCAAGATATCCCTGGACCATAAAAATGGCCAGAAAAGACAGTTAGCTGGCCAAATGATGGTATGGTGTGCTTGTGCTGCTAGGTTTAAGCAACAAACATGACTTTTATTCTTCATAGTTATTATTGTGAACCAACCAAACTAAAAAACAATAAATCTTACTCTAATCATTTTCATATCAAAGTAAATATATCCAGCTTTCAAGACAAAAGTTTATTAAGCCTTCAAACTTACTAAAAGTTATGCGTTTGCATTTGTACACCAACCACTTACCCGCTAAGTACTGCCTTTGAGATAAAATATTTTTACGTAACAACTTAGATTTACAAGAGTTAGTATTAGTTATAGCAATCTTTAGTATTAAATTAAAAATTAGCAATGAATTAAAAGCATTTTCTGCTCATTAGTTGCTTTACGAATTATTTTATTTGGTGGTCATTCAATTCTACAAGGGGTTGAAAATTGTCTCCGAGGTTATGTTGCATGTGGAGCTGGTATGGATTTGCAATGCATGGTGATTTGAATCATTTTCATATCAAAGTAAATATATCCAGCTTTCAAGACAAAAGTTTATTAAGCCTTCAAACTTACTAAAAGTTATGCGTTTGCATTTGTACACAACTTTACGAATTATTTTATTTGGTGGTCATTCAATTCTACAAGGGGTTGAAAATTGTCTCCGAGGTTATGTTGCATGTGGAGCTGGTATGGATTTGCAATGCAAGGTGATTTGAATTGAATTGGTAGAAAGTGTATGGGCTGTATGGCAGCACGCGCCTTGAGCACATGCTTGACTTGACATTTTTTAGCCTCAAATAGAACACCGTAGAATATCGTTTTGGAGTAGGCCTACAGTTGTGAATTGCGTCAAGATTGAAACCAGTTTTAAATATCAAGCTCAAAGTGGTGCTTGAGTTGAAATCTAAAGTCGGTTTCTGGAAAACACGATTATCAAAGAAAATTAATCCTGACTGAAATACTGCCGTACGATTGCTTTAAAAAGCTTTAAAAAGCATGTAGTAACACACAATCTTTCACCAAATCTTAAACTATGGCTACTTACACTCAGGGGCGTACCGAGGTTAGATGGTGCCAGGGGCAAGAAAAGCTTAGCGCCTCCATGTTCGAACCTAAGGTCTTTTGAGAGTAAATATACTGTATTGAAGAAACTACTTGCCACACTGTTAGAACTTTTCGGCGCCCCCCCAACGGTTAGGCACCCAAGGTTTTGCGCCCCCCTCGTTACGACCCTGATTGCACTAAATCTTTGAAAATTATTTCACGTAAATGGTAATCGATCGCAGCATCATTCCCGTAGTGAGCGGCGTCAAATAACTGTGTTAAGTATTTCCAGGAATAACAATTATCTGTCCAACATTATAAGGAATTCCCCAGTAAGGATGTGTGATATGATCAGCTGTTGTTGTTTCTGTTCTCGATATATTGAGTCAGTATGACATGGGACAATGGCAGTTGGTAAATTGAGACCTTATTTTAAGATGATCAGCGTGGTACAAAACAAACGTTGTTTTTGTTGAATGACTGTGAAGGGAATGTTATGCGTGTCAGACAATAGCATGTAACTGCAGTATAGCAATTTACAAAAGTCTCGCAAATGGTTCACAGAAAGAGAACTGTCAATGCGTCATAACAGTCCGCGCCGCCGAGGAAAACGAGATGCTGCTTAGTCCTTATAAAATCGTTGTTACAAGTTGCAGCACCATCACGAATCACAGTCACGAGCCGCCACATCTTTGAGCGGCCTCTACAAAGCACGTAATAACATTTTCACCTAGCCTTTATATGTGATTAGCAAGAAGGCTCGGAAAACAACCATTGCAAATTTGTAAGTTTAATCTTAGCATGCTGTAAGCAATTCACACATTTGTCCACGCGATAAACCTATCACTGATAAGTCAAACACAACATTTCAGTTTCTGAAAATAAGAAAAATCTTGATTTTTTCAGGTAATAAAATCTCTACAACAGGGGTTAAGCTAAGCCTGTAACCACTGAATATAAATGTCATATAAAAATTCAGCAAGGTAAGCGTGAATTTCATACGAAGGAATGTCAGGTTAACAGTACTCATAAAGTGTTTATAACTCCACCTTTGATCATATGCTATTGAATGCAATGGCCTATGATATATCATGGAAATAATTTTCAAAAGCTCTAGCGTTTTCTATAAACTTTAGAGGATTCAGCCGATTGGAAATAATTTTTTGTATTTATGTTATTAATTTTTGTATTTATGTTATTATGGGAATTAAAAAAACAAAAAAGGAGATTTAATGTTTTTATGGAAAAAGCGAACTCACACGGTTTTTCTGTAAAAAATTAAACCCAGGGCTTCATCCAACATGTTTCGCAGAATCAAAAGTTTTCTACTCTAATATGCACCAGGAATAGCTGAACCATATTCTCATATTGTGTTAAGGGCGGTAAGGTGATGTATATCTGTAACAGTCTAAAGCACGATTGTACCAAAACCGCTGACTTGGCATAGAATGAAGAGGCGGCGACAGTTTAGCTCAGTGTTAAATAATTAACTGTTTGGCGATTCTAAATATTTGAGGCTTAGCAAACCAAGCAAAGCACTTAGCTTCGTTTTCTATCTAAGCCTAATCTCTTTTCTTTTGGCAGACAATCTGCATGCAAGATAACTACGGGACCAATAACGTTTTCTAGTTCGCCTCAACGTCAACTCAACATTCCTATAGTTGGAAAGGTTACATTACAGTTTATGACGTAGCAAATGCATGAATAAACCTGTCTACCTAAATGCAGATAGACACAAACCAAGACCCTTATTGAAGCTTTTAGTAATTCAACTGGATTGTATAACTCTAATGACATTATGAAGTACAAACCCGTAAATAGTGCTCAAAGTTACTGGATGTGGAATTTCGGCAGCGCGTTGCAATGAAATAGGAAAACAGTAAGGGTATCTGTTATGCAAAACACTTCGCAAAAATAGCCTGCGGACAATTTTTTTGCAATTCTTAATGATAGCTTTTGTTTAGATGAGTTCGTCCATAAAATGCATCGTAAACTTTGCTTTCCTGCTAGACAACTCTGAAACATCCCAAATTTGGTTCAGTTTGTGCTTTGTTGAAAGATGGTTTCACAGCTTTAATGTTTGTCGCAGAGAGAAAGTAAGCAATTACATACTAACCTCTACATCAATTTTGATACTTGACGTTTTTAGGTCCATTCGCAGTCGCACGCACTGTTCCGATTGAAGCGCAAGTCATAGCAAAATAACAGGTTTCAAGCAAGGACAATCCATTACAATTGTAAATATTCGTTTATTGTCAAGCGACCTGCACTTGATACACAAAATAATAAAAGCAGTGAATTAAAACAATGCGCAACAATTGAGTAGCATTCTATGGTGTCCTGTTCACAACAGCCCACTGATAACAGACCACTCGAAATAGATAACGTTCGCAACAGATCACAATCACAACAGATCACGTTCATAGGCAGAATCACTATGAAGGTAGTATGTCATAAACGTGCGGTCTATTTTGAATGGTCTGTTATGAACGGGTCTATTATGAGCAGGTCTGTTTTGAAAAGGAACCGTCTTCTATATGTCCTGCTACGATCTCCTAATGAAAGAGTCGAACTTGGCTAAACGCCTTTTATGAAAAAGCAATCAGCGTTTACGTTTTTTAATTGAAAAACAGCAGAAGTCCACTTGCAAAACAATTTTAAAGTCAATTATCATTTTCGAGTGTTGTGCAAGTAAGCTACCATTGTTACAGTGCCCGTTTTTTTCCGGTTAATGGTGTTCATGGCGAGGGTTGCCATTTGTCAGGGAAATGGTTAATCACAAATAGCTTCACAGTTCCACATTAGTCAGCGAAAAGGAACGAAACTCTGAATGCGAGCAATCTGAAACATCTTCAACTTTGATGAAAGAGCGAAATTTTTTCCTAAAGTGGAAAAGCCACAAAGAGACGCATGACTCCTGGCAAGCTTTTGAGGTTATTTTTTAAACATCGCTTCTGTTTATAAGTTATTTAAAAGAAAATGTTCACCACCTCGACTTTTACATTCTTGTAACTCGCACAATGAACAAATGATACAAAATAAGTCTGTTTGTCAAGCTTTTGTACTTACGCTAATATAAGACGCGAGAAGCTAGTTTACTTTACTCATCTTATACCACAAGCCCTGGACTCAAATGTCCCTTATACGAAAGTAACGTACTTAAAATGTTAAGTTAATTATTTCAGCTGCTTTGGAAAGGGTAAAATCGCGAAAGTTTTTGAAAATCGTCGCACGCCATGAGCTTGTTATTTAACAGAAATAAACTATATAGGGTCATGGGTTTGCAAGTCTAGCCAAGCCATGAGCTAACCAGTTCAACACAATTTCGAGTTATGAAAAACAATCTCTAATTAACTCATATAGCGTCAACGACCAGAACAGGATCAGTCAAAGACAGCCTACCTTGGACCCATCTTGAATCATACACTGTGATTACTCCAAATTTCTGCCCCAGCTTACTGAACTCAAAAGGCGGTAAATCATTTCCAAAATTAAGTAGAACGAATCACACTCATTACGAAACTTACAAATATAATCAGTTGAATCAAGTCGCATCGCCTTGAGAATTTTGTGGCAAGAGGTAGTCCAAATCATTTACTGTATTGATAAAACAAAGACTCGATTCATTTGAGTCACTGATAAATGTCACTCAAGTCGGGAAGCAAGTGTCTCTGCCTTTGATATAATTACCCTTCGTTCCATGTGCAGCTGCAAGTTTCGTCAGATATTCTTTGACAAATTGCTTACAACCTTTCAGGATTCGAAGAATAAACGCAAATCCGTCTCGCACTCTCGGATTTACGTTCATTAAGCTTTGCTCACAGATGGCCTCTGTGCGGTTTTATTGCTTGATTCCGACATGGTCATGGGGCTGGCTGGCGCAAAGGAACTCGAAGCAGATCGGAGCCTTTGTTTGCGCTGCGAGAAAACCCGCAAAGCTGCAATACTGTCTCCGCCGCAGCAGCACGGGCAGTAGCTGACGAGGATGTCTGCAACGTTGGATCGAAACTTGGGGTCCCGGACGCTATAAACCACGACATTGACCAGGCTGCAAAACATAGCAAACGAAAACGTGATCAACACCTCAAAAACTTTCACCGCATTACAACGCATGTTGCCTTGGCTCAGACTTACGAAATCCCATGGCTGATAGGAACGTGAATCGTTTACGCAGGGTGCAGCAATTACGGAGATGAGCAAGTCATCAAAATAGGTTAGCAATTGCACTTCGTTTTTTTTCATTACAAGCAAGCTAACTTCAAAAATATTAGCAAAATTGTAATTCTCAAAGCATTAGAAATACTTTTTAAGTAACAAGTAATCTAAAACCAAGGAAAATGGCATTCATTTCAACACTTCACAATCAGCATTTAAATGAATCACTTGAAATTGCATGTAATCGACTTGTTGGTTGTTTAAGTTTCAACAGTCGATCACTCCTGTGCATAGCAGGCCGCTAATGCTAACTACCAACACACAAGGTGAAGTGGCACTAGAACGACTAACGCCTGCAGGTAGAGTGATAGTACAAGTCTACACAGTAATCATATTTCCAAGGTCATTTATCTGTATAAAGTGTGATCAAGCTTTTCAATTATGTTGTGGAGACAAGACGAACGCAGCCAGGCGTTAATCATGTTTTGTTTCGATATGATATTGGTTAAATATTTTGTTGCTTTAAAAAATATTTGCCAAGCTGAAAATAATGTGAAAGAAGCTTTGGAGTCTCACAATGGCATAAATGTTTTCTCAGAATCAAATTTTGTTCGCATGTTATTCATGCCAGTATCCATCACAAATCGTGTTTTAATGCAATTTCCGCGTTGACGTAATTGGTTTCGCGACGGCTGCGTGCAAACTCCGTGTGCTCGTTTGCTGACTAATTTTATCCTAGTAATGTTGCCGCCACTTATAGAGTTCCTGGAAACTTTCGTGAATTATAAGCCATTTTCCAAAATTTCAGAAATTACGCAGGCGGTACTTCAGAGCCTTGTGCTGTGCCGCTTAATAACTAAACCGTCTTTATTTTAATAACTAATTCGTCTTTATTTGAAACCTATCGCAAAACACTTGCTGCGAGATTGTCAGTTTCAGGATAAGGCGAAAATCGGCTGCTGATGATCTATTTCCGAAACAAATCTCCATCGGTCAAAATTTTGTGTGTACTATGATAACTGACCCAGGGGTAATAAACGAGCTTCTGCTCAAGAACATTTCCAGTGAGGTTTCATAACAAGCAGTCTACAGTACCTTACAGAATAGAACGTTTTTGATCCAAAACGAAACGGTGTAGAACTTTTGCACATGCTTTGTGTGCGCTAACGATCAGGACGTCCTACGTATATGGTTTGTTGTGATGATAAGACTAACCGTGCTTGGGTGTTTGGGTGCACCCGGTCTCACCTGTTGATCATTGCAACATAGAAGCAGGCAGCGTAAATAGGTGCAATATCAGTGTAGGGTATAGCTGGATATAGGTTGTCGATGAGTACCACGACGAAAGCTGGCACTGTTAAAAGATACAAAAAAATATCAAAATAGTTTTTTCGAATTTCTGCTTTCAATTACGGAATTGCCCACGCAGAAAACATGTGTAGACAAACGAACATCTAAAAATAACTTTGTTCTTTGGATATTGCAAAAATATTTGTGCTGTGCTATCTTACAGATTACTAAAATATTTATCACGCAGCATTCCTGACTCCACAGTATTTTCAGCGTTGCGGATTAAGCAGGGGTGTATTGGGGTGGGAAAGCGTGGGAGCGGCGTACCCACACCTTTTTCACGTTTTGCTTTAACATGAGTTGACAACTGTTTTAAAAAGGCTGTTTCTTTGGATGCGTTCCCACATCTTTTGATTAGCACTACATCCCTGGGTTTAAGCATCATGTTTGCTGTTTGTTTAGTCAAACAGTGAACAAAATAGTGGAATAAGGAAATGTCGCAAAAATTATGGAACAGCACGATGCAAATCTGCAAGTACTTTACTATTTACACACTCTCAGACGAATGAAACGACAGCACTTAAACGGAACAAATGTTGCTTTTCTAGAAAGCTGCAAAAACCTTTGAAATAGTTTGTGCGTACCCTCATGTCCTCAGACAGCTTATATGCGTCGTGTTTCATCGACACGCCTCTCTTCTACACGTTGGGATCCAAGAGATATTGCTAACATACTATTGCAACTGAAACTGAAATTATTGAAAAATTGCCCCAACCATGGGCCAGTTCATGTTATACGCAGCAACTATATACCACGATTGCCTTTGAAAAGATTGCATCATGATTGTCTTCACCCACGTGAATTTTCCTTTACTGTTTTTTATGTGATTGTGCCAGTCTAAGATAGCCATGTGTAGAAACCAAAAGATGAAAAGCGACTAAAAACTGGAGAGGGCGCAGTTTTTGAGGCTGCCAATACAAATTTCTATATAAATAAAAACCAACAGCAAAATGCTCTGAACAATTTAAGACACATTAACGGTTCACAGTTTTACCTAAGCTGCTCACTTTGAGTTTTTGCTTGTCATTTTCTAGTTTCAAACTTATGTCAGTTTTTGTTTAATGCTGAAACGTAACTCATAGCCTGGTTGCAAAGTCGCGAAGTGTTACTGCGGGCTATATAAGCAAAGCAGAACAGGTTTCTGACTCAGAACCGATGAAATCCACGTGCCACGAAGCGGTCTCACGGCTGTTCATCGTGACATAAGCAAGCCAATGCTTGACGTCTTCAGCAATTTTGTAAACATCTTATGAGAATGACAGGAAGCATGGGTGCAAACACGTGATCTAAGTACACCTAACTTCACTCACTGGCCGCACACGTTACAGAAGTAATTCTCAAATGAGCAGTTTATACGTCGCTCTATTTGAGGTTGCGTTAGCAGTCCATGCCACCCTACAGGAGGAAAACGTTCGATTATGGCTTGCAAATACACAATACTAACCTATTGTAATGGTAAAACCGAGCTCCATAAAAGCAACAGTAATAAAATACTGTCTTTCAGTGGAGGTTGACACATCGCTATCTTTGCGCGTTGAGTAAGGAGAGACTGGTTTCGAAGATTTGCGAAGATGAAAAAAAACGATGATTCCAGATGCTGTCAGAAATATTATCTGAAAAGATTTTGTGTATTGTCGTTCATTGCTTTTGCAAAAATAGCTACTGACTGACACTAACTAGCTCGCAAAAAGTCTTTGTGCAAGAAGAGTATTGGCAAAACAAAACTACATAAAGGAAATTGCGTGTGGTTTTCAGCGCCACCGTCGGCCGCAGCGCTTGTACACACATGCACGAGTAATGATGGATGATAACAGGAGAAAAATTGTTAAAGGCAGAAAAGCGAGTGTTTGTCAAATACGGCCAAACACCAACCCACGATTTGCAAAGAAAATCAATAAACGCTAAACTTTGAAGTGCATGAAACCGTTACAACACCCACAAGTTCTCTACAAGTTTGTGCAAATAACAACGACAATTCTTATCCACTTTATAATTCATTTTAACAAGAAACTACTGCTTCTACAGAAAACCTGCTGTTTTTTGTTTTACTTAATGAAAAAGACACTGCAGATATAGTTTATAATAAATTTTAACAATGAAGTAATAATTATTTATAACAATCCAAGCGCAATATTCATTACTTTACTTAATTGTGGTAAATAAATGAGGCCGTTGTTGCGATTCACATTTTGATGCCGCATTTTAAGTAAGTAAAAGTTTCCAAATTAAAATTTGCTTACCGTAAGTAGATATGGAAGGAGATAGAACAAAAACAACAAGGAAAGTGGAGCAGTTTTATCTGAAGTTGCTTTCGTCTCAAAGAAAAACAAGAACGTGCTGGGAACATATGCGGAGGAGAAGTCTTGTGGAAACCATACTGAAAGATCAAAACCGCGTTTTTGAAATTTGTGTTCCTGGTAAACCAGGTCATGAATTCGGTTTATGTTTAAGATGCTAATGAAAAAACAGCAGTAGATTTTGCTTAGGGTGTGCTATTTGTGTACGAAAACACATTACTGAATTGAAAATGACAAAAACACAAAATAAGTTCCTCACAAGATATAATTGGTACTTTTGCAGTCACGTGTTCTGCTAGAAATGTTTTTATAGCGAAACATTGTAAGCGCTTGTAGTCGCAGTGTGTTTTATTTGATCATAAGATGAAAAAGAGATGAGGATGCCCACTTGTTAGGCGAAATATATCTTCTTTTAAGCACCACATCGACTGATTCTTTGCGGAGAAATAGCTGTTTTTGTATCTTTATCATGTTTTTACCACAGTCGGAACGGATAATTGAAGACTTCGACAAAATCACAAAATTGATCTATGAAATATTTTGTACTAAGGCAAGCTTATTTTCTAAATTCTCTGATTTCTTTAGTGTTTGAAGCAACTGAGTTCAATTATAGCCGCTTCATTTTTAGACCGAAAACGCTTTTTGTGGGTTACGTTACAGTAGTTTGTAGGAAACTTGTATGCTCCTTATCTTCTGAAACAGTTTAATAAAAGATTAAAACACAATGAATGATGAAGAGGGTGTCCATGAGGGACCCATTCAGTTTTGTTTATAATGTGAAGATATTGCATCTGAAGGTAGAGCTTTCAAATTCCGTACACGACAGGCATCACTCCACTGAAACAGCGCAGTTTTTAATAATTCGTTTGCTGTGTCGATAGAACAACAAACACAAGTCGCACTGAATACTTGATTGCACTTTCCACAAAACTAGTAAAAAACGTCTTACCTAGGACTGTGGCAGAAACAATTGCAAGTATCCAGACAACACCAAGACCCAACGAAATGTTCCTCTTTCTTTGCATTCTGTAGTGAATGGGACGTACAAATGCGTAAAGCCGCTGTCCAGCGAGGTAAACCAGGTTGTAAATAGAAGACGTGAAAGTCAGAAGAAAGAAAACTCCGCCGATCGCAGCTGCCGCAGACTCGCGATAAAGGAAATACCGGCTGTGGTTTTCTTTCGAGGTCCCGTTGAAAGAGGTGCCGAAGTTGACCGGGAAGATTAGCAGTATTTGGATCCCTGAAAATGAAAAACGCTGCACTGCAACTAAGGTCTGGTATGCACAATGATTGAGTATTTGACGAAGAAAGATAACGCCACAAATTAACTGAGCTGTGCGTAACCTAATGTTTAGCACACAAAATCATGAAAACGAACAAAAACGGCTTTGAACTGGACCCTCTTCTTTACACGGTAGATAAGGACAACAGATGTCTGTTGCAAACTTTACGCTTTTTTCTTGCTGGAATGTCTTAGAGCCACGTGTAACGAGTCCGCGATTGCGATTTAACTCGTTTTGTTTTGACACACTCGGAAATAAATAGAAAGGACAAGATTTTTTCCCACTACCGGTGCCGGACTCACACCACCTGTTTGCGGTTGGTAGGGGTCAAGCGACTCTTTTACCCGGAAAATTTCTAAACACTGCCTTTACTTGCATATGATATACTGTACTTTGAAAAGTCTTAAATTAGAGTGCCAATACTGAAAAAAGGTTATTTTAGGGAACGTCGTGTTTGTCTAGGTAGGGGAAACCTCAACCTAATTGGTCCCTCCTCGATTTCCCACTGCTCACTGCCGAGGAACCCAACAATCTGCCTGCTCTTGTTTAGGTGATTTACCCGTAGTACAAGGTTTTTAACCTGGAGTCCATGAATCCCTTATGTGTCCATGAATGTGTTTTAGGGGGTCCGTAAATCAAAATCCAAGCAAGAAAATCCGTTAGATTTTATCCGCCCATTTGGACCATTATTCAGCTTAATTGCACCACCACTATAGTCTGACATGTTCATGCTGCAAGTCGACTGAACGTTTTTTATTTGATTTTAGTGACGACAATTGGCGGCAGGCAGATGTATGGGGCGCCGTTCGTAAAAATATTATATCTGACAGATTTAGCACAAAAACTGCTATCTCTGCGCATATTTAGCTATCTCT
>JGI24021J15306_10010299_pt1 | contig 11595 bp, 8 predicted proteins | sample Ectturendosymbi1_FD_15306 | JGI IMG/M metagenome (IMG submission 15306)
TTCAGAGTAGCTGATGTACAGCCATCAATGACAGTGTACTGCTGTCGTCCTTGCAAGTAGCTAGCCAGCAATTTGAGAGGCAAACCTCTTATTCCAAAAAATTTTTTCAATTTCCACAGTAGCACATCATGATCTATAGTATCAAATGCTTTAGACAAGTCACAAAAGATAGTACAAGTAATCAAACCCTTTTCTAGACTCTCCAGGATATTCTCCTGCATATCATAAATTTTAGGTTAAACAAACAAACACAAATGCTCCAAATGGTCGAAAAAATGATGGCATGTTTCATGTGAAAGAACTTGGAGTTGTTTTGGGGTTTGTGATATCTAATTTGTTTCATGCGTGACGATCAGGCACGACGTCACACGAATCACCGGAGCGTGAGAAACCACGAACGGAAAGCGCTTGAAGAATAGCAGTTACAGTTTATGACCGAATGGCAATCAAGTGGGCTACAGTTATCTCCTCCGGGGAGCTGTATTGGTTCTTGATGCCATAATGTCTACCCTTGCGTGCTAGGTGTTCTGTGTTCTTGAATTCAATCCTTCTAACGGGCCGCTACAGATGCACGTGCCAGCAAAAATTTCATAGACTTCAGAGTGGAGACTGTCTGAACATGACTTGTTAAGGTTCAAAGATCTGCAAACGCTCCAGAAAACTAAACAAATCTATTCAGCCAGTATTTTGGAGAAACGTTTGCTTTTTGTTGCACTTCTGAAAGATATAATTTAAAGTAAAGCCTGACTGCGATTGATTTTTGCATGATCATTTCTCCGAAGGCGGCAAAGCTTTGAGTGCCTGTCAAAGTTTTGTCGTCTCTAGAGAAACTGTTTAATGTGGCGGACTAACGAAACATTGTGACGGAACAATGAGCTTACAAGAAGACTCGAAAGTGTCTTGATGATATTCCACGTTGTCAGCAACTTAATATTTTTACTTTTTGGCATGACAGCTCTGAGGTCTGAAGATGCGGATTTTCCACATACGGACTGGGCGCTGTCGAAATGAGAGAGAGTGCACTTTTGAGGATGTTGTAGGTTATGTTGTACAGGCAAACATAATAGCCTTAGTATATTTCAAAACTCTTTTATGACCCAATGGTCGTAATAAACGCCGACAATTTGTAAGCTGTATTCCACGCTACAGGCGTAACATCAAGCATTGAACAATCTCGAACAGCGCTAATGACACAACGAATCCTGCATAAGCTACAGGTTTTCATTGCGCTTATACATTTGAGGAAGTTTTAAATCCTTTCTGGTAAAAACACTTGTTTCGGCAGATGTTGTTCCCATGCTCGCCTGCGCACTCTGTAGTTTCGTTACAATGCATCATACACAGTTCTGACTAAATTTGTGAGGCAATGAACCAACCATACTTTTATATATGCCATTTAAATACATCTTAGGCTCTGCTTTAGTGTGCTACAGTGGTTACTGATTGCTTCGTTATTTAATAAAGCACGCGTGAGGCAAAAGTTTGGCTCCAACATATTTGGCTACAACTCGACAGCTGATTGAGTTGCCTCTGACAATGCGCAAAGTCTTGCAGTTTCGATTCAAAAAAATTGGGAAGTTTAGATTTGAACTTTTGTGGGTGATGTCACAATTTGGGGCAGGTTTAGGGTTTTTTGGATGAGGTCATCGGGCTCTGGGCTCCACAATAAAGTGGCATATTTTTCTTTTAAGAAAAACTAGGAGTAAATTAACATCTTCGGAGCTCTTGATTGGCTTTCTAGCGCTAGTGGATTAAAAGTTATGGCCAAAATATCGGTACTTAATTAATTCTTCAGGGGACCCTTCCACGCCGGTGTACGATATATTCGTACTTCAACTTCAAGCATTGAGCACATATTAAGCCGCTATTTTCGCACCACAACTCGCCAGGCGGTTGAGCTAGAGCGCCGTCCAAACCCAAAGAGATGCAGCGATTCTTCTGGATTGCATTGAAAATAAAATTGGTAAGTAGCGTCACAAGTGGGATAGGCTCAGGCCATTTTGGCTCAGGTTACTTGGCCTTGGGAGCTGATTGCCACATGAAATTTTTTGACTCAAATTTTTGTTGGAAACTAGGCTATGATTCGAGTCTTTCGAGCATTTGCTTAGCATATTAGCGTTTCTGGTTGAAACGTTTTAGCCTAAAAAGAAAAAAAATCGATAATCAATAAGGGATTAATCAATTATTCTGTTGATTTTAAGCCATAACTTGCAATTCATTCAATAGCTCTAAAAATCGCGCAAGCATGGGACATGCAGAATCACTGCAATGCCAGGATGAATGAACGCCATGCCTATATTGTGTAGCACTCAAGTTGCTGCCGTCTTGAATATGTAGACCGAAGGTGCGAATAGAACTATTAACGTTTTCTGTTGCTTGAAAATCATCGACGTTTGCAGCTCTTCAACTCACTCAACCAAAGGAACGCTGCATCGGCTGTAGCTCATTTCTATTTATCCTTGGCAGCACTGGATTCTTTGTAGACAGTGCCTGCAGCGGTGATTCTCAAGTGACAACTATTTTCGATTAACTATGACCTGCATCACTTGTCTTCCTGTGACGACTGCAACATGGTTTACACACTGTGGAACTCTATTCAGAATCAGGTATTTTAGACGTTTTTCCTTTGCCGTAATCACATGCAGAGACGTTGTATGAAGCCAAAACTAATTTTATCCAATCTGATTACAAAATGTCAACTTCGTTGGATATTTTATAGCTATAAAGAAAGCTTTTGTAAAAAATGCACATTTGGGACTAGGCCAGGCTAGGGATGCGGCATCAAGTACAGGAACTAATGTTGTTGAGTTTCCCATTGAAGCATTTCTGCGATCTTCTTTGTCGTTTGAGCGAGTTGTCACAATCCACTGCTTGGCCGCACTACATCTCGGGGTTTGTGTTGAGCAGCCATTCGGTTGTCTCATCATCCAGAACCGTCAGGCCAGTCCATTGGGAGGTCGATGGATTGGACATTGGAGGACAACATGGTCGTCGCCCTGTTTGTTCTTCTGCGCCACACGCACATGTCGCAGAAGGGGCCATACGCCGTTTGTGTAAGCAGGAGAGGAAACGTCCGAGATCGGTGTGGAGGTGGTTAAGCCGGATATACGCTGTTCTTGACAGGGCCATTCAAGGAGGCTGGACGCCGATGTCGGGGATGAAAGAACGGAGTCTCGTAGTTTTGTCCAACCAATCCGTATTTCTGTGATGGGAACTTTTAAACAACGAGGATATTTAGGACAGAAAAACTGGTGGGTAAAAATACGTTTACTACTCATGCAAATTACTTTACGTCGTTTCGTGTGATTTGTGGCCGATTCATATATCTCTCCATCCATATCATTGTAAAAAGGTGCAGAGATATCAGAAAAAATGTATACGAGAAGCTTATTAACGTCTATCTGTCTATACTGGAACACAGACAATTTTTTAAAATTCAATAGTTTCCTCCACACTTCGATAAACAATCAACGTCATTCATTCACTTTCACACCGGCTTTACTCTGACCAAGTTGCTGCTTCAGTCTAAGACGTGAAATACCTCATGGTTTTCAGCAAACTCTGAAAGTTCTATTGACTCTGCAACAAGACAGGACCAAGGAAGGTCGAAGATCTAATCACCACCTGCCCCTTCATTCACCTTTGACCGTTTTCGCGTGTATGTAGCCAGCAGGATTTTCCCTCCCGATTGTCTTGAAACATTCTGTCCACGTGGCCGAACGATCGTAGCTGAGACCTCTCTATTTGAAGAAGTGGCTCGACATTCAATGCTTTACGAATTTTACGGCTGCGCACTATGTCGTGAAGCTTCAAACCGCAAACTGAACCAAATGTAGTTTAACCAACTGTTTACCTACTGATGAAGTGTTGTTCCGGCAGTAATTCCGCTCAGTGCGAGAGAAACCGCAGATCCAGACATTTGGTTCATGGGCTTGGCTGATAAGCCAATGCTGCGAAGCTACCACCTGACGGATTATGACTGAACGACTCTAAGTCAGAATCCCAGCTGGAACGCGACGATGCACTCGTGCCCCGCCGTCAACGGGAACAGTTAGGTGGCCGGAATGGGTGTAGCAAGATCCGATATCAGACCTTTCGCGATCGCGGCAAGAACAGCTCCCAAAAAAATAGGGAGGGCCAATCACCGGTGCGCGGCCCGGTGCCGGTCCGTGAGGAATTTGTTATCGGGCCCTGCAGAACCAAGGCCAAATTAATCCTAAAGTGACGGGAACGACTGACATAAGGAATGCACTGCGGGTGCCATTGAACACCATACTCCCTACAGGTAGAAGTCATCTTATTGCGGCAAAGCAAGCTCTCACTTAATCAGTGCCATGATGACTTACGAGTTGTAGCAAATTTGCATGCACCAAACACTCATTTTATTGCTGGCCGGTCCACAAAATAATGCCGGGCTCAACGGTCCGCAGTTCGAACAAAGTTGCCGATCCCGGTTCCTAGTTTGTGCATTCTCCTGTACGAAAGGCGGGATGCGAAATCATACAAAAACAGCCGAGTTAAAGATAGGTTGTGGCGTAGCCAGCGCAAAATATTTTTTGGGGAGATATTATTTTGTTTGGACACCGCCTCTCAAAGCACAAAACGACAAAGTATGCTAGAAATCTGGGGGGCATGGCCCCTTGGTTACCTCTATGAAGATCGAGGTGTCGTAATCGTTAGAACAGTTTTTCACTCCGATTTGGTGAGAGTAAGCGTCAAGATCCATCGGTTTGACCGCCTGGAGCACAGGCGCAAATTGCAGAATGATGAGATCTCTGCCGCTTGTACTGTATTTGAAATATCATTCAGTCGGTCATTTCCGAAGTTTCTTGAAGATGAGTGAGGATCGGAACAAAGACGTAGAATTTTGAGGTGTTCCAAAGCTCCGACTGTGTGACCATAGAGTAATCAAGGTCACGCAGAGCTGTGTTTGCTTTACCAGTCAGTGTTTGAATCCCCTTGTTCTGTCTTTCGTCACTCGCGAATACCATCTTGTTCTTCATCTACTGTAGTGTTGCAACCACTCCGCTGGCGTTGCGTTGGAATGCGCGGTTCACCACGAACGGAAAGTGCGCGAAGAAAAACACGAATATATGCGTAGCGCGAACAAGCAATAATAAAGTGAACGCTGCGTGTGATTTCTATTGTTGCTTGCTGCCACAGTGCGAAGCTTTGCGCGCTTGCCGCTCGGGCTTTCCGATCGCAACAGTAGTGCATTGTCGCTTACTTGCAGCGTTCACTGCCTTGGGCTTCTGCAGAGACATAATGCCTCGGTCTTTATGGTGCTTATTCGTATTACAGCTTGATCGCACTCAGCTGAAAACCGATCAAGTGCATGCTGAAGGTCTCAATCAGAGGATGCAAGCAATACCAAATCGCCCGCAAAAGCAAACCATTGATCCTGCACCTTCCAACATTGATACCCTCGTCAATCAGGTTTGAGAATGTCTATCCAATTCATATGGATATACCTCCACGTATATAACCTCATGCTCTTTCATGTATTTGTGTGTACCTTGCTATTGCGATGCATGTTTAAAGTCTAACGCCTTGTGTGTGGGAGTGAAGGCGTAACACAGTACAATGCATCAAGCCTCTTGAAGCAACATCGTCTGGATTTCGCTTTGAATCCACGTGTCTCCATTGAGAAACCTGTGACGCACTGTGAATGATATGAAGACGATTAGCCACAAAAATCGTAAAATCGGCTAGAGGTATTCCTTATGAATTGCAAAACAATAGTAGAATCGGTCCAAAACAGTTCGATCAATATGAATCTCCAACTATTTACGAATCATCTTCGCTAGCTTAACAGCAACTGTTGCAGCTGATAGTTCTAGTTCCGGAATAGTGATAACGTGGTTGTTAGGAAAGGAAACGTTCGTTGATTTCCACGGAAGCCGTAGCTGATAATGATTGTCGACCTTGGTAATCGACTCTTCCATCAACTTCATAAACTGCTTGTCTTCAATAGAAAGCGCCAAGTCATCCTCATTTTCGTCTTCGCAAAAATCATGGTTAAACATTTGTTGCAGTTGTTTATGCAACAAGCAATTTTCTTGAACAAAATTTACAGAAAATTCACCGATCGTGGCGAGATTGCCAGCCGAGTTAAGTTTTAACAGCCTTACGTTCGTTCATAGAAGCAGATCGCTGGTTGGTGACGTTGTGTGCCTGTAAAACACTTGCTCCTTCCAACACATCAATTTGATTGGAGTTAACTATCGGAAATTCCAGTCCTTTCAGCGACTGACGTCCAAGTCGCTAGGAACACTCTCAGCTACGTTGGGAAGTTGATTCATAGTAAAATCGTCAGGAATTCTTATCACGTTAGTCTCCAATAAATCTTTTACGGATATCGAAACCATGTTGCCACGGTGACATTGAGAACCAGTGGTACGTACCAATGACCTTTTTGGTAACTCCCGTTCCAGTCAAGTTAGCTTTTGCCAGATTTTCCGTATGAAAAACGACATCTCTGAATCTAGGTTAACAAACGCATACGTATCAATGTAATTACGGGGACCACAAACTCGTATTGGTACAAACATTAACAGCACCTTCTACAGTATTTCGGAAGATATACCGGCGCTGAAACAGTTTCTTTTGCCGATGTTAAATCACAGTCTAACTTTTCGACAGTTCCTGACCTTTCTCACGTCCAACAGACGTGGTCGCGGTAATTTGTTTATGCAGAAGCAAATGGTGAGACTTTTTGCAATGCTTGCATCTATTTAGGTTCTTGAACTCTTGACAGATGTTTCGTGCCCAAGCAATTAAAGCACAAACGCTTACGTTTCACAAAAAACAACGGTCCGTTACAGACTTACTTTGAAATTTAGTACATTTCCAGAGGATGGTTTTCACCACATTGGAGACAAGAGTGTTCCTTTGAAGCGAAGCCAACGTCGCAGGTCTCCACAGAAAAAGCGTTGCTTCTGAACCTATTGCGAGGTTTCGCTTTTGTGTGAATCAGATGCGGATATAATCTGTCCCAAAACCCAATTCGCCCTATTTACAGCATCTTCGACAAACTCCAGCATCTCTTTGAAAGTAGTCGAGTAACCAATGGTATTTATATCGACGCGATCATTGAGTTTGCGCTGAAGAAATAATGGTAAACCTTTGAATAAGGAAGCCAACGTTTTTGACGCGCGTAACTCTGCGTCGTAACCCCAAGCCTTTGAAGTGATTTGGCAACTTGTCATATCATTCGCCAATTTACTTAAGTTTTCCTTTTCTGGGGTTACAGGTGGACCCTTCGTTATGGAGTCCAGATGAGCTGTAACTGCAGCATATTTTTTCCCACGCTTGTTCGTGAGAACGTCAAATGCTTTCGCTAGAGCTGCCGCAGGTGGATCAATAACACAGCAGAACTTTATGGACTCGTGTGCTTCACCAACGCACATGTCAATTAAATTGTGCAGCTGGGAAGCTAGATAACTAACTTTCTTAGCAATCGTCTCATTAAAACCTTTAATGAAACTGTAGTATTCCAGCGGATTGCCATCATATTTGAGCAAACGTCTTTTCGGAAATTGGTATCCATCTCTTAATATCGAACCAAGAGATCGGATGGTTTCTATAGCCACCGAATTAATGTGCGCGCTCGTCCCGGGTGGAACCTGTTGAGCTGCGCTTACCGGCCCCAATGAAGGACAATGGCTATTTGACAAATGCGCAGGAGATAGATCTATTCGACCTTGACCAACAGAAGAAACAGAATCATCAAAAGTGACGTTTGGCTGACCTGCTGGTTTTGATGAAAAGGGACAATTGTACTACAACGCTGCAAGTCAAATTTTTCAGGGTGTGGATCGCGAGACTTCTCCTCGTACAGCATCGTGGCAGGTTTCGTCAGCCTGAGGAACTGACTCGACAAATTGCTTNCCGCTTCCCTTGCTCGGACCCGCGGCAGTGACGAAGGAAGACCTTCGATCTTGATATTACTAGCAGGTCCTAGGCTTTTGAGCACTTGCTCTAATTTTTGTAGTCGCCAATTCCAACTGAAGTCTTTGCAGCTCTAACTTCGCTTCTGTCTGGGACCGTTCGAACTCAGTTCGACGTTTGGCTCGGCTCTCCATTTCTAGTTGCATCTCTTGCATGGCGAACTTCGCCTCTAACTTTAGCAGATTGCATGTGTTAACATGAAGCATTAAAATGTCAAGCTCTCCTTGAAGCTTCGTTACTTGGCTTGCAAGACCACTTCTAACTCTAGCTAGTGTACAGCTGCGTGCTACAGGACACGCATCCGAAATAGCCTCATTGTCGCCTTCAGTTGGTACTGCCCTTTCTGTTCTTTGTTTATTTTATGCAGAGTTCAAAACAAACTCTCAACGTGTTGGCCCTTGTGACTTGTCTGATGTTGGTTCTTATCAACAACTGACAAATTGAAACCAACCAACTGGTGCTTGCATTTGCTCGGATCGCACTTTCTCAAGAAATGCACCTGAAGCATGTAACGCACCGAAGCTTTTGACCCACTTGGGAGCACCTAACGCACTTGGAAGCACACATAAACAAAGGGTCACAGCACCACCAAAATTAGCGTCAGTTACCGGCCCCTTTGCCTGATAACTCCAAAAAACATAAAAACGAACTATGGTCCTCTTTCTCGTAGAACGTTCGCATCAAAAATAACACTCAACCTGTTTCCCACCTCTAAACTCGGTATCACAAAGAAGGGTAACTATGACGTCAAACAAAGAAAATACGCTGATTAAAGGAATTTCGCCGGCAGGAAAGCAGCGAACGAATAAATGACCGTAACAGCTTGTGTCAGTAGTGCTTCCAGTGCAAACGCGCAATTTCAGATTTTTTCTGTCACAGTCTGCACGAAGTTTTATTTTTGACAAAACTAGATTTTCAATGTTCCTTGCTTAGCAACAAGATGCTTAGATGACCAAGGGAACGCTTGCAACTGGTGAAAGTTTCACAGCTGCAGACAGCGAATTGGACATGGGCACAGTTAAAGCGCTTTTTTGGTTCGGTTGGTTGGGATTTGAGAATATGCTGCTGCGGGTCTGGCGTGTGTTGTACATTTACAGAACGGGTGCGGACGAACAAAAGCAATGTGCACAGAACTACACAATATTGAGTGGTTGCTGGGACGCATGAACAAAACAAATTGACTATTGAGTTTGCCTGGTGCGGTTCTAAAGTAACTGCCGTGAAACGCATTCACTGCAAACTTAGTAAAACGCTACTTTGTTAAAAAAGCAAGTTCTTGCATTTTAAAACTTGCATTTGTTGCGCAAAAATGCTCATTAAAAGACAACCGCCATTTATTTGATAAAGCGTTGACAAAGTAATGCGATTACAACTTGCTATTTGTAAACGCAATGCCGGCTTTGCGCAAAGCAAACAGAGCCGTGGTCCCTGTGATGTAAAAAGGTAACATGAGCGCCTTTATGTCACGGTCGGCAGAGCATCCGCTAAGTGTTTAAATAGCAGGTAACTCAGCGTTAGTTGAGTACCAATTTTATGTCATAAGGTTATCTAGTAGGTTACCTGCTGTGAAAACGATGCAAATGATTAAAGTGTAGCGATTTTTGAAAAGTACAGCAAGCTGAATACACTGGGACAGTGACTACTCTCAAGCCATACGGAATGTTCCTAAGTGAAAGCTACAGGACATGACGTTTCAATAAGACTTGTTCGACATGTTAGAAGTTACCCAGTCATTGCTAGTGTGGGTAGTAGTTTTTCAACGAAGTCACCAACAAGTTTCAGGTTTAGCTGTTGAGATCAAATGCAAACAAATGTATTGTCGAGGTACTGTCCCATACACGAAAGTGTGTGCTTGATAGATGTCCTGATGACAGATCGTAAGCATCAAATCGGAATGCATGGTTACATATCCGCAGTAATAAAAGCTTTCTTGCACCCATCTTCATGATGGAACTATTCGCTTGCATTTCAATACCAATTTAAAGTAGATTATTTTCAGAGGATTGCAGAGGTCACTTACGTCATAATTAACAACTTACCGGTTCGGGTCCTTGGTTTATTTTATTTGATTTTGTCTTATTTTGTAATTGAAGGCATCAACTGGTTTAGCACTTGAACCGTGAAGGGACTTTAAAAAACAAGAACTTGCTGTAAATTAAAGTTCTAATATTTTTAGGACTGAACGAAGAGAGACCCAAACTTGCAAGAGCTTTGGCGAACGTTTTGCTGCATCTTGGTTGTGCTGAAGTAAAATTGGTAACTAACTGAAAAATATTTGTTGAATACACATTCTAGCGAGATCAGTGACCAAAACGTTTAGCAAAGTTGGAAGTTTGCTTTGTGAATTTCAAACATTTATTTTGATCCATTCCATCAAAACATTAGTAAATTTACTTTCAAGAAAATGTTCATGTGATGCAACAGAGGTTGAAAAACGTGTTTGCACTCCACTTGAGTGAATGTCTGGCTTCATGCTTTTAAAATGAGCATATCCAGAACCCCAATACGTCATGGAGTAAAAAGTGTAAGACACGGGAGATTCCACTTTGGTTACAGCGTACATTTTTTAAAAGAATGAAATTTCAATGCAGAGCATACGTTTACACCCTGTCGGTTTGAGAACTAAGCAAATACTGTAATTGCCCAACTACGACGCACTGTAGATGATGTCGAACCAGCAAATAGTTGACTTACGAAGCGACACTTTAACATCTCCAACCGATGAGATGAGAAGAGCAATGGCTCAAGCAAAAGTTGGAGATGATGTATATGGAGAAGATCCGACGGTGATAAGTAAGAAATGCTGTTAGAATCTTGTTTTCTTACAGTTAAAATTTTAATTTGAACGATTCTGCTTATATCAGCGAGTTGTTTTTGCGTTCCTATATTATTCTACACGTTCGAGCAGAACTACAGGATGTGGCAGCAAGCATTTTCGGCAAAGAAGCTGCTTTGTTTGTGGTGTCTGGAACTATGGGAAACCTTATAAGCATGATGTGCCATTGCTGGGAACGAGGCTGCAAAGCTCTTCTGGGAGATCAGTCTCACATTTACAAGTACGAGCAAGGAGGCGTAGCTCAGGTGTCTAAAATGTTCATTCTTTGGTATACTTTGCGCCATAAAAAGTTATATAAAGTGAAAACTCGCGTATAACATAAGCGTTCACTTAGAGTCTTAGACACTTATTGATGATGGCTTAGTTTATGGCCGAGGTCATGGTGGAACTGCAGTATATTGGTATAAAAATCTTAAAGCTTCATCGTTTTCAAATTGTGATGGCTCAAAAATAGGCTTAAGAGTGTTTTTTTAAAAATCAGAGTTGTGTTTAATTAATGTGTATCTGCCATATTGCGGTAGAGCTAATACTGATGAATTTTTAGCATACCTGGGCAGATTGAGACAATTATGTGAGGAGCTGCAATGCCCAAATATTTGCTTTGTGGGGGACTTCAACATTGGGGCCACAAATACATTTGGTGGTTTGTTGGAAGACTTTTGTATGGAAAATGATTTTATTATTTCTGATTATGCACTACTCCAGGATACATTCACATACATTCGTGATGCACACAACACAACTTCTTGGATAGACCATTTTGTCTCATCCTTTTCAGTGCATCAAGCAATGTTCAATATGGATGTGCT
>JGI24021J15306_10010300_pt1 | contig 11595 bp, 9 predicted proteins | sample Ectturendosymbi1_FD_15306 | JGI IMG/M metagenome (IMG submission 15306)
CACGCACATCCCGTTCGTGGTGAATCACACAATCAACGCAATACCACCGGAGAGGTTGCAACAACATCCCCTCCTTTTTACAACGAACCACACCGATCGCACGTTCTTTGTGTAAAGGCTGAACTCGGCAAGACCTCCACATCCTGGTCACAACACCATTTTGTTGCGATCGGAAATCCCGAGCGGCGTGTGCGCAAAGTTCGTAGCGTGGCAGCAAGCAACAACAGAGATCATGCGTCGCAATCTCTCTTATTATTGATTGCTCGCGCCACGCACACATATTTTTGTTCATCGCGCACATCCCGCTCGTGGTGAATCATACAATCAACGCAACACCACCGGAGAGCTTGCAACAATACTTAAGAAGTATCAACGACAGAATTCACAAATCGCAAAGAAAACTAACGTGAAGGAAACCAAAGGTTTCCTGCTTTCGCACAGTATTTGTGTCAATTATGCAGGCAGATAAACTGTAAAATTCTCTTTCCTGTCTTTTCTAGTCGCAGTGGAAGTGTTCCCAAATGCAATTCAACGGAAAAATGCCACGCTTTTTTCATAAAAATGGAAACGTATACTGATTGTCCAGCAAAATTACCATTCTCGAAAGGAACCTTTACAATTCCAGTATGCAAGTGTAAGCATATTCAGGGCAACTGGGACATCTCACCACCTATCTTGAAGACTAAAGTAAGAAACTACAGAAAAAAGAATAAGGTTTGTGACATGGTGACGTGTTCTATTGTTAGCTCATTTGTGTTGCGAAACGTTTATGACTTTTGGTGTTTTTGCTCTTCACCTTTCTTTTTAATTAAAATGACAAAAATATGCAGTATTTGAGGGTTACTGAAGTCAAGCTTTTAACCCCAAGCTTTAGGCTTCCCAAATCAAACTGCGCTAACTGATGACCTGTTGAGCACTGTGCCAGATTCACCTGATGTTCAGGCAAAACGACAGCGATTTGCAAGTACAAGGCTGACTGACTGCATTGTTTATGAGACGACTGGAGTCAACGCAATGAATAACGTCGAATTACGAAGATTATATTGCAGCGTATTGGATCACATTTTGCGAGAAATGAGTGCACGCTCCAACGAGCGCAACTCCCAGCTAGCAAGGGCACTTGTCTCTCTGGATCCAAAAAGCAACGCGTTCCTAGACGCAAAAGCGATTTAGCCTTTGCTAGATTGGACAAACTCTACAATTGTGAACACCGAATGCAGCGTAGCAAAGCAGTACTTTGCAACTTTCACAGGTGGCAATGACAAGAAGATGACCGCATCAAGACTCATATCAGAACATCACGGCGTATATAAGGCTATGCCCTCTGTACTGCATGCCCTCAAGCTTTCTGTGACATTGGAAGCCTCAACTGCTGTGTGTGAAAACTCGTTCTCAGCCCTTAAAAACATTTTTAGGGAGAACAGGTGGGCAACGGTCCATTCACGTAAAGTTTAGCTTGTTCAACTAGCTTCTGAACGAGATTAAACTAAAAAGCTAAGCGGAGAATGGAAAGACAAAAACCTGCAAAAATTTAGTGCTGCTGCTCGCAGACTGCGCAGTTATTTTAAAAGTCAAATGGCAACATTGTAAAACTTTCTTTTTCAGTTTCAGTACGATTGGTTTCATTTAGACAAACACTTCGTTCGCATGATTCGCTTTCTACTCTTTTCAGTAATAAACGTAGATTGCCTGTGGAAAACGAGAAGTCAGTAATAAATAGGACGATTTTGATGTGGAAAGGAAGAACATGATGATCATATCCAGTGCCCCCTCACTTCAGTCCTTGTGCTCCCTTACATATTTTTTTCTGGCGCCTGCCCTGATTTCTGTGGAACCTGTTAAAGGACAGAAAATCGAAGAATATGTTGTGACAGACTTAGATCTACTTTATTCTACTTTATGATGAAAATACACCTAGTTTAACCAGCAGTGCAGTAGCAGAAAAACATCAAGATGTACCATCGAAAAACACAATAGATGAGGTGACTGAAACTATCACTGGAAGCAACGATGTTGGTCTCTGGGCCCTCTGGCCAGGCAATATACCTAAAAAAATGCGGGAATATTGGTTGAAATATGAAACAGTTTTTTTTGACATTGTGATGAAAAGTCATTTTCAAAAGATGGTGTTCCACAACCGCAACACAGGAAAGACAGAGACTTGTCAAGGAAATGTACCACAAGTCTTATTCGTCACTAGAACCACAATGGCGAAGTAATTGACAGAAGCTGCCTTTCTTTTTCTGCTTCACAAACTTGTGTTAAATATTTCACTTGTAGACTGATGTGCGATACGATGAAATGTGCGCATTTCCTTAGTAGAAATGGAATCTTCGACTGGAAGCACGCTCTTGAGCGCTTGAGGAGCCACGAGCATTCAAATGGAACACATAGATGCCACAATTACACTTAGTCGCAGATGTAATTAACCACTACAAAGAACTGATGTAGAACATGTAACGGCGCGCAGCGACTTATGTCCCATCTTTGTTTAATGGTTTCGAGCTGTGTTCATGCGGTCACTAGTTATCTAATGTGTGCAGCTCTCTGGGTTCAAAGGGGGTTTGATTTACTTGATGCTACCTTAAAGACTAACATTAATTGACAGCATCTGTACAGATACCGCAGTATTCCTGCCAGTTACGATTCCCGTGGCTTCCTAGTGTAGGCCAGCAGGTTCTTGACCGTCTTTGCCTGTTTACACAATACCGCACCGAGACCCCGCAAGCAGATTGACCTGCTTCCGTCATCTGGTATATCGCCCTCGTGGTTGCCAAGTAGCAGAGGTGGCCGGAGTCACTTATTCAGACTCCGACTCCGCTCCTGTTCCAAAATTTTTGAATCCGGGTCCGGATCCGGGTCCGGCAATTCTTCAAATTTGAGAATCCGACTCCTGTTCAGACTCCGGCTACAATCATTGATCCAACCGAAATTTACCCATGCTTTTACTTAAGAAATGACCACAAAGACTCCTGCTACTGCCAAAATGGAAAATTGACTCCGGATCCGGGTCCGGTTTTTCACAAATTTTTGACTGCGAATCCGGGTCCGAAAGACAAACGCAGAATCCTGCCGGAGTCGACTCCGGCACTCCGGATTCGTTCCCATCTCTGCCAAGTAGGTCGGCAACGGCCCTTGACGTTTTGCGCAATCTCGCGCCAAGATGAACTGTTTTTCTATTTCGCCTAGCATAACGTACAATAAAAACCACAGCCCAGTCTAATTTCGAGTTAGTAACGTTCGGCTCCCTCCATGTATAAATCAAATTCTGCTAACTGAGTCAGAGTATTTCTGATCACCGAAAAGAATAAAGATCTAAGCTGTGGGTTTCACACCAATTGATATGTATGTAATACTGTATATGTTTATTCCTATTTCTCTTGAACGCCTGTAGCTCACAGTGAATCCAGTGCAAGTTTACTGCTATGTCATTAGTTCGCGTAGATTTACCTGAGAATAGTGGCAGCAAACGCCTTTTCATTGTTAATTGCTGAACTGATTTAATTCGCAGTCGCGCTTTCAAGGATTAATTGTCTTGCCACGCTGAGTTAATCGGTAGAGCGGTCTGATGGCTTGCCGTTACTGCGCTTGGTAGAATCGCTTAGTTGTTTCTGTTGTATTTCAGAAACCGTGTTTGACGATCAATCCCCGTTGAAGTTTGACGCCTGTTGGATTTTGTGACAACAAAGTTTGCCCTGATTGATTGCCCTCCGTTTGCGTTGCTCCAGGGAATAAGAGACTACAGCCCTGTGGTGCGCGGAGTTCGTAAGGGTCAGGTTTAGGCGAAAGTTCGTCAGGCGCGCGTTTCTCTAATTTTCTGCGGGCTAGGTCCTCCACGGCTCGCATCTAAGGCTAGCTGCCGCAACAGAACAGGTGCGGGCAATCTTTTTCGGTTTGCGTACCGAAATCGGCTAAATCAATGACAAAATTCTTCCGCGTGCCAACCAAAATTAGTGAGAACATACTACTTGACATCCTTAAAGGTGTATGCGAAGAGCCTTGAAGAAATGATACAAAATCAACAAATAAAGTGAAAACACAATATAACTACAATATAACACAATAAAACACAATATAAACAAATAAAGTGAGAACACAATGGTTACAATATAACCAAATTTACATTTATACATCTTGAAAACAACGCCCAAACAAAAACAATGCTTTGCCTTTTTCAAAACAAAACATGCACAATAAACTTTTTAAACAAGACTTAAGTTACTTTTCAAAGAAAATTTCAGTCCGACAAAAAGCTTTGATTACTTTCTTGTGCTATATCGGTGAGACTTCTGCTGCTGCATTACCGCTGACAGAAATTTTACATTGGGTTTATATTTTGTAACCTTCAGAGAAATACACTAACTACTAGTTTCATCGGTCAGGCTACTCCTATTGCGAGACTTAATAAAGTTCATAACTGAGAACAAAGATTCACAAGCATATGTAGATGAAAACATGGGGAGTAATGCTGTTGCAAAGTTTTTTAAGCACGAAGAATATTCAGGAATGGCATTCCAAGCCCGCAATAGTTCGTTTTCTGCACATCTCTCTAATGTTCCCTTCTCTAATCGCTTTTTTTCAATGTTTTCCAAGTCAACTCTAAGGTTATAAACTTTTGTTTCCAAGTTGAGTTACTCTGAAATTCAATCAACTGCATTTCAAATTCATCCATGTCTATCCATGAAAATTTTTGTAGGTTTATAGTTCCTCCATTTTTATACTGTCTGGAAACCTCATGAATTTTGCTGTCTCTTCTAGTTCTCTGAATTTTGAAAAATTGTGAAGAACTGCTCACCAACTGACTCGATAGTGTTTAAAAATAGCTCCTGAAGGCTTTGAAGATCTGTTGTTTCATCGTTTTGGAGATCATTAATATGCCTCTTGAGGTTTGAAAATATTTAAATCTTTCATCTCCAATATCTTTCAGACTTTTTTTTTTTTTAAAGCCTTTATGTATCCAAACGTAACATCAAGTGCCTTGCCACTACCCTGTAATTTAACATTCAGTTCATTCAGATGTTCACAAAAATCTGCAAAGAACATCAGTTTTGAAACCCACTTGTAGTCAGACAATTCCTGGTAAGAAATATGGTGGTCATTTAAGAATATTTTTATCTCATAAAAGCATTCAACGAATCGTTTCAGAACCAAACCTCGGCTAAGCCATCGAACATGGTTGTACATCAGGGGTCACCAATCTTTTTGACATTGCGCGCTACTTCTTGTGTACCGATTAATGCGAAGAGCGACTGGTTTGATACACACTTCTGAAATAAAAATTTTGCTCAATTTGTCTTTAATTATTTTAGTATTGATATTCGTTAATGTGAAGACATTGATCATGGTAGTGTTATTTTTAGAACAGGCCTGCAGGCGACGTACATGGTCCTTTGCGGGCGACCTGGTGCTCGCGTGCACCACGTTGGTGACCCCTGTTGTACATTTTCAATCCTTTATACACAGATTCTACCTCATTCAGTAAAACGTCAAATTGTCTTTTATGTAATGCCCGAGCAGAAATGAAGTTCACAACTTTGGTAACTGTTTGCATCCTTTCCTGAAGTGCCTTCAGGTCAGCTTTTGCACATAATGCCTCTTCATGTATGATGCAATGAAAACCCATCACTGGACGACTAACTTCTTTTGTGAACAAACTTCCAAAACTTGCCTTCTCACCAGTCATGCTGGGGCCGCCATCAGTAACGGACACTACTTTTGAAATGTCAATTCGAAGAGAAGAAAATTCGCTTATAGCAGTTTTACATAATTCGAATCCAGTAGTACGCTCAGGTAGTGTTAGAAGGGCAACCATCTCCTCACATATTTCATCACCTTTACAAAATCGATGAAATATTGCCACCCTAGCTGATGATGTAATATCAGTACTTTCATCAATGAAAATATAAAAATACTTGCATGAAGACAAATCTTGTGTCAACTGCTTAGGAGTATCACTTTCCATCGGATACTTAACTGTTTTCCTACTCAGAGACAAATCTTTAATACGCTGAGTAATATTTTCTTTTTCTGAAAAATTTTGAAAAAGAAATGAAAGAAATGGTGCACACTCTAACCAAGCTTCTTCAATATAATCTCCACCACTCAGTGGTTTTCCATGTTGAGCAATGACCTTTGAAACTTCAAACTAGCAGCAACTAAGTTGGAACTGCACTTGCCCGAGATGAAGTTCATAAAATTATCAGCTTGTTTTTTTGTTTTGCTGAGTTTACTACCAATTAATTCTCTTTTTTCCTATTCGGTTTTGTTGTTTATGTTATTATGAACACTTTCAAAGTGCCTTATGCAGATGTTCTACAAACAATCGTTTCGAAACAGAAAATATATAGCGCTTTATTGTCTTTTGTCAATCACACCAAATTTTTCAGTTCAGTATTTTTGGAATACTCCGACACCTTCACTTGAACGACGTTTCTTAGCTGATGGTCCTAACATTATGCACAATCGGTAAGGGCAAAAAAGAAACGTAATCAAGTTCTTTACTGAAAAACAAGAGGTAGGCCTAAAATACTACAATAATTTAAATTTAATAAAAGCTTTCACTCATCTGGTGCAGCTCATATTTCTTTCAAAATCAACCTATGACAGTACACTAACAAGCAACTCTAACTAGCATGCGCGCTACAGATTCATAAACCAAGCTGAAATGAAGAAAAAATGATGGCGCAGACGAACGATATTGCGTAAGAGTGTTGCCAAATGACTACTACGCTCGTTTTGAGAAAATTTGTTAAGGTCAGCTCACTAAGTTGTTACATTGTAATATATTCCTTTGTAGCCAGTGCCGTATCAGCCCACCTCTGGGCCCCACCCAAAATTCTTACAGGGGCCCCTTAATGGTGATTTGTAAAAAAAGATTTCGACGTTATGCTACATCTCGAGGCCGATTGGCCTTCAAAACAAAATATTCTAATTGCAGACACTCTTTTGGCAGAATCAGGCCCGGTTCAGCGGGCCTTGGTTGAACTGTCGCCACAAAGTCTTCTGTTGGGATTCAATTGTTTGTGCAGGGGCTAGACATTCTGAAAATTTATATTTAATTCACAACGTGAACAACATTTGCAGATTGCGCAAATTAATTATAAACATTTTCCCATAAATACCTATAATAGGCTCGTAGTTTCCAGCTAAAATTTTTTGAACGAGCTTAACAAAAGGAATTAGGTCTTAATAACTGCCATTTAATTGACGGCGATTATTTAGAGATGTTGTAATGAAATGCAAATGTTAAACAATTTTGCATGAAATCAGAATCAATCCTATCGTTCAGTTATGAAAACACTATTACCGAAGGAGCAAACATGAGGCCGGTCAAAACATACGCGGCGCGATGAACGTTTACTTTCATTAGCGCAAATTGATAAACTTTACCATGAGCTTAAGTGAAATAAGCTGATAAAGCCATTTTTCTGGCCGAAATACGCATGCATAAACCTTGCTGATGTCTAGACTTGTTGATCTCCTGGTGCTTGGCGCATGTTTGGTCTAATAACCTTTTTTTATCTCAAATCGCCTCTAATTGTCAACAAACAGACTAAGGCCTACGTGGACGCAATGGTTAACATCCATAATCCACTAACTGCACTGCTCTGTTTTGGGACAACTTAGCAATGATTGCTAAATAGATTCTTCTAATTGCACAGATAACTCCATCTGGCCGTCTGAAAAGCAGGCTACGCAAATGTGTAACTTTGGTCGTAAGCACTAAAGGTATCTTGCTGCTATGCAGTACAAAACAAGAGAAGACTACCTGGGCTAGACATAGTACATTTTTTTACAACAATCACTACACAAAACACGGTGATCAAGTGGAAGTCTGACTTCTGGATGTGTACAACTAGGCATGTAGACAGGGCCTGATAAATGCGAGGCCCCCGAAACCAATGCTGCCACAGGCCTCCTTGCAAAAATCACTAGATTCACAAAAAAAATCCACTAGATTTGAAAAAAAATCACTAGATTTAAAATTTTTGCGTCGAAGTTCGCAGCTTTGCTTGAATTGATGTAGTTATTTACTTTCACCTAAAAACCTTTACATGATTAGCAATTTTCTTGATTTATGTGATGCTGAAACCTGGAAAATATAATAGGCCTACCAACAATTTTCAGGCTGTTTTCAAAAGCTGAAAACGACACCACTGACGGAGTATTTTGGATCAAATCAATCTATCATTTGAGTAAATATTTTCGCTGCAGTGTTCCTGCAAAGAAATGAAAATACTGCAGTTACCAACATTACCACAGTAAACAGCACAGATGTGAAAACTCAATTTAGAAAGAGTTTTTCGGTTTTTTTGGTACAAGTATTTAAACAACGATTCTCGTAATCAACTGTTTATGGGTTGAAAAGGGCTGAAATTGTGCAAAAAACGACCAATATTCTTCAAAAACGTATTTTGCAAAAAATCACTAGTTTGCATTGAAAAATCACGAGATCACTAGGTCAGCCTAAAAATCACTAGATCTAGTGAAAAATCACTAGGCGTGGCACCAGTGCCCAAAACGCTTAGCACAACTGCGCAGTTCGCTCACGTCCGATCCTTTGCCTGCAAAGGCAGATTGCGAAACTTGCTGCCGGATTGTTGTACTCTTGGTCCTTATTGCGCAACAATAACACGACAGTAAATCTTCAAATGTTCACTTCAAGTTACGGTAGTAGGCGTTTTGTGCATGTGACCAGGGCTCCCACTGAGGTTTTCTCAATCCAGATTTCTGATCTGTTATTTTTAGTCGACCTGGGTGTCATGGTTTAATTATGAAAAGTCGCTTTAAATCTGGGTTTTTTGAAGTGATAAATTCATCAGCAACTGCAATGTGTTCAATAATATAAAGGTAACTTCATATTATAGCGTTTACATGCGCACATCAGGTGAGAAAGTACGCATATCGGATGAAGCAGAACGTGTTCAATCGGTTTCATATTCTCATATACGATTATTGTCAGGGTTATATGCAAGGGTGTGTTTAAGGAAAGGCAAGCGAGGCACCTGCCTGGGTCCCGCTTTTCAGAGCCTCCTCAAGGTATTTCCGACCACATCATAATTCAGTGCTCTGCCTTCAAAAGGGCCCCCAATAGCAACTGTAATGTGTAAAGTACCTTGCTTTCAATGGGGCCCAACAGCAACTGTAACGTATAAATAGGCTGCTTTGCTTTCTAAACGGCCCAAATTAACTGTCATGTATAGGCATTTTTCTTTCAAAGGGTGCCACAACTTCACTGATTATTAGTGCTTCATATTCCAATTTGGGAATTTTGGGGGGTTGAAATTTTCTTTGGGTGGCTAAGTGGTGACGGGTCTGAATTTTGGTCCCCCTATGGCAGCGTTCCCCCCCTAATTGGGGAGTATGGAGTGCGGCTGATACGGCCCTGTTTGTAGCCATATGGCATCAAAACCACATAAGGGTTAAAGTAAATAACGGATTGTTAACAAACGAAAATGAAGAAACCGACACCGATCTTCATCAGATAATACAGCGACTTGTAAGTTATTAACTTTTCATTAGAAAGGGGGAGGATCTCGTTTCCGAGGCCTCGCTCACGTGCCGGATAGAAGAGCTCACGTGCGAAGTACGGCACGCGTGCCAGGGGTTGCCCAACCCTGATATAGAACTAGCCAGTTAGGTCAATTAATGCGAACAATATGGGAAATCGCTTCGGCCTACAACGTGTAATTTCTGTCGTAAAATATATCACTGAGCGAGGACTGGCGTTTAGATATGATGGAATGTTGGATCGCTTAGAAAGTTTTTCCAAAAAATTATCAAAACTTTTTTTGAGCAAATATTGAAAAAAGAAGATGCAATGGTTCTAGCGACTGGTTTGGCAATAGGCAACAGTTTCACAAATCGCTGATCATGGTCAAAGAACATGTTGCATAATAAAGTTTTGTTACAGTTGAGTTAACAAATGTGACGTCATAAGATTACGTCATAAATATTAATGATCTGTGGAAATACTAGTGACTTCATCGATCATCCCTTACTTGAACATTTTGTATCCGCACATGGGGCTTCCCACCAAGCCTGGGCCCCCACCATTTAAAACCCGGCGCTGATGAGAGTATTGATTTTTCGATATTTTTGTGCACATCATATATTTTCCATACTTTTTAATTTTTTATTTTTGACAACTGAACAGAAGTTCCACTGCAAAGCACAATACCAGTAACTGTGCTTTGCGGAAATTGGAGGATGATGAAATTGATAACTCACTACGATTAATGGCTGCATTTTCTCTCTAAAGTTTGGGTTGTCATGTTTAAATTGCATGACCATAAAACGACAAAGAATATTTGATGCACATTTCGATTCTTTCTTCAAAAATAGCTAATATTTTTGTATTGCTGTTGAGCAAGATGCATGCAACCCCACACCAACCAAATCTCCATTGATAGGCTGTTAAGAGTAGAAAAAGAAGTTTGACCAATATCGAGCGTACTTCATAAAATAAGTTTCAATGAACTTTTTACTTCTGGAGGGTATGCATCTCTGTTGTATCCTCCCAGGCGAAATAAAATTTAAAATAAAAAAAAACATAAACCAATAGCAAAATTTTAGTTATTTGGGTCGCTTTTGCAAACAATCTTGCTATTGTCTGCAGGCGAAACTTCTGAATGATAACAACCAAGTAAAGAAGCAAATTTCAGATAGTCTCTATCGGCCACGTACGATTTCACCCGTTTGTCCAGGTTTGCAAGTAAACTCCATTAACTACAATATAAAAAGGAATTGCACTCACTTTTCGTAAACTATCACATAGCGTTTGACTAAGTTGTAACAAGTGTTTGTTCAAACAGCTAATAAAAGAAACTAGCGCAAATCAGTTTTCCGAAAGATAAATACACTTGCCATGCATGCCATTTTCTAATACACGAGAAAAGCAAACCCATCAAAGGGAATGTTTCATCCATACGTAATATTTCCTGTTTCATAAAATAATTTTATTAGTTGAGAGCAACTGTACTGGAATACATGTTGGTTCTCTTGATTTAATTGCAGACTGGAAAGGTAAAGTTTGCGTGGCAGGGGCGCAACCAGCTCTTCATTTCGGGGGGGTCAATTTTCATGAACTTTCATTCGATGACGTCATCGTGCTTATTCAAGCGTGGTACAACTTTTTCGCAAACCGTCACAGATATGTTCGTTTCGCAACATTTCCGAAAATGAGAACTTATTAGTGTTAATCAGGCCCGTAACTAGGGGAGCGAAGCCAACACTGAAAACGTTTCAGCCCCCTGTAAAAATGTGTTGGACACAATTTAAAAATTTGGGCCCCTCCCAGAAAACTCTTCGCCCGCTCTGGTGTCCCAAGCTGGCTACGGGCCTGCTTTTAATCAAGATGCAGACGGAAAGATCAGGACAGAGTAAAATTTAGTAGCCTAATACAAACGCCAGGTTCCGCATTCAGCCAGTGCAGTCACGGCTTTATTGTGTCAGATGTATGCGCTAGTAAACCGGCCTAACTTTTCGCCTTGTTTTAGAAATTTCGTCAAATCGTTTATCAAGATTTTTGAAACTTCAGTTGAATATATTTGCTGTGAGATAATTTCTGCAGACGATACTGCGAGTGGTGAAGCT
>JGI24021J15306_10010304_pt1 | contig 11593 bp, 8 predicted proteins | sample Ectturendosymbi1_FD_15306 | JGI IMG/M metagenome (IMG submission 15306)
CCCCGTAATAAACAACCACCCCGTAAACAACCACCCCGTAAACAACCACCCCGTATTTGTTCGTGTGCCAACGGTAGGTGATGGGCGTTGTTTCTACAGCGGGGGTCTTGAACTGATGTCCACGGACTACCGATGAGTTTCAAAGCGGTCTGTGAAGTTATGGCAGAAATTGAATTGGTCGTTTCGTTTATTGCGTTATCTCAAATTTTTGTTATCCCGCAAATAAGTTTTTCTCAGACCAGGCCGCTAGGAAGACGCGCCCCGCAAGCTTAAAAAATAATTTGTTAAGAGCCCGTGGTCTACAGCAACGTTACATTATGCCAGCACTTTTCCCTAGGCGCGTTCGCTTGCCTTGAAGTAGTCTGTGGTGTCAAATACCCGAGATTTTTTGCAGTTAGCTGCACGGAAATTGCAAAATGCGTGCCGCGGCACTCTCTCAGACCGTAAAAGCGACTACAAACATCCAAATCACTCAACGTGATAGCTAATTTTTCAACCAAGATTTTGACCTTGCCAGCGATCGGAGATTAGCAACTGACACCCGACACTGACCGATTTTACGTTGCAAAAAAACGTTAGGCAAATCGCGACTTCCTAAGAAGCACTGTAAATTGCCCTGACCTCTCTCAAAAACGCCAGACATTTCTCAGTCAACACGCGAGGTGTTGGCAAAGGCACGCGAAGCCTGGGCCCCGACGTATTTTGTAAGCCTCTTTACCGACGAAATGTCGAAACTTATCTTTGCGCAAATACTTTAAAACCAGCTTCTCCCGCCATTAACTGCTACTCGTTCCATTACTGCGGTGTATGGTGTTCGCTGCATCAGCTCAATGTTTGACGCATCGCGATCACTAGCCGCTTTGAGATAGTTAATCAGAAATGCGGGCCCAGCATTGGACTCAACTTCACGCCAAACAGTAAACCTGTTGCCCTACATTAAAGTTTATGTGGGTCCAATGGTCTCGTAAACAGACACTTTTTCGACGTTAGTTGAATTTATTGCCGGGACAAAGGGCGATTTCTCTATCAGAGGAAACTTTTAACATATATTAAAACACTCCACAGTCAGCTCTCACCTCAGGTTTAATGCAAATCATTTGTGTCCACGCCACACCGGACAATATCATATTACAATTATACCCTACGTCTCTGGGTTGCAGCAATGCGTCAATATCACTTATGCAGAATGCTGCGAAACTGACTACTCCTCTTGGTCTGCAATTGTCTTCCAGTCTGCTGTTTGGTCTATATCTTAACTTTAAGCTGAATAACAGTTAGTTAGCCTGTTCACGAAAAAAACATGTGAAATGTTTTTGTCGCGAGACTAGGGTTGCCAACCGTCCTTTTACCTCACTCTTTAAACCCGGATCATTCTCGAGTAATTGCGTCGGTTACCTATGATTTTCAGCATACTGCCATGAAGTACGCTTGTGTCTGTAATGCACGTGATACAAACCAAGCATTTAACGAGTCAATTCAGTGTCATTTAAATGTGGTTCATCCGGGGCTTGGAACGAAAATTTTTTATTTTCTCACTTTGACTTAGGTATGTTGTAAAGATAAAAAATTTGCAATAACTGACACCAATTTTATTTAAATNTGATGCACGGATCCTGTTCTATGATGTTTTAACATTTCTACCACCGTGTGGCGTTTCTAAAAGGTTAGTGAGCACTGCAAAAGTGGCTGTATATCTTTAAAAAGTATTGGTCCGATCATGATGAAATTAGTCTCTAACCCATGTTTTCGGTTTTCATGATTGGGCATTTCAGCAATAAAACTAAAACTGCGCAAAATACTGTGTTTCCATTCATTGTATGCGTGTCGATGGCTCAGGTGATGCCACTTGCTAACGAAGTTTTCTCAAACGTTAAATGCGATGTTTCATGAACTGAAGCAATCAGTTTTAAAAAAACACTCATTTTGTAGCGACAGATCAAGTACTTGTTGCTGAAACTCACGCTATATTATTTCCCGACGAAGGTTGTGGCTGTGACATTGCGAAAGCCGGTACGGAAAGAATCAGTCTGTCAGCGTTGCTTGAAGTTAAAACAGGTTTATTCAAATCTCTAGCTGCAGTACATCTGTTTGTCAAATTGTTGAAACGGCATTTGCCAAAATTGTGTTTGTTCTTAACTGCTTTTGTCACTTCGTGCCACTTACATTTCGTAAAGCTGCTAGAACTATTTGCACCTGCCCATGACCTTGACGTTCCAAGCAAGGCGCAACGAAATGTGCTGATTCACGTTTAATTATATTCATTTCTGTTTGCCGTCGCTTGTCGGCAACGGTAGTGTGATCGTTGCTCTGTATCGCCGCCCGAAACGTGATTTCCGAGCGTGTGAAAGTTTACGGTATGTTTGGCATCCTCCCTCTTTGTTTAAAAGTGCTTTGCTGTCGAACTTGAGCCGCGCTTTCGCGGAAAAAAGCGTTTTCGGCGGAAAATTGCTGCGCTGTTGTGCGGTTGGCTTCGCCAGTGGTTGCTCAGCATCAATTTGGCCTTGGGCAAAACAAGCGCATTGTACAGAAAAAAAGTAATCAAACATACATTTTTCTTTACGCAGTGGAACAGAATGTGCCATTTCTTAGTTTTCCATCTGTAGGCTTATGATAAATAAACATTATGTAAATATTGTCGATTCGCTAAAGTTTGCTGGCGTTGCCTGTCAGTTTTAACTTCATCGTTCCTTTTCGTGCGCTCAGTGATTGCATTTGCACCCATCTGCTTGCTTTTTGTCCAATTAAGACATATTTATTGAGTGTTGCTGGTGACAAACATCAAAATTCTTTTGACAATAAAAGTATGTGCGTGTAGCTGTATTCGAAAGCGAAAGTCATGCCGATGCTTGGTTTTTATTGACACCACTCAAAAACTATCATCGACAAGCAGAGCGGAAACGTCTGATTGAGCTCTTGCTCAGGTCCAGTTCTGTTGTGTGACAGATCTTATCGAGGTTCATCTTGAACGTACAGACTTCAGCATTTGACTTTGCGAATGTTGGTTTGACTTAGGAAGTCGCGCATGACCTGCTTTGTTTTAGCGAGGTTGCGTGTGACGCTAGCTTCGCGCACACGCTCAAAAACAAACAACTGACCTGGTGTGAGGTTGCGGGCGTCTTCATCTTCACCGCAGTTTGTTTTATCATGGCTTTGTCTTCGAGTGAAAGTCTTCACGTGAGATGATTGCTAATTACTGCTGCACTTAAGGTAGTCACTATGAGGGTTGCTTTGAGTGTGGAAGGTGCGTTTTGATTATGTAGGTTTATATTATTGATTCAGGGTTTTCTGCTTCTTTCCAATGGACTGCAATCTGCCATTTTACTACCATTGTCATGTAGTAAACAGCTGTTTATGAACCCAAAACAGACGTAACGTGCTGTGATCAAAAGTTTTTGAAAGCAAAAAGATCACCAATTTCGATAACGTTTTTGGATGCCTTGCTGTATGGTGTTTGTCGTGTTGCCAGTTTACAGATCTATCCATCCGAAACATGTTTTTCGAATCTGTGTCATTGCGTTAACAACATGGGATGTTGGGAATGCTGCGTGTGTTTGTGACACGCTCAACTGAACACTTCTTCCTGTTCAGGTTCGCTTACCGTGCGAAAGAGCAACTTCAGCGACGGCGGAGGTTACATCTGCTCCGGGCGCAATCGACACGGCGCTACCTACTCCGCGGATGCACACCTTTATGTAAAAAGTATGTGTTTGTGAATCTAGCGGTTCAACGAGCAACGGCTAGTTTGTTCATACCTTGCTCAATTAGTAAGATTGTGATAACTGTTAAAAATGCCTATAGAAGCTTATTGCGAGATGTTCTGATACAGAGCTTGATTGACGATGGTGAGTAGCATTCAGTCTAGTGTATGGTTTTTACCTTTGACCCTTGCGCTAGTTGCAAATCAAGTTCTTCACGAAAACGCTTGACCTTGTTTTCTTGAGCTTTGTTCCGCGTTCCGACTGCACGTACCGGATCAGTTTATTAACGTCACTTTTGCATCTCGCGTCCCTTCGTCCGATTGCCAGAACGTGTCGGTGAGTACGAACAGAAAATTGGCCGTTTTGTCACGTTTAGTTTCACCTGTCATCGCAAATNGGTGGTGCGTTCTTAAGGCGGCATCGGCCCTTCGGTTCGGCCCTTTTCACATGACAAAAACTCAGCGCAGCGCGGCTCTGTTAAATAACAACGAAACGTATGCGTTAAACAGTAACCGTGGATGGCTCGGTTTCGTTGTTGCGTCACGTGCGAAGCCTACGTAATGGTGCGACGCAATAATAACAATCCTGTTTGCTTTTTGCCAAGAACTGTTCTGTTGTGATCCTTTTTTTATCTCACAAATAAACTGCTTACGCTGAATAAAAGAAATGTTTACTTACACTGTTGACTGACGAAATTCAGTTGTTTTTGCTTGTCTCGGTGAGCGATGCAAGAGGGTCGAACCTGAGGAGGCCCGAACGAAAACGGGTTTGAAATCACCGCCACCTGTACTCCTTATTTGGCGTTGTTAAGACTGGCTAGCGAAAAAATCGTCATCGATTTCTTTCGAACAATAGCCAGCGATCTCGTTTGTGGCTGACGTAACGTTCTGACTCAGGTTTGAAACTGCTTGTTTCAAATCTTCCCGCACGTTTTATGAATCCCCGAACCGTCTGTGATCTGCCACTGGTGCTTTCGGCAGCTTGTTGCCGAAATTCGTTTTGGTTGTGTTCACAATTTTTAACTTTGGCCGTGCAAGATTGATGTTTAGTGTCTTCCTACGAAGCGTTGGAGCCGTAACGTTGTATTGCGAAAGCTGGCTAGCACTGAATTCAACCCAGAGCGTTCAAAGTACATCTGTGCTTTCTCCTATCTAAATAAATCACGTGTAGGTGTTCATCATCCACAAGCGCAGTCACGTCCTGCTCAACAAATTTTACAGCGTGTGTGCTGAGGCGCTAGCGAACGTTGTCTCCTGGTGTTTTTGCGTTGACTCGTATTCGATCGCATCCCTTGAACTAGTTGCTGCTATCGAATTGAACAAGATTTGTTTGAGAGAACTACAAGGGCTGCATTTAATTGCTTGGAAAACCCACTTTCTTCTTGAAATTGCGCTGTAGTCAACCCGCCACGCCGCCTTTCTGACGCTGTCTAAGGCAGGTTCACGAGGGCTATGAATGGCAAATAGTGCACTCAGAGCTGCACGGGAATATCCGGTTGCGATTCGTCTGAAGCAAAAAGCATTTTGAAAGATGCGCTTCTTCGCGGTGCGTGAAATTGGCGACCCTGCTTTTACGCTTTTAAGAAACCAGCGTTCTGTGTCGCGCAGTTTGCGACAAATGTGCGCACCCTAGCAGCGCGTGAAACCACAGGCCCTCATTTTCTGTCCGAAATGCTGGCTTGTTTTATTTCAACAGCGCAGTACTTCAAACGCTCGCCGGCGAACCCCTGATCGGCTTACCTACGGTAAACCGGCGTGAAGAGAGCGATTAAATAAACAACTGCACGAGTGGTGTACGTTTTTAATATGCAATGCCGAGCGCCCATGCTGTGGTGTGTGGCAAGCAAGACCCCGTTTTCGACTTCCCGTCGTCGGCAATTAAGAGAACTGTGCAGTCGCACTATATGCATTAAAAGCAAACAGTTTAAATTCTTAATGTTTTTGTGGCATTAAAAAAAAAAGGTCAACGTATAAGTTCATGCAGCAACTGTTTCGCGCACTGGTGCTGATCGAGGCCGCGGCCATTTCAAACTACCAAGTATCTAAGCAGAAAATTGTCGCACATGAATTTGAGAAGCACTTAATTTGCGCGATATGAGGACGTTGAGTGTCTTCCGATAGCTAAAGGAATCGCTGATTTCTCGTCTACAGTACGTCGTGTCGCCGCAAGGTTTTCAATTCAGCCTCACGCCAGCTACGAAGTGTTGCAGAATGGCAATCTCAATATAACGTGCGTAGCCGTTGGATCGCCCATGCCACACGTCAAGTGGCAGAAACGTGAGTTGCTACTCGTTGTTTCAAGTACGATCAGTGAGCACGTGATTGCTATTTCAGCTTTGTCGGAACTCAATATGTGGTTTACTGTTAATCATTCCTCCCAAAGTCACGCCCAGTTAAAGTTTCCTTTATTCCACGAATTTCTGCTCCCTGTCGAAGCGGGGTTCTCACCATGGGTCTCAAACGCAAATTCCTCCGAGGGCGAAATGAGGACTTCTAAAGTAAGCCGAGGGCCGTATTATGACGTTGACGCAACAATGGCTGTACCACAACCTTATTAGAATCAGCCTAACATCTTATTTCCTGCGAAAGGTATCGTAAGTTATAGGCAAACCATTTCTAGTCGTATCTACGTTTGTTTAAAAGGAATTTGTTCACTCGCTGAGCGAACGCTTTTGAACACCGGTGAATAAGCCGGTAAATGTTAATTGTTTGAAAATTCCCAAAAAGCATCGCGGGAACGCCCTCGGGGCCCGCGTGTTTGGAGATCCCTGGTTCTCTCTCATGCTCTGCTTGACGTTACTTTAGTGAGCAAGGGACTGAAGCGTTGCTCCCCATTTACTCTATCTGGTAAAATATCGTTTAGCTTGTTGTGATGTAAAATATATCCAGTTAGTTGCTCTTGTTTCGCAGTTACTTGTGGCAAACCGTTTTTTAAACTGCTAATTAAGCCAGTTTTTGTAGATGTTTCAATTCATAAAAGTTTTCTCCTCAACCGTGCCATTCCTGCACGGCAAGAACCACCTTTAAAATTTTCTAAAACATTACCACATTTGATAAAGCGATTTGTGCTACGGTTTTAAAAAGGTGTAAGCCACAAAAATGGCGCCACCAAAGCGATCATAGTTTATTTCTCAGGGAAACTGGTGTCGCTTTTTTAAACGCATTGTCAGTCCTGTAAAACCATAAGGCAAACCTTGCTGGCTTTTAAAGGCTGTCGGTTTTTTTGTTGAACTTAGTGCAGTGGGGAGGTTCCGGATGCTGTAGGCAGATTACGAGCCATTCTACAGATAATTTCGTTGGTGTCAAAGCTTGTTTACGTCCGTGTTGTTTTAACACATCAAGTCTATGTCCGTTATGCTTTCCATGTGATATATTGCTATTAATATTGCAACGGTTGATTTCCTTGCCAGAAACACCGGATGGTTTGGTGGATGTTTTACCGGAACCGTCGTCTGGTCCTGTCATTGGTCGCTTGGTGCTAAATTTGACGAGGATACAGGAGTCGGCCAACTACACCTGCGTGGCAAGCTCGATTTTGAATACGGTCTCCGTCACCACTTTCGTGCACGTCAAAGCTTTGCCAAAGGTATAGTGCATGACATTAGTGTTTTGCTGCGGTATGCCTGCGTGGTCAGCACCAAGTTGCAATGCCTGTTAGTTGTCTTCAAGTAACTCGTCTCCACAAACGCGACGGAATTGAATCGATCCGTAAATTTTTTATTTGAATAAGATTCAGGACTGAGGATGCGTAGTGTTACGTGAAATCGATTTCTTATTAAAGAAAGTCGCTGATCGATTCAACTCCGTCGCCTTTAAGGAGACTAGTTACTTGAATACAGACATGGGCAAGTCCGAATCATCGCAAAATTATAAAAGCAGAGTGCGCAGTGGGCTGATTCTTCGAAAGCTTGCAGCAAACCTTTAGCTTTTAATAGTCGAAAAGGTTTTGGTTGTAAAATCCACGAACGATAACTTGTACGGTGGGATTTTTGAGTTTGAACTTGTTTTCACCTTTGACTTAATGCACCGTATCCTGTTGAGTTTGTGTGGTCTTAAACGGTGATGATTGTCCACCTGGAAAGATTTCTGTAGATCCGTAGAAGTTAAATCAAACACTTTCGAATTTTCGGTAATTATCATCTGAATCAGAATTTACAGCCTTACTGGCAACACTAATTGTTGTTCTTTGGTTTCCTGATGCCATTTAGCGCCATAGTCAATCTTAGTTGAAGCAAGGTGATAAATTGCGTTGTTGTCGTGTGAAGTTCCCGCCAAAATCACGACTTTCAAATGTGCGGTGCAGCAAGGCAAACTTCACCTTTGTCGTGATGCTTAGAATGCAGAGGATGAAGTAGCAAAACTCAAAGATCAACTTCTGACGACAGTTGCCAAGCTAGAGGAGAGCAAGGGATTGCTGAAAACGAACGAAAACGGTGAAAAGCTTTCTCAAGATTTGTTGTGGACATGCTTTCTGCGTTTTTTTTACCGCAACTTCGAAAATTCCCTGTCGAAGCTCTTTTCGAAATTGTTTGTTGTTAGGCCGGTGCTTGCTTTAAATTTTAGAATCTCTTCTGCAAAGATCGCTCTTCTTTACAAACGTCAACTTGTCTAAACCCCGAGAAAAGAATCTCGAAACGATACTCGTCGTCTGGATTATACAGACCATGCTCCTGGAAAAGCCATTACGGGCTTACCGGCTGTTTATCAAAGAAGCTGTGATTGAAGTACCACTCAACTTGCCTTGTCCTGGCTTTAGCAGCGATTTACCATCGATCCGCTCGCCGGATCGCTTTCGGCGTTTCACTGTATTCGAACGCGACCCGCTTGACATTTTTGCCTGAATATTGTTTACCTGCGTGTTCGCGTCTTGCTGCAGTAATCAACTGGCTCAACAAACAACTCAACGAACGCCAGATCTCATCCCGTCGCCCACCTACGTCGACCGCTACGCAAGCGATGACGCATCACGTGCCATCCGCGGAAAGTCAACCGTCCGCCGGCGTCGCTTTCAAACCGAACTACGATCGTCAGTCGGTAATAGAAGCCGCGCGCTTATGCCTGGCTCGCCGAGAAACGCCGTAATATTGTTCGGCTATCTTCCACTGATACCGAATAACTCGATGATTGAAGCCGAGGCTCAGGCGAAAGTTACTCTGAAAGTGATTGCATTTCAAAGCGCTTCGCTGTCGCTGGTTACCTGCATGATGGCTCAGCATTTAGCTGGCTTGTGGTGCAAGTCTGTTTTGTTCGTGCGGGGTAAATATTTCAAAAGATGCTACTGGGATTTTTAAAAAATGCGCTTCAGTACAACTCGATGCCTACAACTGATCGTGATGAATACCTCAACGCAGATGAACCTAAGTTGCTAAGCAATCCAGGCAACGCACTTTAAAGCAAAGCTTGTCTTGGCCGGCTCCCTGCTGAAGCTTAAAACTCCACCTGCCAGTTAATTAGCGTACACTGTTACAAACTGGCGGGCGCGTTTACTTCGGGAAAAATATGCGCGAGCAGCAAAGCATAGTTTTGGAGAATGCACCGATTGCGGTTCTGTTGTACCGCATCAGTTCAGTGATAAGTTTCGTCAGAAATTCTTGTAAACCACTTGACGAACATACGACAGAGTGTTTCGTTGGAGAGACCTTTGCAAGAATGAATCAGTGAACTTGTGGTGAAATCCTGTTAACTGATGCGCTCGCGTTTCTTTTGAGAAAATGGCTTGTCGCGCGTGTAAAACTTTTTAGCAATTTCAGCAAAGTTGCGTGCTCTTTTTATTCTTGACATTTTGTTTCATGTGCTGCTTCACGTTCTGGACTGGCCTGACGGGCGCTATCATGGGCCACGGTCCATGTGGAAAATACCCCTAAACATCTTGTTCTGCTCCCCATGCGGTGAGCAGAAGGCGATCATCGTTTTTCACTAATTAAAAAAAAGCAACTTTTTTTCAGCCTCACTACAGCACACCGATTGGCCCCAACTCGATTCCCTCCCACATCTCGACGACGCAAGGAACCCCCATGTCCGCGATCAACGCTAACAGTAGTCCGGCGGCACTCCTGCCCCGTCCGAGCGTACCGGGCACGCCGCAGGTCGTTTACAACCCCGGCAAAAACAACAAAGAAAACCAACAGCCGAATTCCGGGTACGCTCATGTGCATTGCACTGTGACTGGTTGTTTATCTTGGAGTGCCGCGACTTCGTAAATACCGGCACAGTGCCCCCTGGCTGCGCGTTGCCTCACAACAAGTTGAAGTTGTTGTCAAAACTCCCAGTCCCTCGAGTTGTTTTTTGCCAGCGCGCCACGTTCCAGCACAAACACGCACTTGATGAGCTTAAACTCCGTTCGTTCCGTCGAATAACAAACCTCCAGCCGTCGCACGTGTCTTCGCAACTTTGCTCGCGCGTCCGTTCGCTGCCTCAGCATGCAGCCGCTCATTGGCGCTTTTTCAACGACCGAATCCAACTTCAAGAGTTACTTTTGTGTACGTGCAAAGCCAACGCGTTGGCTTTGCGCATACACAGAAGTAACTCGTTAAGGGCCGGTGCTGACCGCGAATTCCCACGAGATATTACAGAGCTGATGGCGGTAATCAGGCGATTATCAGCCGCAACGAATATTAATCAGATTCCTCTGAAGCCAAAACGAGAGGCGATCGTCGAAGTCGTGAACGCCTGCAAGAATGTCAGGGTGCTTCGCTGAGCCGTTCGGGTAAAATTGATCGGCTCCATGATGTCAATAGACACTTTCTAAGTCGCACCGGTGTTTTTCCTTCAGGATGACGCGCTGGGAAGTACGTCACTGCTTATATTTCAGTCTTGTTTGATCGCAAATGCCTGTGTTGCATCATTTATCGCAATTCGATCTGTGTCGGTGAAACACGTAGTTCCGAAAATTAAAGACGATGGCGACCAGCTGAAGGCACAAAACAGCGCCTTTGCTTCATACGCTTTCTAAACCCTCGCAAAGCGTGTTGAGGCTCTTGCAAAGTACGCCAAGGTTGTTCAATGACGACCGCGTAGTTATGGACATTCAGCACTGTTTCCTGTGCTGCTGGAGGTAAACTTTTCTGCTTTGATAAAACATATCAGCGGAATATGGTGCCGACACTTGCGTTGGAGGCGCAGTCTCAACATTCGCGTTACAACCCACTTCAAAGCATATTTCAATTGTAAACATATGCAATTATCTACGGCAAGTTGTGCAACCCTACCTGGCGTATCTAAAGTAAAACGCGAAATCGCTGGATTAACCTGCACGTGAGCAAGCAGCTCGCGCGCCGGCGATCTTGCATGCACCGTCTTCCTCGAAAACGGCTGCTCGCCGCATGCGAGGTAAGCGATGAAAGATGCAGGAGCTCAGCGGTGTTTTCATGTCGTTTCAGGACAGGAATTAGCAGATTGGCTTGAGTCACGCGTCTCTGTTTGGCCGAGTCGTGCTGTTGCCGGATTAAAGTGATTCTGGCGACCGGGCGGGCCTTGCCCGGCACCAGAGTTTATCTTGCTTCGTGACTCAAATACAGGCGCTCGACGCGACGCTGCCCGGTCGATTTCTGGCCAGTGACCCAGCCTGACTCAAGCGGGAGACTCCGCGCCTCCTGATAAGCGACTTGCTCGAGCGCTGGCCTGTTTGCGTTCCCCCTGCTCGACTGTCTGTCAGTGACATAAGCAACGCTCAGGGCGCGCACAGATTTATGAGGCTTTGATCATGAGCACTTCATCACAGAAAACCCTCGTCGGCTGTGGTGCCTTTGCGTCGTGGACGCGATGAAGCGCTTTGAATACCTTGCGCTTACCTTGCAGCGGGTTCACCGTAATGTTAGCAGGCAGTTGAGCGTCAACTTGTGCTAGCACCTCAAGGGTGCATTTCTTTTCGCTGCAACGGCGAAAAGAAGCAGTTGT
>JGI24021J15306_10010305_pt1 | contig 11592 bp, 2 predicted proteins | sample Ectturendosymbi1_FD_15306 | JGI IMG/M metagenome (IMG submission 15306)
TGGGCCAACTCTCCATTTCCCACCACAGCATCGGTCTTTGACAAAATCGATTTTAACCCATGAAGTGTTTAGTACGCAAATGACTTACAATACCTCATATACTGCTTGTTTTTGTTATTAAAACAGTCTGTAAATGGTTGTGATTTGTAAAGTAAGTCAACATTTGGATGTGATGTGTTAAATTTTTAAGCAGTGGTTCTACTGTCCGACCGGTCATTCCCCACTTGGCAACTCCGCCATTCCCCACCAGTGGGGAATTCCCCACAGGTTAAGAACCATTGTTCAAATACGTGAAAGTACAATATTGATCCTTGCGTGATAGTGCTATGTGACCATGTCATCATACTGTTAAAACTAAGCTGTTGATTAGATGTGCTTTTCGCGTTGCTAACATTTGAACTTGTTTGCTACTTTGGAATAAGTTAAATTGTACAAAAATGTTAATGCCATTGTCATCGGAAGGGGAGAGCAAGGGTGGACTTGCCTCCTGGATTTTTAAATTTGACATTTTCTATTAAAGTTTTAATAAAACATGGTTATTTTCTTAGTTTTGGGCGGGTAAAATGCAATTTCACCACTTTTGGACCCCCTTGGAAGAACACTTTTGACTAACCCTGGAAAAATTCACTATTGCCCTCATCCTGGAAAAAATCCTTCCGTCCCCCATGGTTACAGCTGACTTGACAAAAACCAGGAATTTTTTTGTAAATTTTTATTTATATCTGCAAGAATGACTCGGTTAGATTTTCTTTGTTATAGAACAGGGTAAAACAAATTAGTTGCAATGCTAAGGTTGTCTGCAAAGCGTTTCTTACATTAGGTTATGCCGTCGTAAAAAGGTGTTTTTGTTTGCTTTTGTTAAACTGGACAGACCTTCAGGGTGGTTTGCTACGGAAAAGAACAGTAAGTTAGCAGTACTGTTACGAAATGCAGATAGTCGTCTGTGAAGAGATATCGTTTTGAAACCATCACTCATTCCGCTTTAGTGTGCAGTTTGTAAAATGTATGTCCAGTCCACTTTGATTACAGGAAAGTCATGTCGCACCTTTAAGAACTGAAAGCAGAATAAATATCAAAAGCGCGTGTATGAAAAAAGTGACGCAACATTTCTGACGATAAACGTTTAGACTGACTTTTTGTAAACAGAGTTGAGGTTTTATGAAGTAATACTTTTCAAAAAGCAAAACAAAGATTAAATGCGTATGGTATCACCACTGACAAGATGAAGTTACTTGGACAAACAAATGTTTAATCGGAGTGGTTGACGCGAAAACTTAACCTGCCCTGGCCTGTCTTGAGGAAAGCAATTAGTGATGTCTCAGGGCGGTTGCATGAACGCCAAAAGTATGAAAAATGCATTTCATCAGGAAAGAAAACAGGAAAATTTAAAAGGTGAAAAAATATGAGAAAAACTTTCATAAAATAAAAAATATTCTACAAAACACGCATGCTTTTGGTGAAAGGCGGTTTTTGTTTGCTCAATGTGATTTTAGAAACAATATTACATAAGCGAAAGAAATTTATAAACTTGAAAAAATATTTTCCCAATTAGTATATGGGTCAGGTGCCTGGTGTGGGGAACCCCACCTGCTCATCCTGACCCTCACAATTTTCTTACAAAAATCCCTGTCGAAAACTGGTTCTATAGCATCTATCGATTCCAACCTCAGCAAAAAGCATTTTCGACTAATGCCAAATATATACCAAACCGACATATTTCTGACATTACTAAGAAGAGTTACTGAGACTGTGATCTGAGATGCATGAAAATAATTCGTTGACGTGCATAGCATTCTCAAAAAAGCAGCACAAACAGTTTCCATTACATTAAATTAAGCTGCTGACTGAACAGATGACGTGCGTATTATGAAGTACCACTTGGATTATACAGACATGATAACCACCACGGAATCAGCTTTCACTAAGTTATAAATATACACTACGACAAACAGTTTTTACTCAGAAAGTAGTGAATGTAGCCTATTTTATGAAAATGTATGCCATGCTTTAGGTGGGCATTCGGAATAACTTACTCTTAAAGTATGACTTTAACTGAAAATAAGATACTCCATCAGAGAATTTCAGATTTCCCGCTTGCCTGGGTGGATTGTTGCAAAGTTAAAAATAACAAATTTCAAAATTATCACTTGTGTGCCCGCATTTTTCTATAAAAATGGAATGAATATTTCGACAGCAATTGTATTGGTCTACGCACATGGAAGCACCTTGAATGACAGTTATCTGCAAACACAAATGGTGCCGGTTCGCAACAGTTTTGATAACATCATCTTCATTACGAGAGAGATTTCTGACCCGGCAACCAGCGCTGAGACTGAGCGTCGTGTGAGGTAAGTAAAGAAAAGCCCCTGGAAACCTACCTTCATCGTTGTGGTTTAGCAAATGTTTCAGTTGCCGTCACGGCCAATTGCCGTCACCAAACTTAACAAAAAAGTGTTTCAAAAAGAAAGAGTGAAAGGGTTCTTACGAACGAAATTCGGCGATTGGAACGTTTTGCTGGAGAGGCATGCTGTCGTGCGCCTCGCCGTGGGCAGCAAATCACCTACATTCTTACAGTTAAGTTAAACAACGAAAGTCAAGCGCATAAAAGTCGATACACTTTGGAAGGTAGAACTTTGGTGATAAAAACTAATGCAAAAAAAACATGCATTGTCTTGTGCTGTTTATTGACACTCAAGCCGTTAAAGTTTCAGAAAAGGGCAACAACGGGCTCTGAAAAAGAAAAAATAGTTTGTAAATAAAATACCTTAAATAGGAAAGGAAAGCAAACAGCAAGAAAACTATTAAGCCATGGCACGATTCTTGCTTAAGTTAGTTTTTGTACAATCTTTGTTGAGGATATCTTGGGTTAACACTGATCAGAAATTCTTGGATGCGATACCAGTTTGTGCAGTATTTTGATACATTTGAACGAAAATATTTGGAATGGTGTGCTGTTGCATTCTCCATGAAAGAACAGCTTTCGTTTGAAACGTTTCAAAACTCTGTAAAGGCACAACGTGACTTGTTTGGCAAACAGTGAAACCGAGTTAACTGTGAGCACAGCAATAGTTCAGTGGTAAAGTGTCGGAAGGTTGGATGTTCGATCCACGGCCGTTGAGTGAATTGCCGCAGCGTCCCTTGGACAAGAGCTTTCACCTCAGCCCCCTCGGCAAGAAGCGAAATTCAGGCTTTGGCCTGCCGCAATTGTTGTCCTCAAAATTAACAAACAAATTAAAAAAGATACATGACATGAAGTAAAACTAGAGGAAAACAAAGCAGGAATGCAAAGAAAAATAAAATTGTTTTTTCTAAACTAAATGGTTGTAAACTTAATTCAAGTATTTTGTTTTAACTGGTGATAAACGTGGATTTTTCTAAATAAAATCAACACAATGTATAATTTTCTGCATGTCCGAGTCCGATATGTGATCTGTTTGACAAGCTTTGTGTCTTCATTCTTATTTACATTGTTTTGCCTAGCTTCACAAAAAACACGCTACGCCAATGTAACTTAAATCGTCAACAGGCCTTTTTGAATGTTTAAATCGCCACGCGCTTTTTCAAAATTGTAGCCTGCAGATGCGCTGATAGTCTGGACGAAAAGACATTTACTTGATGTGTTCTGAAAAAATGCAAGCCACTCCAACATTTGCATATTTTTCTAAAACCGAGTATTACATTCAAAGCAAAAAACGATTAAATCGAAAAAGTCAATCCATGCATGAGAGCATGACACTGAAGACTGTCCCACTGAAAACAGGTTGAAGCAGCGAGAGCTCGAAATGCAATCCACTGAAATGACATAATTATTTGTAAATACTTTGCAAAATACATGCGCTACTCAAAATTTTTTTGTTGATTTACTTGATCAATCGTTCTGTTTTTATCACCACATAGTCGCTGGTGTCCAGCTTGCGACCCGCGGTCACATGTGGCCCGCCGAGTCCTACCCAGTGGCACGCGAGATCATTTTCTCCAAAAGTAGAACATAACCCATAGGCCATACCGATGTAAATTTCGAGCCAAGCGACATTTTCCTGTCAGAATATCTTCTGTCATCTTAAGCATTGAATGATTCCAAATGTTCTTTGTCATGTCAGCAACCGTCACAATAAATCAGCCATTGATAAAATAATTGCGGTCAAGACCTGTGTTTTTACCTTTCGTATGTAACCCTACATACGTAGCTTGCGACCTATAACTTCTCAGAGATAAATATGAGCGCCGTTCGTAAAAAATTATATCGGTCACATTTAACACAAAAACTGCTTTTAAATCTGTTCCGATTTAGCCTATATAATTTTTACGAACGGCGCCCCGTAGATAAAACTCACCTTAAAATGCACTTGAACTATTATTAGTGTAGGTACGGTTTTAATTAGCAGTCGGATTTTGGTTTCATTTACATCCACAATTGAATTACTTCACCAATATTCAGAAACTTTGCGTACATCATGCGCCTGATTCAGCAATAAATACGATTTTATGATTGTGAAATTTACAGCCTTTACTTCAAAAAGTAGGCTGATGAATAAACGCATGCATTTATATTAAAGTTCCTTCCTAGTGGGCTACTACACAGCAGCTCATAAAAATATAGCCTTAGTTCCCCTGATCATAACTCATCACTTTTCAATGAGCAACTGATATTTTCCATAGCATAATTGTGTGCCATAAATACCAGAATACAAAATATGGAATAAAAGGCACTTAATAAGTAATCAAGCTGTTAAAGCCTATAATGATCAAAGGTTTAAAAAGTCTCAGGCAATTAAAATGAAATATTTGACATTTGTGCATTGGCTGTGAGAAATATACCACAGCCAGTGTCAATAAACGTCAACAATCGGAATGTTTGTTTACAGCTTAACTATTAGATGCTTTCAGGAAAACAGTCCTGAAAATATGTTGGCTAGAATTGTTATAAAGGAAATAGAAAAAGAATCTGAGATGGATTGGTTTAAATGAGAGCTTAAACTTAATGACGTATTTTTATAAGATGTTGTGTTTAAGACTTGCAGCTTGCGGAACGACGCAAAAACCTTGTCCTTATGTTTTCTACATTGACAAAGTAAATGATTATGGCGTTCCACTTTCACAACAAGCCCTCAGAAACGTTCTAGATCTGAATTCCTGCCGCGAACGTTCTTCTCCAGGTGAGCAACCGTTATGAACATTCATTTCTTATGGATGAACTCACGTAATACATAAGTGTTTTTATTTACTTATTTGCTACTGCATACCTTATGTTCTGAACCAAGAGTCAGTGAGGTTTTCTGTTGAATGTTTTGTTCACCCTCAAAGTCTAAAACAGTTCCTGTTCGAATAAACACCAAAACACATTTTGCTTGTGGTACAATGCAAGTCCAGCTTTAAAGATATATTTGATTTGCAGAGCACTTTACAAAAATCATGTTCATACATTTTCGTAGCTTACAGTAACTCAAGCAAAAGCAATCTTTAGATAATCGCGAATCGTAAAAACAGTTAAAAGGACGTTATACATACTTTACTATCGAAATTACATGCATCTGTATCAATGTGTTTGGTAATGTTTAGAAATAATTTTTTAAACTATAGATTTCTTTCGGTTAAAGTAAACCCTGAAAATTGTAGTAATTGTAGCACTTTTGTGCTAAAAGCTAATACTCCAAAAAAGAAGTGAAAAGCTTCAGATGTCTCTAATTTGCAGCCAACGCAAAAAGTGCAACCAGCAATCGAATTGCGTGTAGCATCTTCTGGAGGTATGGTGATCGTGCCAATTGCTTAAACATTTACTTCGATCGATTTTCCTCGATATAGTCATAGGGAAACAAATTACAGTAAAATTCGTGTAACAAATCCAAGGATAAAAAATCCACCCGCATGTTGAATTTAATTTGCCTCGGGGCGGAATTTTTGCACCAAAGAAATGTCAGTGATAACATCAAACATTTATTTTATTCCTCCATTTATTCAAACTAAACAATTTATTTTCTAATGTACTTCGTGAATNAGCGTAACCTCATTCGAACCAATACGTGATTTATCAATCTCATCTAATCGGGCGTTTTCCAACTATGGTTTCAAAGCTGGTGTCTTTACAAAGCCGGTGTCTGTTGCTTCACACAGGCCTTTGTCGCAGAAATAATTGCTATTCTGCCGCAGGAACGTTTTCAAACATGCCGCCATACCTATTCACTTCGATTTAATCAACAACAAGTGCCGCACTGTGGACTTCGTGGCCAAGAAAGCAAAAGAGATGCTCGTCATATAAAACAGAGAGACATTCCCACACAAACAAATCCCGTGGTTTCAGTTTTTTTGCACCTAGGCCATGATTTATAAACACGTTGTACAGTACGAAATTATGTCTGCTTCCTTTTGCACTCGTTTTTCTGGCACTGGTTATCAAATTCGCGGCTTATTAAATCCAAAATTTGCTGGTACTGAAAGTGATATATTAAAGCGAAGTTTACTGTATTACTTTTAGTGATTTATGACACGCAAGACATGTTAGGAACAAAATTTTCTCCGGAACGTTTAAGTGAGTCTCTGTAACTGTCAGAATTTGTCCACTTACAAAACAAACTATTCACTCAAGGAGGATAAATCTATTGCGTGCATTTTGACCATATCTTGGATTTTGCCACAAATTGCTCCGGATTTTTACAATAAAACTTCGTTTGCCCTAAGTTGAAAATCCGATTTACAACTTTATTAAGCAGAACATTTTTTTACCTCCTTACAACTGTTTTTTAAAGAATACCTTTCAAAATTATCAAAGGAAAAAAAATGAAAAGTACACATGAACTATAGCAAAACTTCATTGATGCTTTCTCGTCAAACTAGTTTAAACCGCCTGTTTTGCAGTTCCGCGATTCACTGGTGCCTGCGATAACAGTTTTGCGACATTTACTATTCCTACGTGCTTGCTTCGTGGGTTGACTGCAGCTGGTCTAGCTGCTATAGACTCAAGGTGTGATTTGACCCAGTGGATGTCCACTGCCGGGAACAATCTCGTTATATCTCTTCCGCTAGGTACCTGTGGAACTCTTATTGAGGTAGGTGTACTGTTCATACTTTGTCAACGAGCAGACGTTATCCGTGGTTTCTCATTTGCCGTTCTTGTTGGTATTTCTCTCGTTGCTAATGAACCTTTCTATAGCCTGTAGTATGCTGAACCTGAAGGCAACTCAACGAAACCTTATGAATTCGATAACGTCTATGAGCTGAGCTGTAAGTTTTTATATCTACAAGCCCAGTGCGAGCATCGCTTGATTGGGGGGCACAGTTATGTCGACTGCGTTGCGTTGAAAGCGCGTTAGAATCTCAGAAGCCTGGAATGACTTTGATGAGATATGAAAGATGCTATTAACTTCACTAAACCTACAGACGGTACTTTTTTCTGTAAAAAAAGCAATTGTGGTATTTGCGAATAGTCCGGCGCCATATAGTCGTCACCGAAATGGCGGCGCCGAAAAGTACCCGACCCGATAGAAACACTTTTTAATTATGGGATATATTCCCAATAAAATAATTTCTTATAATTTTAAGCGTAAATTCGTTCTTGAACAGTTGAAGTTGGGATTCCTTGAGTTATCAACCGTTCATAAATAGGAATTACGCTTAAAATCACATTTCGGTAAATGTACTCACAAAATTTGGCGATAACAAAAGTTATGAGGTGTTTATAATTCAAGCAGGATTGAAAAGCCAACTCGTGGGAATTTGAAATACGCCAATACCCACTTTTCTCACTGCCTACCAAACGAGAACTTGGATTGATCCCATGTTGCACTATGATGTATTGATGTTCACTCTTATTCCGTAGTTTTCGTAAGGAAGATAGCAGTGAACACCCAAGAATGCTATAGCAATACGCCAGTTTGAATTGCACGTACTCTGTATAATCAACTCAAGTACTGCCTGTACACAAGTAACAAAAATCAGCACGCATTGATGTTATTTAACGGAAATTGATTTCGCCATACGGCATCTTCAGTCCAAGTAAATTAAAGGTTAAAACGAGTATGCGCAAAGCAGTGCGCAAAGCAGTGATTATTACGAAACAAAGACAATGGTTGCGTGAAAAGCATATTGAGCTAGCGTTGACAGTACCGTAAATAAGCATTTAGAGTAAGCACAAACAAGTAGTAAAAGACACTAGGTGTGATCAGTGGTGTGTTCAAGGAGAGGCAAGCGATGCACTTGCATCGGGTTCCCCCTTTTGGAGGCCCCCCTTTTAGGTGTTACGCGCATAAATTTTTCTTATTTTTGGTGAAAAACTTATTATCCGCTCATAATATGCTGCAAAGCAGATCATAAGCAAGTACTCTGCTTTCAAAGGGGCCCCCAACAGCAACTGAAATGTGTAAGTACTCTGATTTTAAACTTCATTGAAAAGGCCCCTAAAAGAAGCTTTTAAACTTAATTGAAAGGGCCCCTAAAAGAAACTGTAGTGTGTAAGTACTCCGCTTTCAAAGGGGCCCCAACAGCAACTGTAATGTGTAAGTAGCTTGCATTTACAGGGGCCCCCAACAGCAATTGTAATATGTTAGTACCTTGGTTTCAAAGGGGCCCCCAACAGTAACTGTATTGTAAAATCCCTTGCTTTCAAAGGGTCCCCCAACAGCATTCGTAATGTGTAAGTACCTTGCTTTTAAAGGGGCCCCCAACAGCAACTTTAATGTGTAAGTATCTTGCTTTCAAGGGGCCCCAACAGCAACTGTAATGTGTAAGTACTATGCTTTCAAAGGGGCCCACAACAGCAATTGTAATGTGTAAGTACTATGCTTTCAAAGGGCCCACAACGGCAATTGTAATGTGTAAGTACCTTGCTCTGAAGGGGTCCCAACAGCAATTGTAATGTGGCAAGTAGGCTACCTTGCTTTCAAAGGCGCCACCAACAGCAACTGTAATGTGCCAGTACTATGCTTTCAAAGAGGCCCAAACAGCAACTTTATTGTGTAAACACTATACTTTCAAAAGGGCCCCACCCGGCCCGTAACCAGGGGGGGCGAAACCTGCCCTAGAACATTTTTCGCCCCCCTGGAAAAAAGTGTTTGACATCGTTTAAAACTACTGGACATAGTNAAAAAAATTTGGGCCCCTCCAAGAAAACTCTTCGCCCCTCCTGGTGTCCCAAGCTGGTTATGNGCCTGGGCCCCACCACCATCTCCGATGTGCAAATAAAGAAGCTTCAAATCAAGTTCTACACCTAGAAAATTGTGGGTGAAGATTTCTTCCAAAAAGTTCCGAAGAGACCCTATCAAATAAGAGCAAATATTTATATTAAATGATAACTTATTGTAACAAATGGTAATTTGGAGTGTTCAGTTTATTGATAATTTTATGAAAATGCCACAGTTTAGCAGAAAGTATTCAAGTGGAGCAGCAAAAAGAAGAAAAAACAAGAAAGCATAAATGCTGATGAAAAATGTAAAGGTCTCCTGGACAGATTTGTTATTGCAGTTGGCACTGGTGAGCCTACAGAGGAGAGTGCAGTTTCAAGCACTTAAGTTGTTAATAGTAGCTATGTTTGTCTAGTTCATAACCAGATGTTCCATACACAAAAACTTAAGTTTTGTAAAAATGAAGTTGATTAATACATGCTTTAGAACATTCATATTTTTATCGAAAGATTTCTTTTTTATGTCTCTGCAATGCAAAGGTTAGACATATTTCTCATTTCTTGCGATGCTGTACCTTAGTAAACATTTCCATCAAAAAATATGACAACATGCAATTGTTACTAGCAGTGATCACATTATATCTTTTAAATTATAGAACCTTTTCTTTTTAGTTTACAAAGTAATTTTGTATTATTGCTGTTGTGCTGCATAGACTGCTAATAAGCAAGGCTACATTCATTCTTCTTATCAGGTAGCAGAAATGGCATTTTTGAGCATTAGGAGTACTAATTTTTTCTACAGATATTACAGGAATTTTAGGTGGTTTGAATTTAGCCCATGCTTGAAGTCACAAGTTATTTGAAGCTTGGCAAATGGTGGGTTTAAGGTAAACTTGCTAGGTGATGTTAACTTTTTTTGCCAGCTCTTAGCCAGTATAAGTTGAACCGTTTTTTTCTTAGCACAGATTTAATCTATTGTGTAGGGTACTTGCTAGAAATGTTTGCGGTAAGGTATATGATGGATTATTTCCTACTTTTGCACATTTTTCAAACAACTAGTATCAATGCAAGATGAGGGCAGCCTTGACTCATCCAGCCTCAAAGCTTTCCAAAACAAGTCTCAGGTTGGATGCTGTTGTGCGCTATGTTCTTGTAATTAAAAGGATGCAATTTAAAACAAATTTGTTGTTTTGGATCTTCTTGGTTGTTGTTTATGGTTTCACGTATTTCCATAAAGACAAGAATGTAAACAAATTCAGGATACCATTACCAACTACCAAGTATTTTATCAAAGGGGGAAAGTGTGAAACTTTGAAAGGGGTAAACGTTGTAGTTTTGATGGTGAATGCAGGGAAATGGGGCGTGAAAATAAAGTGGAGGCTCTTGCCTAACTTTATGTTTCCAGGCTTGTCTTCCCACCTTTAAGTGTTTTCGAAGTTGCGTATCGTGAACCCCCTTTTGCATTTTCTCCTGCTATGTTAGTCAGGCCGTAGTCTCAGGAGCGTGTCCTTCGGTGGCCGTATCTTAGGCTTGATCAAAAGTGCTTGTCACGGTTGGCTGAGTATAATGACGTCATAAGAGGGGCTCCTTTTTAGTCTTGCCTCGGGCCCCCCAATCTTAAACCCACCGCTGGCTGTGATAAGACAAGACCAACTAGTAACAATAAGTTAAAACACAAAGAGGGAGGAAAGAGCAATAAATGAGAGAAGAACAAATGGTGCGCCAAAATAAGTGATGATAAGAGCAACGTCTAATCAAGAGCAAGTCTATCATTTAATGCGAGGCAAAATAATTCTGTGCTTGCTAATGCCGCTGATTTTGTTGATCCACTTGTCTTCACCAATATCAAGTTAATCGTGGCTGGTTGTTCTACGAACGTGACTATAAACCATTCACTGATTTTAGGCTTTTTTTCAATCTTATGTTCGTGTACCACATATTGTAGTAAAGGCACCTGCTCTTGGTCATCAGACAAATTGACAGTGTTCCACGAAGAGCGGTGGGAATTCCAACGTTCGAAAATTTATTTGAGGTTTGGGCAACATACTGTTCTTCGCATAATTTACAAGTTGCAAGGTAAATTCCGTAATTGGCGCAAGTTAACATCTGCCTCAACGGAAACAATTTGCCCTTGAGTGCAGGGCACTGACTTTAGGTACCATGTTTTCATCGTGCTTGCCAAATTTGCCACACAACCCACAGTGTTCGCATGGTCCCGAGTAATACCTTTGCTGTTGGTTCAAAGCTTCTCTGTGTGCCAGTGATCTGTAGTTTGTTAGAAGGTGGCCGACTGTGGTAGTTCTTTTATATGTGATCATAGCTTCGTTATTTAAAGCTTTTTCCTTCTTTGTTAGACGAAGCAGATTGGGAAAAGAGGTTGGCCAGACACTGTAATTCTTTTTATCACTAGGATTTGGTGGGTGCAGTCTATTTTCCCACTTGGACACCAGTGTAATCATGTCGTTCGTCATATTGACAGG
>JGI24021J15306_10010307_pt1 | contig 11592 bp, 10 predicted proteins | sample Ectturendosymbi1_FD_15306 | JGI IMG/M metagenome (IMG submission 15306)
ATGCGAAGGATATCTCCGCCACAGCTTTTTATCTTCAGCTTCGTATCGTCGGCGTGCTTGTGGAGGGCCTCCTCCCTCTCGGACATCTGGAGGAGGCGTTGGGAAATATCGCCGGATGCCTCCGGCTGCTTCGTCTCGTTCGAATCGCTCACTGCTCGCTCGCTGTGAGCAGAAGCAGCAGAAGAAGGGTCCTTCTCGCCCTCCCCCTCAGCAAAGCCGCGACGACCGGGGCCTTGGCTGCTGTGGCATGAACTTTTCTCCATGCTCTCTTCAGCCTGGGGAGGGAAAAGAAAGCGGCGTGGTGCGACGAACGAATGCAAAGCGCGCAGCTTGCAAGGGACGGTCCGCAAACAGCCTAACTGGTGCTCGATCTGCGCATCACAATCATTTCAATCTGCACGTCACAAGCAACTCGATCTGCGCGTCACAGTCAGTTTATTTGAAACACGCTTTAACCATAGACTTCGTGGAAAGTCGACCGTAGATAGGAAGCTGTACCTTGTTAGCGCCCACAAGCGTGTTTCCTCACAGATGCGCTTTTATTTAATAAACTCTCACTAAGAAAGGGCCACCAACCATAGAAATGGTAGAGATGATTTTCAGAATGTCCGTTTCGTCCAGGGACGTGGCTGAGGGGGCATCCGCGTCCTGGGGGGTCAGACCCATTCCAAACCTGGAAATAGTGTTTGGTGTGACTAGATCACATTTAAAACAAGCTGCGAGATACAGTGGAGCAATGAGAGATGAATGATGCCAAACTGTGGACACAAACCACCAAAGGTTACTTCAATCACAGATAAACAAAACATAACAGACGCTTTATCCAAACGCGAATGAGGCCATTTTCCACAGTGGAAGGATTTTACGAATTGAGCATTACGCGCATACATAGTTTATGGAAGAGTATAACATTTCCACAAAAATCTAACGAACAAAAATTTACAGCGATCCAACGCTGTTTTTTTCGCTGAAAAATGTCGGTCATTTTTTGCTGAGACATTTTGTTAACTGAAACATTTCGGTCGTTTGTCTCACAGTTGTATTAAAACTCGCCGCAACGGTGTTTTTTAGCCAATATTTTCAAACATTCTGACCGAAACGACATAATTTTTTTCGGTCATTTCAAAAACGTTTCGGTCTAAGACCCGAAAAAACAACCCAGGTCCAACGTATATAACCCAAGACCGTAGTACGGTTTGCATCTGCAACAATTACTTCGCGCTGCAGCTAGCGGCCGTGCTGCATGCGGGCAAACTTGGACTCCTTCGTCACAAACCGGTAAAGTCTGGAGCCCAAAGTATGGCCGAATATTGAATGTGACGATTTAGGACAGCTATGTCCAACCGACAATGAGTCAAAAGTTATGTCACTCATTGACTGACTTACTCGTACTTTGATCTTAGAAAACTAAGATTTCGTTTAAGCTGATGTACTGAAAGCGTTCGCATCCTAACGACAATGGTTAACGACTGTTTGGCACCTTTGACCACTCCGTAAGTGTGATGTCATAGGCAAATTTAGTGCCAATGGAACAACAAGAGTAGAAATCAGAACATTGGAATTATGTTTTGCACCAAAAGGTGTCAATGGACATGTAAAATCTTCCAGCACGCCGTCCAGACGTGATAAAAGTAGCGCCGAAGGCCACTTTTCAAAAATGTGTACGACAGCAATAACCTAAACTGGGCCGCATGCGGGCCACGGGTTGGACATAGCTGATTTAGGGTCTGAGGGGACAAACTGATTAAGAGTCTGAGAAGGCAATTACAACATGCAAAGGCATTGTTACTTGACATAAGACTTCAACAACGAAGAAGCTGCATTCGATTTTTGTTCAGCGTGAATGCTGCATCAACAATCAGTGCGAAGCTTGGTGCTTCGATGAAGGACTACCTGGGTCCATGAAGCTTCCGCTTGGCAGACTGGTTCGCGTCATCAGAGGATAAACTCAACTTCGAACCGAGTTTCATGAGCAGGTTCGCGGTCCGCGTTTGTTGCTTTCTGACGTCACAATCGCTTTCGCTCGACGTTTTCTCCGCGTTCGCGGCTCTGCGACGCATCGACAACCAGGAGATAAAGTCGTTTGAAAAACAACACAGGAACTAGCGAATCACCGGCGAGGTTCAAATCCGTCGCCATGCCAACCGCTCGACATAACATTAAGTGACATCATAATAGAAACAATGAACCGACTGCAAATCGAGCAGCGAAAGACGCGCGACCAGTGGGCATGGCCAATGTGGTCCAGCGTGGCCAATGGGAGCCATTGGCCACCGTCGTGACGGTCGTCGAAGGGTTGAACTTCAGCAAAAGCATCAGCACTTTCTCAACAACATGTGAAGTACCTTGTTTATGTGCGCTTTACATGCGATCCTGACTTGCCAGGAGAGGTTTCCACGATGCAGCAAAACGTGGAGGCAGCGCACATAAAGAGGGTGCTTTCATTACAGGGTATTAACGGTAGTAGGGCCAATCGAGGCACAGACCATGTTCAGCGACCACACCACGACACCAGCGCGGACACTGCTGTTTTGATGTAATCGACGATTTTGGAAACCGACCTTTCATCTGACAACAGTTCGGACGAGGTTCAATCCTTGAAATAATTGCGCCACCAAGCGAGGGTCTCGGAAAGGTCATTTGCAAATTTACAGTTTCAAAAAATCGTCCTGTATAGGCAGCAGTGCAACATTTGCAACACTTGGTTTTTAAGCAAAAAAACACGGACTGACGAAATATTGCGAGTGTTTCGTGAGCAATGCTCGATCATGGTAACGAGTAGGGAGGTGCATCACAGAATCACAATCCCCCGGATTCGGATTCTAAACTATTCGAATCCAAAATGTCAATTCGAATCGGATAAGAGGATTCGGTTAGTATTATTGACAAGGGATGAGAAACGAATCTCTACGTGTGTGGGAAGCGTGCGCATAATAGTGCTTGTTACGTCCGTAGCCAGTAAAACGTGGCGCGAGCGGGCGACAGCGAAGCGAAAGACGCAGCAGACATCGCGCAATGCCGCATTGTGCTCTCTTCCTCTTTTGATTCTTCGTCACTATAGATCGCACCGCACACTTTGAGCAATCGAAGAGAGGACAAGTTAAAAGCTGTCTCAAGTTAAAGCCTTGACCGAATGTCACTGTCACGCTAGGCTGGTGACGCGGCAAAGCGGAAAGGTCGCATCCTGTTGCAACAGTTAACATACCTCTCCCTGTCAGCCTCTTAAGAGAGCTCTTTTCTCAGTGCGGGGTTAACAGATGCGAAGTTGCGACCTCGTTTCACGGGCGAACAGTTAGAAAGCTGCAAATATATTGCAGCAAGTATTGCAATGCATTAAGCTTTTTCTCGGATTCAGTTTATTGCGCAAATAACAAACTGTCTTTAAGTCAGTTTTCCCACATTGCTGGGAAGTATGAATCACAAGAGGATTCGTTCTCATCGATTCGATTTTGCTCTTTCAGAATAAGTCTGGATTAGTAGAGTGTTGTTACACACGCCGATCCCTAGCAACAGACCTACGCGTTTTATTAGTAAAAGGTTTCCAATCAAAAGTAGGAGCTTTGCAGACAAGCATTGCGAATAGTGCAACAACTCTTCACAGTGAGTTAGTGAGTTGGATCACATTCAGTAAAAACAAAAACAACCTACTGTTGCCTCATAAATATCAGAGCCAAGCGGTTAAGACGAAGTTCTATGAAGAATGCGCCAAAACCTGGTATTCACTTTCCCGAATTAATCCTGACCGGGCGAAGCACTTAATCAGGAACATGTCGGAAGGTTTCGGGAAATGTCGGCAAGTGTCGGGAACACGTCGGAAGGTGTCGGAGCCAGTGCGGCGGACGAATTAAGATTAATCGAACACACCCCATTCCAGAAAACCGTCAGGAAGTGAAACTGTTTACAAATCACCGACCCAAGCAGCAGCGGCAGTACTTCGCGTTGAAAACCCACAAGTATTGACAACTAACGCAGATCGCCGAGCTACCGCCAGCGCAGCACTTGCCACTGAACAAACCTCGTTCTTCTGGCCTTCATCAGGTTTGGTTGCGGCGTGGCCTTCTTCTTCGCGGCTTCTGTCGCCGACATCTCTCCTCCTCCTCCTCCTCCACAGCCGTTCATCTAAAATTTGAAGCGAGATTCAGTGCTGGCCATTGACGGGCGATCAAGAGCTAACGCGAATGGCATCCTGGCATTTGCCACACGCTGCTGAATATCGCTTGTTCTGCAACTATGCAGAGGCAGTGATAGGAGAACAATGCTGACTGGACGACAGTGTAAGTCAAAGCTATTATCAGATGAGAAAGTAAATGCGGTCTTTCATCACCAACCCGACAAACCTACAGGCTTGCGCGCGACTACGAAAGAATCAGGGTTTTCCCCTACTTGCAAACTCGAATAATTGTCGCTTCTCGCGCATGCATTTCATTACTGAAACATGTTTGCTTCATTTTCACTCGTATGACTTGTTTATTTATTTGCTTATATCGTGTTTCGTTTTTACTCATGTTGCTTCCTCTACACGCATATTGTTTTGTTTCTTTATTACTCATATCGAGGGTTTCTTTTTTTACTCATATCGAGGGTTTCTTTTTTTACTCATGTCGCTTGTTTCTTTTTTACTCATGTCGCTTGTTTCTTTTTTACTCATGTCGCTTGTTTCTTTTTTACTCATGTCGCTTGTTTCTATTTTACTCATGTCGCTTGTTTCTATTTTACTCATGTCGCTTGTTTCTATTTTACTCATGTCGCTTGTTTCTATTTTACTCATGTCGCTTGTTTCTTTTTTACTCATGTCGCTTGTTTCTTTTTCACTCATGTCGCTTGTTTCTATTTTACTCAGGTCGCTTGTTTCTATTTTACTCATGTCGCTTGTTTCTATTTTACTCATGTCGCTTGTTTCTATTTTACTCAGGTCGCTTGTTTCTATTTTACTCATGTCGCTTGTTTCTTTTTGACTCATGTCGCTTGTTTCGTATTTGCAGCATGTGACATTGCAATTGTAAAGATGCAAAGCTTTTTGTCATAGAACTCGCTTTTATTGCAATCTGTTAAGTCATGGTTTCCCAACCTTTTCACGATCTCGTACCACTTGGGCCCCCGTATTGTCAATGCGTACCACTTCTTCCAGAACAACTAATTTGATCGAATCTTTGTATATTCAGAAGAAAAATATACATTAAAATAACAATAAAAGACCACAACTAAATTTAATGAGATTTTGTTTTTGTTTACCTTCCATCAATTGGTCGATGCGTGGCGTAAATTTGCTAACAGCCCATCGAAAGTCATACTGTTACGAAACAATGGGAATAGCAGGCTACAGGAAAATTCATTTATTTAAAAACAAAGCCCGGTATGTAAACTAGAAAGCTGCGAATCCAGGTTTTTGTGAAAAATGGAAGTTACTCGCGTACCACAGGTTGGGAACCCCATTGTTAAGCGTTACAAACATGTTCTTTGCTTAGTCATAGTCGTTCTTTGCTTAGTCATGATAGTTGCGCCGGAGGTGATGTCTGAACCAACTAGCCGCCACCTCCAGGCTCAGCACGCTCCGCAATAAACCTTTTGTTGTTGCTATTCTCAGCGCATACCTCACAGACGGTGAGACAAGTTTGCATGGCGCAAGGTTAGAGCGGATGCGACCTCGGAAATTTTATCAAGGTCAGAGCGGATGCGACTTCGGAACTTTTATCAAGGTTAGAGCGGATGCGACCCGGGAACTTTTATCAAGGTCAGAGCGGATGCGGTTTCGGAACTTTTATCGACCGATCAAAGATAAAAAAAAACACAAAAATAAACAAAGCAATCGTTACAGGCTGGGATAAAAGCCCTGCACGTCAAAGTAGATCTGCTGCAACACGCCTTGACATAAGTACCTCATCTTCCACTGAAGACTTCTCGTTTGAGCTTTGCCTGTCAGCAGTTGCTTTGCTGGCTTGTTTATCTGATTTGTCGCCGGTTCGTCTGCAACAAGAAAGTTTTTTTTCAAACTTCTATGAGTCACAAACTGATGAGCATTGTGTCGGGAAGATTCAAAACACTCAAAGCCGCCTTCGCAGCACAGGCCATCAAGATATCGCGCCTTGGAACTTCTCCCGAGAAGAAGCAACAAGATGAAGCATTTTCAAACCTCACCACGACCTGAAACTTTTGAAACTTTACCACGACCTGACAGGAGAAATGAAGTTTCATCCATGCAGCAACATGGAACGCAGTGATGGTAATGGTGGCAATGGTTCATTCAGGCATTTTTTTAACTCAAATCAGGAAGCAACACGAGTGCAGCAATATGAAGGCAGGCAGCTGAGGAAAAGCTAACCCGGTTTTACTTCCGCCCACAATCATTCCGAAACTACATCGATTGCTGGTGGACAACTATTAAAAACTCTTATAAACTATTAAAAACTCTTATATAACTCAGTTCAAAAACTATCAAATCATGACAACGTTCGGCCACGTGACCAGAATGTCCCAGGAGAGATTGGCGAGGCAAGTCCTGCTGGCTGCCCCCCACAGGAAAGCGGCCCAGAAATCGCCCAAGGATTACGCGCGGTGACTACATCTCCGGCCTTGTTTGGCCCCGCCTCAGAGTGGAGCCAGCAGAACTATCTGAGATTGTTGTTCACTGCTGCTTTTTTTCGGTCATAGACCGAAATGATTTTGAAATGAGCGCAAAAGATTATTAAGTCATTTCGGTCAGAATATGTGCAAATATAGGCTAATGAACACTGCAACGGCGAGTTTTAATACAACTGTGAGACAAATGACTGAAATGTTTCAGTAAAAAAAAAAACAGGTTGACCGTGAGGCATTTCGAGTCCTCCTTCGGTTGCTGCCCCCGCACCCCTCTCCAGAAGGAAAACGGACGTGAAATGAACAAATGAATTTTGAACCTTTATGGGTCCACTAGACCCTTGACCCCTGGTACGGCGCACCCTGCTCGGATGTGAAAATGAATGAATAAAAATGAATACACGTCACATTTTTCAACGAAGTTGGTTGCGAATGTTTTACGAACTTGCTAAGACACTTCAACTGAGGAAACCAAACACTGTAGTGTGACTGTTGTCAAACTTACGATTGTTTATTTAACTGTTTCTGGCGTTTCTGACGAGCGAGTTTGTTCAGTTCGGAACGGATCTTCGACGGATTTTCAACTCCAGCCGATCCGCCGCCATCTTCTTTATTCAGGCAAACAAGGTCGCCACTGCCAAAGAAGCGACGTCAACGTTAACTGAAAAGTTAATCGATGGATGCTGCGATTGCAACTGTTGCTTTTGCATGCCCTGAATAGCACAGAGAAAACAACGACAGAAGCCAAGAATCAGAAGAAGCAGTGGCTGCGTCCAGTGAAGTAACTGACAGGGGGCGAGGGTGCAAGCCGCCCCCATGGAGGACCAAGCGACGGAATAAGGATTTATACAGTACTGTAAACGGTAACAAGCCCCTGTCAGTTCAAGCACCTCGCAAAAAATGGCAACGTCCGACCCTCTGCGGCAAACACAATCAACGTGCTGGGCTCCACCGAAAGCGACGATGAATTGCAGCCTTAATGTTACAGAGGTTCGCGCTTGTATTTTTTTGGCCATTTTTCGGTCATAAACCGAATTTTTTTTTAATGGCCGAAAAAATAAAATCAATTCGCTCATAACGTTCGAAAAGGTAGGTTTGTGAATACTGTTACGGCGAGTTTTAATACTATTGTGGGACAAATGACCGAAATGTCTCAGAAAAAAAAACAGCCACGAACAAACAGCGGAGTCAGGCAGGGCAAGGTCGCAGGACGTCGACTTTAATCCCTCAACAACCACCTTCGCCAACAAAATGGCTACTTCGACCCTTCGTTCCGATGATAGGAAAAAAAGAAACACGATGCAGATGTTCCACAGAACCGATCTGATCTTCGATAAGAAAGTAAAAAACATTCGCACCGAAGACCGCAGGTCAACAAAAAACAGAAAGGACCAAAAACGACGACGCGTGCACGCTGGAAACTATCACTTCTAAGTTTATCGAAAATAGGTAATTGGTCGATGAGAGAGGTTAAGAATGGTTCAGGTTGGCATTCGCCCGGCCACTCAGCTTCATTACCGAAGGTGTATACAAACGTTTGAAGCGTGTAACCAGCAGTAAATTGCCATCAGCAGAGTCCCATCCCCCCCATTTTGCGATTCGCCTCGCGCATTTCAGCGATTCCAGTTGACGTTAAAACACCGGTTATCTCCTCCCAAACCACCAGTACTTGCTGCAGCGACGCGCACCGCGGGCGAAAACATTATTCACGTCACCATACCGCGATACGGGATCTACGATGGAGGTATTTTATTATAAATTGTATTTGATTGCTTCTCTGCGACGGAAGATCGTTTCGTTTCATCAGACATCGAAAATATAATGATGGAAAGTTATTTTTCATTTTCCTGAAGGTAACTATTCGATCTGTTTCTCACAATGTTTGTGTTTGATTTTGTATCTGATGTGGTTGTTTGCATTTTTTGAAAAACGCATTCGAAGAAACTCGTCTGATTGTTGCGTCATAATTGTGTGCGATCGCAAAAATGCAGCGAAACAAATTGACAAAGCTAAACGCAGCCTCGTGCGTGCGAGAGCTTCGTGTCACGCTTATCGGCGATTGGCGCTGTGTTTAAATAACAACTGACCTTTATTTCAAACCGCATCTCATAACACCACGGAAGTTGCAACAAAGTACAGGGGAAAAATGCATCGTACCTGTTACTTGAAGCCCCTGTCTGGGATGAGTTGGCTGGTTTGTGAAGTCCGTGTTCAGGACGGCTGCTTCCGCTACCTTCTGCCTCCGTGGCGTGGTTTCGAGGGGAGACGAGCCGGAATGGCCAGGGCAGGTTCACCTCCACTGTTTCGGTGTTTACCGATGAGTCAAACGCCTGGAAAGAAATATTGAATACGTTACAGCAGCAATGATCACTGGAATGTTCTTCCAAGCTGCAAGAAACGATACATCGAGGATTGCAATGGCCACACAGGAAGTTATTTTGCAATTAACAGTGAACTGTAATGCGCTGAGGTTGTTTGCTGCGACACTTGACTGCAACAAAGTTTGTGCAAAATCCAAGAAGATGAATGCGACGTTTGATAGAGACAAAACGTTTGTTCGGTAACAATCTTAACAATCAATCTTTTAAAAAATGCGGGCAGTCCGCTATCGAACTGCGACAGTCAACATGAAGTCCACATGACTCAGCATGAATTCCGCATGACTCAGCAAGAAGTCGGTGCACGCCAGTGGAGCTGTTCAAATCCACCCTTGAACCAGCACCACCGCTTCCAATCACAACCATCTCATCAGCACGCAAAAAAAAACAGCTTAACATTAAGGAACCGCATCACAGGTATGCGAAGTTACCCGGCCGAGCAAAACTGCACATTGCAGCCGCAAAAACGATATCTGAATGCTTGAGTTAATCCGGTCAGCGCCGATGTTCAACGAAACGTACCTGCGGATCGCCGACAATTTCCGATTCACACGATCGCACCGAGGAACTGAGCTGATTATCCGAACTAGCATCCGAACACTTCCGATTTTCACCGAAGGCTGCCGATCGCGGACGATCTGCTCCGAGCGACTGTTGCAGGGCTGTCAGATTATGCGACACTGTGGAGTCGGATTTTCGCTTCTGCAGGGGAGGAGCTTTACCAGGAGCGGTTTGTGGAGTTTTAACTTCATCAATAACCGCTCGAAACTTCTTCAGAACTTGGTCGGTGCGCGACACATCCGACATGTGGGCCTTGCTTGGAGGAGCTGTCGGGCCAGAGTGCCTTGTAAACGCGGCGTTGCCAAAAAGACCGCCATCTTTTTTCCTTTCTTTCTCCTTGAACTGCACAAAACAATTATAGCTTCGAGCGGAGAGAACTACGATTAAACAGACAAAATAAAACTAACACAAAATTATCGACAGAATCGAAACTACTCATAAAAAAAACTTACGAACAACTAAAAATATCGACAGAATTGTAACTATTCACAAATTATGGACTTCGCGGCGGAAGCAAACCTAAATAGAAAGATGCTGCATTTCAAGCTCTCGCTTAAACCCTCGGGGGTGCTTTACTCGGGTTTATAGGACAACAACATCACATAATGCTCGTTGTGGATCACAGCAACAATCAAAACATGCGAAGCCAAAATAAGCTGTGTTACGTAACAATGGTAGGACTATAGGATTTCGAGTAAACGTACTTTTTCCTTCAACTGCGAGGCTAAGTGTCGTAAAATCTAACGACCTGCGTGGAACAAAGCAATTAAGCAACGAAGCTTCGCGATCTGAAACAACAGCTTGCGCCTCAAAACACTATCTTTGCACGAAATTTATCGAAGATCCTTAAAAATATAATCTTAAGATTCTAAATAAACGTGGAAAAGGATTCCGCAAAAATGTTTTTTTTTGGCAACAGAATTTCAAACCGTCAATCACAGCAGCGGTGAATATTCCATCAGAAACAAGCAAGTTACTTGTGAACGTGGGTTATCTCTGCGGCCCCGTACTAACCACACAGTTTCGGTGATAAACCATACGTCACTGATGCAACCATAACTCAGCAAGTGTCGATGAAGCGCTTTTAAAAATGTTCATGTTTCCGTTTGTTTAAAAACGAAGAACAGAAACAGACATTACTACGGGGAGAGAGAATCCAAAATAACGCAGAAAACAGTTTTAAAAATGAACAAATTTCTGAACGATTCGGCGACGGCAACTGGTAAACCAGTCATGCAGCCAGCCTCGGGTAAAACACGCAGAGATTATCGAAGAATCTAAAACGAACTTACCGCGAATGGATCCGAAGTGATGGAAGTCTTCCTCGTGAGTTTGTCCCCGAAAGGTTCCTCCTTGTCGTCCGGCCGAGTGTCCGGAGCCTGGGCCCCAAAAAGTATCCTTTTCGGACTAAGCGGCCGCTGTAAGTCCAAACGACAGGGCGTTGGCCTCGAACCGGGACCAGGTCGGGGCGCGGCATTATTGCGTATATCGTCGGACTTACACCCGGGCATGCTCGGTTTTCCAGAGAAGCTGCTGGAAACATTTTTATCGGCCTCGTTGCAGTTCGTTTTTCCAGTCGGTTTAGACTTTTCGGGCTTGTCAATTGATCCCAAGTCACTTAAACGCAACAGCGCTTGATTCGACTTCGCCATTAGCTTCTTGTGTCCGGCGCCGTCTTTTGACGCGTTCGAATCTGTTTCGTTTTTCAAAAACGGCCGCTTCCTGCGGTCGAAACTTTCATTGAAGTTGGACGACTGGCAAGTATTCGCCTTCATCCATTCCTTAGATGGCGACTCAGTGACATTCGGAGAGGCTGCCGCTTGATAGCGCAAGAGGTCATCAGGATAGCCGCGGCAAAACCAGTCGTCGAAACGGACTGGGTCTTCGTAGAAAGGCCTGGGCGGGGGGTAGCGCATGGGGTGCGGCCACCTCGGGTCCATTGCGTACGTACGATCGGGTCTGTGGCCAAAACCACGGTTGAAGTGGGGAAGTTGGCCGGCGGCGGCGGCGATGAACGGGTGGTGCAGCATGGGAGGAGGGGGAGAGTGGTTGAAGAAGAAGGGTTTGTTGCTTCGGGGGG
>JGI24021J15306_10010308_pt1 | contig 11591 bp, 8 predicted proteins | sample Ectturendosymbi1_FD_15306 | JGI IMG/M metagenome (IMG submission 15306)
TCAATTATTTTTGGAGGGGCACTGTGCCCTCCTTGCCCCCCTCCTTACGCCCCTGGTGTGACACTTCGCGACAAAGTGCGCAGCTGTGAAATTCGCAGAGCCCCGGATGTCGAGTGACTTCTCCGAAATGAGAGATCACAGCTACGTTGGTTGGGTCATGTGTCCAGAATGCCCCACGAAAGACTGGCGAGGCATGTCCTGCTGGCTAAATCCACGGGAAAGCGGCCCAAAGGTCGTCCAAGGCCTACGTGGAGTGACTACATCTCCGACCTTGCTTACTCCCGTCTTGGTGTGGAGCCCTGGAAGAAAAGCGGGCATGAAAATGAATGAAATGAATAACATTTACGCTATATAGTTTATTCACTGATGTTTAAAAGTGCTCAGCAAGCGAATGAACAAGTTCCTTAGACGCCTAGAATTGATTGATACGAACGTCGAGACGGCTACAAATGATTTGCCTATACCTTTCGCAAGACATAAAGTTTAAAGCCTGTTTTTAGTAATTCCCGGTACAGCTATTGTTGCGTCAGCGTCATAATGCGGCCCGCGGGTTACCTTATAGGTCCTCATGTGGCCCACGGACCAATTTGAGTTTGAGACCCTGCAGTAGATCGAAGTTGGGAATCGAGTCGTCGACCTTCTTTGCAGCTGTGGTGAGTGTATTTCAGGAGACTTTTGAGTCGAACACCTTAACTTGCTCACCAGTTGTAGCTCCGTTCGGGTATTTATCCTTAGTGCAAAGAGCCTGATGCATGCGACAAACGAGTTCCAGCCCCGACCAGTAAAATATGTACATTTCACGTTTATGCCCTCTCGTATTTTCGGGAAAAATATCAACAAAAATTAATGTTTCTTTTCAACAGAAATCCCCGTGATGGTCGTATTCATCCAACAAAAATTTTACCGCAAACTTTTTTGTGTAACTTGTGATGAAAAGCAGTTGCGTAGTAGAGATATGTTGAAATATGATATTTCGTACTTCCCTTCTATACCACTTAGTTGTGCAATACGTGAAGAAACGTACAGTCATCAGATACATGTACAGTGGCGATTCTAAGGGGGGGCTGGGTGGGCCATTCCCCCCCCAGATTTTTGCTTGGCCCCCCAGTTTTTTCTTAATTTCCCGTTCAAGTTCGTTTGGTTGACATATACATTAGATAATTTTCGGCCAGCAATATTTTAAACGATAATGTAGAAACCCTCTAGCCCTCACTCAATATTTCCCAAATGCAAGATAAGCTGTGTTGTTGTTTTTGACTGTAGGGTAACTAGAGTTGCTTATGACGACACACACCAGTAGTTGCTCGGATCCTGCGTGAAATTTAGTCAGACCGCGGTCGGTGTTGAAAAATTCATTTCGAAATTAAAAAACAGTCACAGAAATGGGAAGATTGATCTTTCGTGCATTTCAGTGTGAGATGGAACTGGATTATATTACTGTCAGTAGATTGTTACTTGTCCCAGTACCAAAAGGTTTGTGAAAGCGTTAAGATTTGGTTTCAGTTAATTTATCTCAATTTATCCTGGCCGCAGTATTGCGTTCTGCTGCTTTGTGCGTATGACTTCGAAACATCTTACGTACGTAGTTCGTGACTACAGTTTTAACTCTATATACACATGTTTTGCAACATCATAGAATGTGGTACGGATTTTCTGTAATGATTCAGAAGCAATTTTTCGCGTATTTCAGCTCTTTTCCCAGGAGGTCAAATATTTCTATCAGAAAAACACTTGAAAAAATTCACAAATCATATCCATTTAGTGAAAATGATTTTAAACCTGAAATAACTTTGGCAAAAAATTCGCTTCGGATGGAATCGAAGCTACCTATATCTCTCGAAAATTTTTTTCATTTATAACTAGTTAAAAAGCTGCGTTTGATTGTTACTGGTAGCTGTAACTCTTCCCGTCACCAGCGCTTAATGCGAGAGAGGTTTTCCAAAAATGAAATTAGTGAAAACATTTCACAGAAATTCTATGACCAGTGAAACATTGGGCGACACTGATCTACTTTCAGTTGAAAGACACGAGCTGAAAAATAGATTTAGATGATTTCATTGATGAATGGCAACCAACATGATAATCGAAGGATTAAGTTTCATTGAGGTGATAATGATATAAAATTCCAATATAGACTGGAGTGTAATGCCCACCTGCAGCGTGCAGCGTGGGGTGAGAACGATTCAACGCAATTAACAGCAGCGAGGTTTCGGCACCAGTTACACCTAAAGCAGCGCCGCAGATAGGTGTGCATCGGCGTTTAGGGCGTGTACGTGATAGCAAGATGTAACAGCAGGCGTAAAGTTTTCTTGCATACTATTGCGCATTTTCTATTCTTGTGTAGTTTGGCAAGATTCGATCTTGCAAACCCGGTTGTGCGCCAACCAGTCCAGCCGCACACTTTCTATGCTCGACTGCTCGTATTTGACGAGACATTCCCGCAGCCTCATTTTGCAGTTGTAAATTGCTCTGACGTAGTGATGAGTGTGTTTTACTCCCTTGGAGCGCTGATAGTTTATATTCAGTGCAATGACACACAAAATAAGGGGAGTGCGTGTAGAAGAATATGCATAATGTGTCAACAAACTTCGCCAAAACGTTGGTTTGGAAACATGAATATGACGTGAAATTGTGACGTCACAAACAGCGCACACCAAATACAAATGGGCACAATATGCCACTCAATGAAATTCCCCACGAAATGTTTCTGCGTACTCCACTGTACACACTCGTAATAGTAGTTGCATAACATTGCTATGATTACACCACAACCACAAAATGTCCATAAGCTACCACACAATCGGATTAGTCTGTCGTCACCAATCCGCTGGCAGATGGCTTATTTTTTATGTGTTTTGTGGTAAGAATGTTTTGACAAAACTAGTTGGCCATGGTCAGCCTACTTGTCGCTGTGTCAAGACGAAATTTGTGGTTGGAAACATTTCGCTTTCATGTGAATTATATTCACTTTCGTGGAGCTGTTTCACGTGGGGCCCGGCACAACCGTGTACGGAAAAAGTGTTTAGTTTTACATGTGCATTGCTGTGGAAGTTGCATGGTTAGCACAGAATATTCGACATAGCAGTACAAGTGTGTGATTGCATCTGTAGTGCCGTTTACGTGTCACTAGTGAATAATAACGATAGTCCATATTTAATGATATCCACAAGCCTACTGCATGTTGAGATTGATAGGGTAAAGGATAACAACTTGATCTTCAAAACAACGAACAATCACAATGCAAAATCGACATTTATGTTGCCCCCCTACTTGGCCCCGCAGTGGCCTCCCCACTTTTTTAATTCTAGAATCGCCACTGTGCATGTAACTGTGAGCGCGAACTGCGTAGTCTCTCATGACAAGCACACATCTGAAACCTTTGCTGAAATGGTCGTGTCCGTCATCCTTCTTGTATGGCGATAACGCTTTAATCATGCGTTTGTGTGACTCGTATTTCGTCTTCAATGCAGAATAAAAACAAGAAATACAGCCCACCAAAGTAATCAAAATACAGCCATGCATATAATGAAACAATAGAACATCAATACACTTGAAAAATCAAAGTTCAAAGTAATAAAGCTCACAAATGCTGACATTCGGATTTGCTGTCTCTAAAATCTAAATAAAGCAAAGGGAGTTGACGATAGGCCAATCCATTGCCCAGAATGTCTTCAAGTCCTGTTGCTAGTTAAAAAACTCTGACACATGAAGACAAGATGGAGCTTGGGTGATATACATAGTAAATCAAACACTTAAATTATGATGAAACAAAAGACAAACACTTTGTGGTGAGTTTTGACAAAAGAGTTTGGAAACAGTCCCGTCGCCACGGGGAAGCTTTTGTGGGCTTGGTCGCCCAAAAAAGCTTCAAGCCCCCGCAAATTTAAATATGAAACACTATAAATCAGTGGAGTTTTTATCAAATTTTCAGAATGTCAAGCTCAACTGCACAAACTCAAAGCCTATCTGTTGAAGACATTCTGGCGAGGTTCTGGTTTGGAAGTGTTTACTTAGACTATGTACATCGCTCAAGGGAAGAGAGAAAAATAAATATTTTGAGAGCGTGAAGCCATCGCCTTTACCAAAAATGCAGCTTGCGAACAAAACAAAATAATACAAGTGCACACTGTGCAAGTAACCAGGTTGAAACAAGAAAATTTTTTTGCAATTTCAACAGGACGCGATTCGGGAAACACATTTCAATTTTTCAGAAAATGATAGTCATTGTATTGATAGTCTACCCAAGATGTGGTCCCTTGGCAGAATATATTTTAGATAAGTAGCAGGTTCGGGCTGTCACATGCCTTGTTTGCTGGTTGCGAATTGAGTTTACTTCTTTAAAATATTTTCTAAATTTGTCAGAAAACCAATCGCAAGGGAAGGGGTGAATGAATTTAATCAATTTAAGCTTTTTCGCATACTGGTTATTCGTTAGATCACTATGTTTAGAGCTTAACAGTTTTACAACTCTCTTATTTAGGGTCAAATGTTGTGAGCTTATTATTGACCAACTTTGTAGAGTTTAAGTATTATTTTGAGACATTAGACATGCACATGATATAATGCACTTCGCGTTACGAGTTTCGTGGGAAACCCACGGGGTGAGATGGGACAGTTGCAAATTGCAATGGAATGGGACATAAAGTGTCCTATGGATAAGTCTGGTAAATAGCCCTACTTGGTCGCTCATGCGTGCACAGTCAATGCATTGTATTGTACGTAATAATTGGACTGGGTTTCGTTGGCTGCAGAAAAGGACGGAACAGAGGAAGAGTCCTAAACGGTCATTATTGTCAATAGCAGGCAGGCAACATTTTAGCAATTTTACTAATAGGGTAAAAACGAAATCGACTTGTACGACCGATTTGAAACTTGTTTTGTCAGTGGCCTATTTTCCTTTGCACATCATTTAAAATGCATGTTATCAAGCTTTATGCCATGGTTTCGAGGAATAGCTTGGCGCTTAATCGTTGTGTCTAGCAAGGCACGTATATCTTAAAAAAGCACCTGTAGAACTTTTTTGCTAATGGTTTGATAGTCGACAAAATACAATTAGTGACACTGTGCTTGTATTGAATTTAGAGTATAATACTGCATTTGTCTGAGTTTTGTTTTTTTGAACACGTTTATTGATAGATTAAAGCAGCGAGTTATCAAGTTGTGTAAACCATAAAGCCAGTGATGCAGTCTGTATTCGTTGACAAGCTATCTTTGCAGCAATGTAATTATAAAATCAATAAAACCTAAATCTGCATATCACTCAAAAATGTAATGGAGGGAAAGCAGAAAAAAAGTAACTCTGCCATTGAAAACTTGTGAAAACCTCTCAAACGAAACTACCGAAAACTTCAGGCAAAGCTGCTATTTCAATTCAACACTGCTAGCTAAGGGATGATGTCCCATTTACAGAGGATGAGAATTTGACTCAATGAAGATTCAGTCGAGGTGCTATCGGCAGGTGAAGATGTTGCCTTTTTCAATTGAGCAGCTCTTCTCTCTGCTTGAAGGAATTTCGAAAAGTTCGGTGTTTTCACTTGATCGAAACGCCTGCGAAGTTTAGCAGTGGTTGATAAAAATCTAAAAGATAGAAAGCACCAAAATATCAATTAATATGATACCCGTTGGTCCATTTAAAAACTCATTCAGCCGACACAACAGCAGGTTTCACAAAACTACCAACTGCGCGTGTCGGTTGCATGCCATGCATGCAAATGAAATAATTTTCGCTCACAGTGACAGAGTTTACGTTTCAACTGTCAAAAGCACACGACGTTCGTTTATGACCACAAAGCATTTAATGAAAATGAAAGCTAGAATATCAGGAGTATTTGGAGGAGTATGTTGGTATATGGCAGTCCACAAGGTGGAAGATGACATTCTGATGAAAACTGAAATTTTCAGTCGACTCGACATTGTGAGATTATAGAGCGCAAAAACTTGAACAAGCAGTGTTAGATACCCGGTCCTGCTGTTTACTGAGACCCACTGTTATTGAAACAGATCTGTCGTCGTCTAGCATTCTAGCACTGCTAGGTTAGTTTTATTTCGTAGTCCAGTGATGAAATATCATCAGGTGGATTCGAAATCGAGTAGGATGAGTAATTTAACAAAAATAGACCCGACCTTCTTGTTGGTCCGATCTTTTTTAGCCAGCTTTTACTTGTGTGAGAGTTTGCCCGAGATGCATTTCCCAACAACAGCTCCCCAAGGTGACAAGATCTGATTTTGTACAACTAACAGGAAGTGAGAAACAAAATATACTGAAATACAGAAAAACTGCACAAGAACCACCTTTGATCATACTTTTAATGCAGCAAACTGCACAACGCGCATTTTTGCGATTTTATTTTCTTATGGTTGAAAAATGATTTCATCAGTAGCAAATAAAATAATGAGATGCAAAATTGTGCGCAATGAGCTTTGTTCCATACGTCTCCGCCATTTTCTCCCCAATTTTGCGCGTTTTTAGTAGAAACCGTACAAAAATCAAGTCCTACAGTATAATCGCCATAATCACTCAATGTTTCTTGCAACAAACATTATCCACGAAAATAGCCATATTTGAATTTTCATTTTTGTGAAAATGTACGTACTTCCGTGCATTAGACTGTAGTCCTCTGATAATGGGAAACCATTTCTTTCCAGAACTACACTCTTGAACATTTGCCGCACAAGTCTTTGTACTGACTTTTCCGTTTTGACCATGACTTGCTGAAACACTTTAGGCTTACAGCAGTAGAATAATTTATTTTTTAGTTTAACGGAAAGCTTTAAAATTCAAAACCAACAGCCTGTCTTGAAACAACATAGTTCAGATTTTTTTAAATGCCACTAATTACCATTTTTAGTAAAGTAAAATTTTTTGGAGGTTTAACTCAGTAAACAATTTGAGGTATTGATGCCTGCTCAATTTTAGCGTAGCCACAATACTTGACAAAGGTGTCCTATATTTTCTCTTCTTTGCAAAAAGCCAAATACACTTTAAAATTCTATTTCATTTTAGTTTTTCTCTGCGTCAGACAATGACCACCTTTAAGAACAAATGCTTTTGGACATATAGTGATGTTTGGCAAAGGTTGGCCGAAAGGCATTGTTCTTGCTAGCCACATCATATGCAATATTTCTGCCTGTTTAACGTGGTCTAAGCTGTATTGCAAATGTATATCTACTACCTCCATATATATACCCTCGTCTTCTTTCATGTATTTGTATGTTCCTTGTTACTGCGATGCATGTTTAAAGTCTAGCGCCTTGCCTGTGAGACTGAAGACGTTACACAATACAATTCCAATGTTATATATCGATACTATGAGCGGTACAAGTGTTGTAGGCTGCGGCTTATTGTTGTTGTCAGTTCGGAGAATAACGAACGTTCTAGAACCGTAATAAAAAGAAACTTAAGGCACTGAGTTGCTATTTCTTCATGAACTCTACACGACAACGTATTGTGAATTCAGACTTTAAAAGTGCCTGCTGAGATCAGACTTAACGTGTCTGATGAGTGACCTGATATACAACTGAAACCATATGAGTTGTATATAAACTTAATCCTTGGTGTTGCGGTGCAACTTAAGATATACGAGATCGTAGCACACGTACTAAAACATTTAATAAGATGTTTCAAATTCGAACTATACAACTATGATTATCAAACCAATAACGTCAAAATAGTTTATAATAAACACCACCAATCAAGCTTGTTTACTGGGCGTGGTAACACTGGTAGGATAGTCAAGTATACAAAAGAAACACACCAAACGCTAAGGGTAGGTTCTTTATTTATGTACATATGTCATGAATTATGTTGACGTGCCTTTATTTAATAATATTATCACCAGCTAGCAAAGTAGAGTGCAAGATGAGAGGCTTTACTCCTGAATATTTTCACAATGTTAAAAAAAGAGGAGAGCATTGCCTTTCTAAAAACTGAGCAGTCTCTACCTGCGTTCTTTTTGTCTGCACATCGCAAGACAATAGAGGAGTGAAAAATTCAAGCAATGGATTGCATCAAAAAAAAGCTGCTGCAGGTGTCTCTTAACGCAGTAAGGAACATTCAGGTAAGAGCTGAAAAAACAATGACGCGACCTAACACGCGTGACAAAAAGTTTTGTAAGTCCATTCGAAAAAAAGAGTTGTGACTCAAAAAGCAGCTTCGTTTTTGTCTCATATATGCGAGGTTACGTTTAAGGATTTTTTTTACTGAAACAGCCAGCTAGCATCACTGTAACACCTGCCAGTAGGTCCTATCTGAATTTTCTGTCTTAACTTTACGATTTGCTTTTCCAGTTAAAATCACCAGCATTTGCGATTCCGAAACCATACTCTGGGGTTTTCAATTCTCTGGAGATTAGAAATTCAAACAGCTTTAAAAGCAAGAAAATCATGAATTCAGAAATTTCTCTCAAAAAATGCTAGAATTTACTTAACCACGAAAAGTACATTTTCAAAACAAATATATCATAACGGAGTCCAGGTGATGGTTTGTTATGATTTAACTTGCACAGAAATCAAAATCTGAAGATTACAATAAGTAAATTCTGCCATTTTTTGCTTATTGACACTTGTGCATGCAAAAACATTTTGCAAAACGGAATAACGATTACACCTTAATTTTCTTTTGAAGTACAGACAAATGCACAAGCCACTAACAAATATCAAAATCAAAAGTAGGCCTGCTGATTATTGCCGCCAATAATCAAGCTGAGTAACATCGTTTTCTCCAATTCGTCCGCTTCTTGCATATACAGTGGCACAACTGTTTGGGTTCATGCATTTTGCTCAACATGCTGAACACAAAGTACAATGCAGGAATCTTGAAATCAAGCGATATGTCATAATCATATCAGAAACCTCTGCTCGTGCCGATTAATCAGCATCTTGCGCAAGTCGCCATGTTTAAGTTAAAATGTCTGCAAAAGGATTAGCGGCAGTATGCTAAATAACCTCTCCGGAATACGGCCTGGCCTCATTACGGACAGCGAAAGACGTTTCAATGAGTTCTTCCTCCAGACGTTTCCTCCCTCAACATTTAAACCTGCCCCTCTACTCCCCCATACAACTCACATCACAATCGTCTGTCCACGTGACTCTTGTTTCGTTGCGCTCACGAACAAAGTGGAGATTATAATCGAACGTTTTTTATTTGCTAACCTTATAAACCTGAAAGGCACATGAAAAATTTTCGTCTACTCCATTTTTTCGGGGACCATTACAACACAAACTAAGTGCATGAAGGTAACATAATCAATGCAGGCATGATATTGTGTTGTAAAGATGATATCGTGACACGATGCATGCGTAATCATAAAGAAACCAAAACGTTGCTTTGACAAAAACGGTAAAGACTTTACTGAAGATGTTTGAGACACACGATGTAGTGGATAAAAGTCCTGCGCAAAATGCATTATATATATATCGACAGTGACCTAGTTCGCCACGCAATCATGAAAAGAACATCAATATTAGAATAAAAATGCTTGAAACTGCCATAAAGGAAATTTGGACACAAGAGCTACTGTATCAACAAGGGGAAAAACGTAGGATTTTTTACAACGAACATTGTTTTCAGTGTTTGCAACTCAAAGTAAGTCTCTAGTCTAAACGTAACACTATAAATTGAAGCCAGGACGTCCGTTCAGCGAATCCTGCGAATCTAACGTTGTACCGATCTTTCGAGAGCAACGTCTGAAACATTGGCATGATGCGCTCCAAGCAAGCAACACGACACAACGTAGGAACGAGAACAGAGAAGCAGGTACGCCCTCTTTTCGATCATGCGAATGAACAGGAATGGAAAGTACGAAATGTATAAAGAAGGACATTGAGGAACATGACGAAAACTTTTGCAAGAAAGAACAGGCAACTGACGTCATATACCGTGCAGTCTTTACCAACGACGCATGCGCTTCCGAACAGCGTGCACACTTGCGACAGTGACGAAAAGATCAGTCAGATAGAATTCTTGCATTTTCTGGGACGAGTTAAAAGAAAGATCAACAGGAGGATCAAGCCCAAAAAAGCAAAAACGTATGGTCGAAAAAAGAGACGTTGGAAACGGATGGCGTCATCATCACGAAAAACATGCATTTGTGCTTGGACGTTTACGTCACCGGAGACAGGCTACAAATCAAATTATGAAGCTGTCTGGGTCAGGCGTGATACTCTGTTACTTATTTACAGACTGCCAAATATTCTATTTTGCTCTTTTATGTTTATTGTGCGTTAAAAAAATTTTTTTCCAAGACTTTGTTTCCTGAAAATAGAAGATTCAGCAGCTCTTTCGAAAACTGGGCCATCTGATTGTAGCAAACAATCTGCATAGGTTACTGGTACTGCAGGAAACGCCAATCAGTCCAATAAAGCATAAAAATATAGTTATTTGAATCATCAATTTCGGCTCCGGGCGTCAGATACAGATTAAACTTGAGAGCGAAGCCCGTTTCAACGCAGACACTTGCTTTGAAAATCGATCACAGCCAAAAGTAACGCAAGAACTCAGACATCAAGGCGCAAATGACCGGAACAAAAACTGTGGTTCTCACAACCGGGGAAGCACCTGTCAACTGGGTCAACCCGGTAACTTGTAAACCTTTTTCATTCGCGCAGTGATCACCAGTGGCCTTGTACGGTCCAAGAGCTGAAGATGAGCCTTGCATCAAAGTTGACTGCTGTGATGCAGTCAAGGTGCCTGTGAAACGAACAGTGAAGCAATCACGGAAGATCATTCCAAAGTTTGTGTGAAAATGTCGTAAAAAAGACCCTACTCTTACACAAGCAAATGGTTTGACTGTGAGTCAAAAACATTTGCTTACGTAAGAGTAGGGTCTTTCTTAAGACATTTTCACATTAATTTGCAGAACCACTACTTAAGAACATTAACGGTACTTCAAACGGTAAGTGGTGCAGTATCTTTAAGGTATAATGGTTGTAGCATAAAACGTATGAAGCAGATTGACAAATTTTCTAAATCAACGAAATATTGAACCTGCTTTCAAAAACAATGCATTACTGCGCCTGCGCAAGATGTCGGGCACATAAACGCAAATATGGCAGAAGGTGCACGAAGACAAAATGGACTGATCGTAAAAACAAGTAATTTCACAAGAAATGTACGGTCCAGTGTGTTTTTGCATCAAATAACCTTTCTGAAGTTTGCATGGCGGCGCAGAAACAAAATTCTTAAGTATAATACGACAAGTCAACTCAAAACCAAATAACAAACTGCTGGGTTAATTATCCTGCCCAACTGTGACGATGTGTTGCAGGAGCTTGTTAGATTCTAAGTTTTTTGCGCGAACGAACTTCGAGTCAATGCTGCAGAAATCGGCATCACCCAGAACTACTGAGGTAATAACCAAAGAAGTATGTTAAATCGGGGAATTAAAGTAGCAACTGGGAAATTAAAGTAATACTAGTAATGCTAAAGTAAAATCGGGGAATTAAACTAGGTACACTATATTTATATATGGACACTTGAATTTTGGTCTTTCGTTTTTGGTGTCTATTACAACGACTTCTTATTGTTGGGCACCACATGGCGACAACAACTGCATTTACATGTGGCTCCATTCCCGCCACACCACTCATTCGCC
>JGI24021J15306_10010314_pt1 | contig 11588 bp, 10 predicted proteins | sample Ectturendosymbi1_FD_15306 | JGI IMG/M metagenome (IMG submission 15306)
CTCAACAATGGAGAAGTTATGAGAACTTCTCATTTATTTTTACGTAACTAACGTCACAAAGCAACAATAATGCCAGCCAGAATGAAAGCAAATAGAAATTTCAATGACGCAAGTGTCGAACGGTTTTATTTAGTCAGATTAATCCGTATGATGAGCCCGAGTGACGCTGTTGACCTGGGTCGCCCCTGTCACAGCCTATTTGAATTTCAGGTGGTTCACCGATACGTTTTCACAGTGGTGTAATTTTGTCTAAAATAATGTAATTTAGACCTTCAGAAGAAAGTTAAATATCTGGGAAGCATTCTCTCATCATCTGGATACTCAGAAAAAGATATCCGTGTTAGGATAGAAATGGCAAAGAGTGTATTTAATAAACTGAAAAAAATACTCATAGGAGGATTAAAACTGGAGTTAAAGAAAAGATTGGTTAAAACCTGGTTTGGAGTGTGGCCATGTGTGGAGCAGAAACTTGGACCATGAAAAAGGCTGATGCTACAAGGCTGAATGCATGTGAAATGTGGGTCTGGAGAAGATTGGTGAAGGTGAAATGGACGAATAAGAAAACCAATGCGGAGGTCCTTCATCATGTAAAGGAAAAAAAGAGTTTGTTATCGGAAATCAGGAAAGAAAAAGGAGGTGGATTGGTCATATTCTGAGACATGAGAATATGCTGCGCGCTGTGCTGGAAGGCAGAATGAAGGATGAAGGGAGTGAGACCTGCCTTAAGGCAGATTACCTTTGATGATGAGTGAAACGCATATGTACGTGTTCAGTGGTTTGGAAAATTGTTGACTGTGCATTAATATTATTGCTTCTCCTTTTACTCGCAATTTCTGGGCGGCTCCGACGGATCTGAAGTAGTAAACAACCAGTTTGTCTGTCGATGTAAATGATCCATCAACAATAAACAGTTTTTATTCATGTCATTAAGAGCGAAACTCAGAGATATGGTCTTTTGGTCTTTAATGAGGTTGAGGTCAGCGCTTTTAGGTCGTTCTGCTCTAAGTATTAGTCACCACAGTAAAATACTGTAAGTGGCAAGATTTTTACTGACTTTTGTAGGATTAAATGAGTAGCAGATTTATAGTTACGTTTATATCCAGGGAAAATCGTTGCAAAACAGGGTTGCAGCCCTGTACCTTTTTATAAACAATGCCTTTTTTGTAAACATTCCATCATCAGTTTTGCCTCATTTGATCCTAGTTACCTCATGCTTTGTAGTCTGCAAAGTACTACATGAGTGTGTCTGTTACGATTAAAACTTTGAAAAACTTAAGAAAAGAGACAGTAAAAAGCGTAGAGAATGGCATATAATTCTGACCTAAAGGACGACGAGATTTTATTGATTGTAATGATTCCATATCGTTTGCTGATTTGTTCGGTGTAAATACCGCAACCGGGTTTTGTTGCTGTCGTTGACTCATGAGTGTACATATGTACATATCATATTATCTGTATTCTTCATGCACGTATGACTGCATGAGAGGTGTACATCACTGCAGGAATCAGTAGGCCTACCACGAATGAAGGCCATGACATACAGGTCAACATTGGGCTCGAGCAAGGACCAGGAAGGAAACGTCGGAATTTTCCGGACACTGAAATGAAAGGTGAGAACAATTTCTTGTTTATTCATCATTGCTGTTTCAGGAAAAAGTTCTTGCCAGCAGTCGATGATCAGTGTAAAACCAGGGTGAAATTCTGAACATATAAGCGTCTTACAAACGGTCAAGGTAGATTTTCCTTCTCTTCGAGAGATACCTAACGCCCCCGCCGGCCACTGTGGCCACTATAGTGGCCGGCACATTTTTGGCCATAGCCCACCAGCTGCTACAGCTAGAGAGCTGTTCAAACCACCCATGGATTCTGCAAGTCTTCTAGCTTTGATTAAAAATAAATATTTGATTTGGGTGTGGGGTTTTCTCTTGGTGACGGCACAAAGAGGGCATGTATTTAAATATTTAACCAACTTTACCAGGCCCTGGGCGCCAATCCAAAGAACCATTTTTTGGCTCAAAATTTTCGTCGAAACCAGACGATCATCCGCGTCTATAGAGCACTTGATTTACCTTCTAGCATGTCCATAACCAGAATTATGGCCCAAAAACCCCATTTTGCACAAAAATCCAAAAATGGCAGAAAAAGCATGAGTCTTCCACTAACGGCTTCCTCAGATAGTGATAAATCACCATAGGCTGTAATATGAGTAATATGAGTCTTTAGAGCTGGACCCTAGGCTGTAATATATTTGGACCCTAGGCTGTAATATGAGTCTTTAGAGCCCTAGATCGACTTCCTGGCGTTTCTGGTGCCAAAGTTATGGCCGAAAGACCCCAAATCTTGTAGGAATTCCCTAGGGAATTAGTGGGGATTCCCCTAATTAATTTCTGCTTATTGTGCCTTAACTTTTGAACCAGAAATGCTAGAGAGTCCATCAAACCCTCAAAAGTCTCATATTGTAGCCTAGAACCCCAAAAAACTTTGAGCCAGAAAATCGGCTCGACTGGTCGACTCCCAGATGATGATGACTTCATCCAAATGTAAGCAAATATGCATAAACATCCTCTCATTATGTAAACAACAAAAAACCCGAGATTTCAAGTTTAAACTTTTTTTTCAGTCTAAACTACAAGTCTTCACGAGTCTTTAGAGGGCTTGAACAGCTCTCTCACCTATTCTAGTGGCGAGTTATGGCCATATGCAAAATGGGTGTTATTCACCCCAGGTTAGAGTTTGTAGGGGTAGAAATTTTGACCACTTTTTGTTTTTTGTGCCATAAATTTGGCTCCAGATATGCTAGAAAGCCAATCAACGGCTCTAAAGACTCGGATGATAGTCTAATTTCCAAAAAAACTTGAGCCAAAAAATTGGCTCATTGGATTGGCGCCTAGGACCGGATAAAGTAGGCCATAGAAACGCTAAAACACCCCCAGTTGTGATGTCTCCCAGGTGTGTCCCAAGACCCCCAAAAATTTTTTTTTCAGTCCGAACTAAAAGACCTGCTGAATCCGTAGATGGTTAGAACACCTCTCTAACTCTAGCAGCTGGCGAGTTATGGCCAAAAGAGTACCAGCCACTGTAGTGGCCGGCGCGGGCGTTAAAAGGTGAGTTGGAGAATGTTTCATGTTTTCTGACATTTGTCGAAAACGCGCTGTATATGAAAGTAGTACAAGCCATTACTTTTGAAAGATTACACCCTAAGTAGTTATCATTTTTTCACAGTGATATCGTGCCACTTTTGAAAAGTAATTTTTTTTTGTTAAACGAACAGCAGCGGATTTGGAAGTAGATTTTAAAGTCAGACTCAGTACTCCACTATTCGAGTTGTTTGACATCCTAGAGCCAGAAGTCATCAGCGTACAGCGCTGAGAAAGATGAAATTCAACAGAGCAGGACTGAGATTTCTCCTATCTGGGTTTCCGTTTTCGGAAAACAAACTATTGAAAGTCTTGATCGTACTCGAACCTGAAATGAGCGGTTTGACAAATGCTCGGATAAAGCTGAACATATTCCCTTTGGTGCCGTGCTCTTTAAGTCCAGCGCGCGCCAAAATTATGGCGCAAGATAGCAGAAAATACTTTCGACCACAACGTGCCAGACGATTAAGCTAGAGAGTTGTCCAAACCCTCAAAAGATCCGGTAAGACTTCTACTTTCGATTAAAACAAATTAGAAAGTTTTGGATTTGAGGTTTTTGTAGGTGACGTCATAAATAGGGGTACGAGATTTCGTTTTGTTTCAGATTGGAAATGCGATGCGATCAAGGATTTCCAGAAAATCGTGTTTAAACGTTTTCCAGGGAGTGGAGAGCGTAGCGTTGGAAGTTTGTAAAACTGCAAAATGTCTGTCAAGGAGATTGTTTGAGTTTCAAGAATGGTCAGTCAAGAGCTCGCTCGAAGGATTTTAAAAACAATGATATCTTTGACGAATCGTGTATGTCCCATGCCGAGAAAAGCACGTTTTTGATTTCAATAGCAACGTCGCACTTCTTTTGTCAACCACGGAACACGCATTTTTATCCACGGATTTGTTTTGGGATCGACTGAGAGGCGACGTCAAACTTGTTTCGAAAAGTTGTTAGGAATGCTGCAAAGTGACCAAAAAAGCTTTCAAAGTAGTAGCGAAGTTCACTGAAAATCGGCCAATTTGCAATTTGAGAATTCCTGTTTGGACGAGCAATCATCTGCTCTGGAGAGCAGCCACTGACATCGGTAAAAATTATTGAACCATTGTGCTTTTGCACACGCATTCAGTTCACGACAATACCTTAATCAACAAAATGCCGCAAAGTGAAGATAATGCGGTGCTAAGAGACCATGTAAAAATGGCAAATGTCACCCGTTTCCACTTTGACCACTCAAAACTTTACAAAGAACGAAATGTGGTTTAGGTTTGACATTCCGCTGAAATCCTAATTTCCCAAAGTCTTTTATTTGTGTGTGTTGTTGCAAAACAATCGTTCTTTATCAAAATTACAGACTTTCCCAATCACAATACTGTGATGACCTCAACTAAAATCTTAAAAATGAAATAATTCAGACGATGATTCCGATTTTATCTTATGCATACTATATACTGAAATCTTAACTCACGACGATGAAAGTACTTTTGATTTTACCGATTTTTTTTATCAAAGCGCTGAGACGTTGAAGTGTTTGTTACTCAAAGTGATTACTTGTGCTGCAACTTAGTGCGGAAACAGTAGCGCAGCCAGCGCAAAATTTTGGGCAAGGCCAAATAGTTTGACTTTAAGCGAGCAACAGTATTTTGTGTGGGACACCGCCTAGCAAATCACAAAACGACAAGATACGCTAGAGTTTTTGGGGTCATGGCCCCTTTGGCCCCCTTGGATACGCCTATGGACGGAAACCCCACAACCAAAAATAGACAAAGTTTGGTTAACGTTAAAACAATATATATATCCCAGTGTGTAACGTCGCCTTTTGAAAAAAGCAGCGTTTGATCACCTATTCACAAGCCTGAAAAACAACTCTTAAGATCCACCAATATTCTTTACCAATCTTGGCAAATAAAATTACATGAAGATTTACAGCGCTTGGAGGAAACCCTGGTGATAAAGTTGCTCGATTCAAAATCAAATAACTCAAAGAGTTTGCGATTAATTAACGTCACCTTTTCAGGATGACGCATAAATGTTATAACAGCATTCTTGTAAGATTTTGTTGCAAAAACACCAGTTAAAAAAGTTATGGTTCATTACATACAACTTCTCAACTCTGCTGAATAGGACAAAGTTTTGTAACCTACGCTCTTGAGTAGTTGCGATCCAACTGCACGTGCAGTAACTCCGAGAGTTTTTGTCAGAATTACTTCAAATGTTCAAGGATTATGCCCATAGGTTTGAAGAACATATTTCGAAATTATCTTTGCAAAAATATGAGTACAAAAAAAGTCATCCTGTTATACACAATAACTGTCAGGACCTGAGTGTTTTGCCAAAAGTGTTGTAGCTTAGTAAAATGTTGCTGGATACCAAACTGCATAACTAAATAAGTTCTTGCTAATATTACTTGATATTTTCCAGGGTTATGCGGGTAGGTATGGAGAACAATATTGTAAATTTTCATTCCAAACAAATCAGTACGAAAAACGTTGTTGTGTTTTACGAAACAAGTGATAGCACCTAACTTTTTTTGAAAAAGTCTTGCAGCCTAGGCCTAGCAAGATGGTTTGATGCAAAACTTTATAATTGAAAACGTTTTTAGTCAATTCGCATGAAATGTTCAGGATTAATGTTTCTGGGTATGAAGAACATTTGTGGAAATTTTCGTTGGAAAACGAGTACGGAAAAAGTTACCGCGTTGTGATTTTCACCGGTGGACAAATCGCAAAGTGGATGACATATACTGTGTATATAGCCTACATATGTGTCATTGCTGAACCGGCGCATTTGAACCAATGACATATACAGTATATATGTCAATCCGCACCGAAGGTGTGAACAAACACGTTAGCATGAGTATTGTTTGCCAAGCCTTGCACCTTCATTGCAAGGTAGAACTTTTCAATCATCGTAGTGCTGTGGTCAGTGGGGTAATTGACGGGGGTGGAGGGGCAAGGGGCGAGCCACCCCCCTGGCAAGCTAAATATAAAAACTGGGCCCCCTTTAGTTGACATTTTGATACTTAGTATTGTTTAGGTTGTTGTGATTTTGCGTTTTTCGGGATGTTTTTGCTTTTTTATCTAGTATAGACAGCCACGACATCCAGATTCACTATCTTTTCTTAACGTTTATTTGAGTGTTGGCTTGTGGCCGTTCTACAGTGACCAGTAGGCCCCCTTCAGCTTAGCTATTCCCCCCTGGCCAAACCTCTAGTTACGCCACTGGTTGTGGTTATGTTTGCTTTGCGCGCATTATCTCATGTTTCAAATGCATGTTGGCGTTGCTTTTCATCGTCTGCTTTGTGCGAAAACATAATGAAGAAAACAGTCATGCAGAGAGCATTGTTTCATGGGAAGCCAAGGACGTGGATTGACGTCTTCCATTTTTCAAAAGAAAAATTCATTTATCCCCGCTGCGCATTTGTCACACTTACTGAAAAATCGCAAAAGGGTAAATAACGCTAGCGGTGTCATTCATCGACTAGCGGGCCGAGTGATCGGGATAGTCAAGTGTGTCACGTTTTCAAAATTTTATCCACTATTGAAAACGGGAGTACAGTATGTTTTTCCAACCTTTGAAGTAAAACATTCCATTTCTTATTAAACAAGTCTTGACTGCTAGCATAAAAATGATGGCTCACCCATTCAAAGATACTTTTTCGTGAAATGGAGAAAAGTTCTCCACATGAGTTGAATTGAGTTTATTTTGTGGTAATTGGGAATTTATAACACGAAAGAGAGACAATACCGTGTTTTCCCGATAATAAGACAGAGCTTAATTATATTAATTTTCACTCCGAAATTTACACTAGGGCTTATTTTCGGGGGATGTCTTACTTTTAATATATCAAAAAATGAAGTTACAAAGTAAAAATTAAGAGATTTCTAAATAAACAGAAATTGCGTAAAACTGTCTACATTTACTTATCATTAACATGTTTCTTATTCAGAAACTCGTAAACAACGATTTNTTCAAAAACAATCATATCATCATCCTCTGGAATGTCCTGCAGGTCATCGGTATCCAAAATTCCAGCGGAGTTTTCGCTTAACTCAATTTCCCACCAGTCAACTAGGGCTTATTTTAAGAGTAAGGCTTATATTAAAATCATCCTCAAAAATCACGCTAGGTCTTATTATCGGGGAAACACGGTAGCAATTGCAAAAACGCCAGGGGACCGAAAAAAACGGAAGGTTATCGAATCGTTGCCGCTTGACTTGTGGATGAGCTCTATCGCAAGCCAAGTTTAGATCGACGTGGCGTACACGTGGCAAGCAGCTGAGCAATTGCAATTCATTCTCTTTTTCCAAATGCGGAATACGAGCAAATGACGTTGACAAACGATGAAAAGCATTCTAGATATTTGAAGGTAGTGCTTCACTAGCTAGCTTTAGAGTTCACAAAAGACATTGCCTTTTTTTCAGTTGACACAACCTCGTTGAAGATTAATGGAAATCTGAAAATTTGAAATTGTAGCTCGCAAGGAAAGCAACCATCTTTCGATTCTGTGAAAGGATCTCAAATCGTGATATTTCATTAAATGTGATTCATCCAAAATCTGAAACATTGAGATGTTTTGAGTAATATAGGTTAGGAATTCTTTTTGCATAGGGCTGTAAACTGCATTTTGTCTGGTTAACTTAAAACAATTGACATGGTAAATTTTTTTGAAAGATTGCTTCAAGGCCGTCGGAAAAAAACAGCGACGTGATTTGAGAAAACCATTTGCTCATCAAATATTGTACAGAAGAACGTAACTATGCGAGTTGTGAATTTGAGTGTATCCACTTTGAAGAAAACACTAACCTTGTAGCGGATTTAGCAGATGAAAATTTGTCCTTCGTAATGATAATCACCTAATGCGAACTTTGAATGCTGCAAGCTTCAGTAGTACTCTGTTCTGAGGCAGTTTCAACTGAGTTTGTCTTGTCATATTCCACTCGAAAGTGCTTCATTAGAGAATAACGGTAAGGCATAACGTAATTCATTACAGCCTGGGACAAAAGTTTAGGGACACTTCGCATTTTGCTATAATTTTTTGTGCAAACTGCCACAACTTTTGTTTCACCCAATCCTTTCACATAATGTTTGTATTTCATAATTTATTAGTTACTTAACACAGTTAAAAACGTAACAAGTTTACATAGATTTGAAAAATTACGTTTGCACTTGATATTTTGTGTGGCCACCCTTGTTTTTGATGACTTCTTACAAGCGACGTGGCATGCTGTCTATCAGTTTGCAGCAATAATCTGGAGTGATGTCTCTAACCCAAACTTTTTTAATTGCTGTTTAAAATGCATCAATGCTTGAAGGATGCTTTTCTGAAACTTTCGTCTTCATAAAATTCCGCAAGTTTTCTATAGGATTCAAATCTGGACTGTTTCCTGGCCGCTCCAACCTTTGGATACGGTTTTGCTCCAGGAAATTCTTCATTACCTTGCTTCGATGACACGGAGCACCATCATGCAAGAAAATATCGCAGTTATGGACTCTCATGTGGAGCTAAAGCTTGCTCTTCAACAAATTAACATATTTTTCACCATTCATGGTGGTTCCCGGTGCCAAAAAGTGAAGTCCAGCTGTGCCCCTGAAGGGCATGGCTTCCCATATCATTTAACTAGGGGGATGTTCACTGTCGGGGTAGTGTACTTTTCCTCGTAGCGTGTTGCAACAAGCCTCCAAACCCGATATCTTTGAACAGAAAACTGCTGTGCAGTAGACTCCTCCGAAAAAAGTACCTTTTCCACATCTCCGTGTCCCAGCTGGCATGTCTCTTGGCGAAATCATGACGTTTTTCCTTCATCGCTTGAGCCAAGCGTGGTTTTCGGGCCGGCTTGCAAGATTTGAGGTNAAAATCCAGAAACAACCTGCGTTGAATGGCTTTGACACTGACGGTTGTGCCTGTTTCCATTAATTTAGCCTGAATTTTTTTGAAAGAACTCATTGGAGAGCGAATAACTACCTTACGCATGACACGGTCTTCTCTGCAGCTGGAAATCCTTGGTCTGCCAGATATTTTTCTGTCCTTGAAAGTGCCCTCATTGTGATATTTCTTGATTGCATTGTGCACAGCTGTTTTGCTAACCTTCACCGTCTTCACGATTTGATGTTCAGAAAAGTTTAACTTGCTAGGTTACAATTTGAGCCCGTTTCTCAGTGCTGAGTGATGTTTTTTGGCCCATTTTTAGCACTTATGAATTTACCTGATTTTGACTAAAATGCGTCCATGCTAGCACCTTTTTGAACTGGAAATGAAAAGACATTGCAATACAGAGAATGTACAAGAACAAAATTGCACAATTATGCAATATGACACAACTGTGCTGATTACTCATCGAGTTATGAGCATATAAAGCTGCATCTTTCGGTTTTGTGCAAGTGTCCTTAAACTTTTGTCCCAGGGTGTACTTGACGTCAGTGATGTGGTCAGGCGCGGATTTACCATTAGGCTGAAAAGGCTTCAGCCTAGGGCCCCCGATTTTGGGGGGCCCCAAAATTTTGGAAGTGAGGGCAATTTCCAGCACTTTTGTAATCAATTATGTTTGTGTTTTTTTGGTTCAACGCACGTTGTTTTACTTTGCCGCTTAGAAAAGGTCTCTCTGTGGAAGAATGAGCACGAAGGATTGAAGGGAAGGACCATGAGCATTCCATTTTTATGGCGTTGAGGATTGGTCATTGTTACGTATAATTTGTGGAACAAAACGCCTGAATCCATTTTTCAGTTACACTAGGCCAGTGAGGTACTCAATATATATGCAATGGATGTGCGGTCAGATAACTTCGCCGCTGCCTTTTTCGTTAGTTTCATTGTGACAACTCAATCTTTCAGTAATGAAATTAATTAGAGATTTCAGCCATTATTAAAACCTTTCCCCTAAAGCAGTACAAAAACCGTATTTTTTAATTATTGCAGGTTACTTCAGCTTGGTAGTTTTCTAAAGTTTTTGCTGCGATTGCAAATGCCAATGTTTTGAAAAGCACTACACTAAGATGCCCAGAAACGTTTAAAGTGCTTGGTCTTAATTTCACGCTTTTAACTATAGCTGTTCTAACTCAGCCAACACGAAAAATTGTTACACAGATCTAGATGATCTGATGAACGTCTTTTGTGGAACAGATATTTTTGTCAAAATTAGCCAGCACTCATTTATCTCCACGAAGACACTGCGCAGATCTCATCACATTCATGTTTGCGATTTGCAGCAGTTGCCTGCTGCGTTGCTACCATGGTACAAGCACGCCACGACAGCAAGCACCTCCTTCCTCTGCATATAGCTTTGTTCGTCCGTATGACTATGATGTCGTTATCGATAGAAGCAATTAAAGTTTAGTGCAAATTTGTTCTTTTGAAAATACCTCACGCACTCTGTGCGTCTTGTTGAATGGCATAGGTAGCATGCCAGCGCTGAATAAAAATTTACGAAATTCGATGCACTAATCCAATTCTATGCACCTCTCGATCTTTTTGTTTCTTTAAAATGTTACTCTTTTGGTTGGAGTGGTCATAGCAGGGACCGAGTTTATGGAGGGACGAGGGAGACATGTCCCCCCCAACTTTTGGACAGGGGGGACATAATATCTTTTGCCCCCCCCAATATTTTGTGATAAAAAGTACCGGTAATGTATTTGTGCAAATTTCATGGTGACATTACTGTTGGAAACATTTCCCCAGCATAAAATCAGGGAATAAATGAGAAAAATGAGCATTAGCACTGGATTATCTGTAGACACAGTGTGCAGATTTCCTATGTAAACTGAATTCTCACGATTGTTAAAAATTGTATTATTTAATTTAAATTACCGAATCGGTGTGCACACGAAATTCGCTCAATTAAGAATTCCTGCGCTGGACTGTAGCCTGCAATCGGAATACGGTTGCCACCAGGCGCGTAGCTATGGGGACAACGGGGCAAGGCCACCCCCAATTCTAATGCTTTCAGGCTAATAAAATATTTGAAGTATAAGCCAAAGAAATACTTCAGTGCAAATCTACGAAACTGCCTCAAGGAACCTATCCTACTTCAGCTTTTAGTCGAACACAAACTTGTATCTGACGTTTTGTAATCATAATAATCAATGACCGCAAGTAAAAACAATTGGAGTAACGCTTTTCGCAGCTGGTTTTGGCGCACCAACTTGCTGTATTCCACCTAAAGGTTATGTAAGCTTCATTTCAAGACCATCGCAAATTCCTCTGTGATAACCGTGGGTGTTACAAATATAACCTATCCTTGTTTCCAGTGTCAGCGTTGCCTTAAATTAATATCGTAGATTTTGTTTTTGCGCAGTTCAAAAACTACATTCGTGAATATGGCGGTGATGTACATTTTATATGTCTTGAAGCTCAAACTTCGGCTAAGAAGCGATTCAGTTTCAAAGTCTTCTTCATTGCTCCATAGTAACTGTTTAGCAACAATAGCATTCATTCTAGATATTTATTTGTGATGACATGTATTGTGACG
>JGI24021J15306_10010315_pt1 | contig 11587 bp, 7 predicted proteins | sample Ectturendosymbi1_FD_15306 | JGI IMG/M metagenome (IMG submission 15306)
TTAACTGCCTNTTGAAGGCAGGCAGCGAAATATCATACAAGGAAGGATCAATGGAGTCCCAGATTTTTGGGCCAAGGTGTTTCAGAGATCTTTTGGCTTTGACTGTCGAAGCTATTTGTCAAATGTGTCCACCTCGTGTGGCAGCACGTGTTGCATGGGAGAGGGCCTGACTTACGGGAGTAAACAATTGATCGAAATTGACAGGAATTCTACCCCAGTGCAAGGCAGGTTTGCCTCGAATGTGGTAGAAAGAGTTTCTGTAAAATTTGGTAGTCAAGTCTCATAACAGCTTCACTACTGTAAGAGAGATAAGTATACTTCACAAAACTGCTGGGACAAAACAATGGACAACAAAATGGCCTTACATTGCGAATGTTGTTTTCCGAATTGTACAAAACCATAGTGATTAAAGTTACTTTTTCAAGTTTTAGGGGAACGATCACCCCAATCGCTCCCCCCTGGATCCGACCCTGATTCCAACAGACACACATTGACGGAAACATGTTCATGTGACTCAAACAGAGTGTTGGTAGAATGCGCGTAAGTAGGATTGCCTTCGTAAAGTGCTGTACAGGAAGAGCAGGCCCTTTGGAAGTAAATATTAAAACTCTCTGAAGAGTGGTATCAACACTGTGAGCGCACTGGTTGGTGAAAAAGGTCAAAACAAGCCGACAATGCTCAATGGAGGATTTCGAAAAACAACGTAAATGTGCAAGAATGGTTTTACATGAAGAAGGATAATGCTTTGAATATTAACTTGTGCGTTACGTGTGTGATACCATTTATCTTCACATGCATCCAAACAATGAAAATTGGGGTGTTCTACAATAGTAACGGTGTAAGCTTCATGGATAGGTGGTTTATTTATGATGTCAAGGGGCACTGTATCGCACCGCGATAAGTCCGTTTGATCGTTGTTGTCCTTATTATCTGGGTTGTTCTGATTACTTCAGTGCGATGACCACCTCGTGGAAAATCTGTTTACTGTTTGGCCAACATACTGATGATAACATGTGACGCAAGTTGCTAAATGAATACCATAGTTTGATCAAAATAATCGATCAGTATTTTTATCGAGAATCGAAAAATAAGGCTAAATGCAAACATCAACATAATCCAGAAGCATTTTTGATTGCTGCTATCAACCATACTGTTAAACGTTTTGTTACATTTTGACCCGAAGACGTACTGAAAGAAATGATCCCTTTCGTTATCCATAGCTTTGTTTAAGTCTGTAGTCTTTTCTGGGGTTGTTTCTAATAGGCACATGTGGGTTCACCAGGCTTTGCAAAGAGCTAACAATTAAAATCAAGCAAATTTTTATCATTCCACTCTGAAAACTGCGCCAATAAAGCACCCAATGCTAGATCAGATCGGAAGTTACGCATGAGAAATAGGTTGCAAGATCGAAATGTACGATGAAATTTTCGTACGCTGCGTGGTTGACAGCACAGCATGCGAGATGCTTGAGCTTCGTGAAGCGCGATCACAGGCAGAGTGGAACACATGAAAGCGAATGCAAGAAAAGCAACTATGGTCTCCACACAGGTGTAGGGCTTGAATAAATCAGCAAATTTTAACTGGGAAATCGATTTCACGTAACACTACACATCGTCAGTCCTACAACCTTGTTCAAATAGAATAAAAGTATTCGCATGCAGACGCGGGCGAAAGGTCCCTTTGGCTGACTGAGATAGTAGAATACGTGAATACATCACTTTTCAGTTGGAATTAAAACTTCAGCACCGCTGGCGCATTGCATATGCTGGTTATTTAGATCCAATATAAAATTGTCACGTATGTTTACTATAATTTGTCTTTTGCTGAGAATAAATTTTAAAATATTTATTTTGACACCATTTCATCTTTGTTTAAAGGCCCCTGCGACATAGAAAACGGAGGCTGTGAGCAATTTTGTTTTCCTCAACCGCCAGGAAACCTGCGCAAATGTGGATGTAACATGGGAATGCTGCTTGGAACGAATGGAACTTCCTGTGTTTCTAGCAAGTTTGCTGCTGGTTTTGGTTCCACTGATTTTGGATAAGTTTGACTTTGTTAATAAATGAGGAAGTCACTTCAAGGGACGATATATGTTACCTAACACCTAATGTTTGTTCGCATGATTAATCGCAAAAAATATGCTTAAGCACGTGTGATGGGAAGTGTCTTTGTCAATTTCATGAACGTTTGTAAAATCGCAACAAAATTATTTCAGTTAATACGTGTTATTATGTTCAGTAATTTTGGTTCCAACCAGGACAAGTATGCTGCTGGAATTATCATGTCGGTGTTCAAACGATCAACCCTATAATGTGCTAAATATTTTTGGTAAATTCTTTCGCGCCGTTGGAAGAAAAAAGATGTAAATCTATGATTCATTTGTCTTGGGCAAGAGTGCGCAATTGAAGAACTTCGTACGTTGGAAAATTAAAGCAAACTGTTTTTGGCATTCTCACTGAATGTGTCGTTTGAGCTGGCTCTCACTTTTCTCTTTTCCGAATTCCGGAGTAAAACCCTGGGTGACTAACCGGTTATTGACCTTCACGTATGATACCGTCAGCTTAATCTTTTTTTGCAGAAATGATGAAAACCGATTTTCACTTGGTGGTTGATTCGGACATGAAACAGATTTTCCAAGTCGCTGCTGACGGCATATCTTACAGCAAGCTCAATATACCCGGTTTGAACGTTCCTGTGCAAACCGAATATGATCCTGATACTGGTAAAGTAAGTGCATGCTTTTGACAAAGTTGTTTTAAGTTTACTCAGGATTATGTGACTGTTTACTCATTTCTCAACTATTTAATTTTCACTTTGGTATTGAGTTTGAAAAGTTTCCGCGATCCTTTCACCAGGGAGGCACGTTCGTTCATACCTACGAATCCAAAAATGTTTAGAATTTTTAAAAATTAGATGGGCGAGACAGTTTACTACATATGCGGTTGAAAATGTGTTTCGTAACGCTTTTTCTGTGGAACTGTAAACGGCATTGCAAACGAATAAACAGATAAGTAAAAAAATAAATTTTAACCATCTACCACAGTGGTTCCTAAACTTGGTCGAGCCGTTACCCAAATCAAGGTAGCGATTATGTCTTATTGCCATCGATATTTTGCGTCATAAAAACAATGATACAGAACAACATTGTGGTTTTGGTTCCGCGTTACACCTCGAAGAATTGCGTATTACCCCTGGGGGGTAATTTACCCCTGTTTGGGAACCACTGATCTACCACAAGGCGCGTTGACAAGAGAATGCATGGGGCTTTAACTCAAAAAACAACAATTATTTACAGGTGTACTGGACAGATATTGGTTCATCGACAATAAATAGGGCCGGTCTAGATGGTAGTAACCTTATGGTTTTAGCAAGTGCCGGTGTTCGCCAACCAACTGGTCTTGCTCTCGATCGGTATTCACGAAACTTGTACTGGACTGACGAAGGTAATTGATTCGTTTTATATAAACACGTTGTTTGCAGCTGATAGTCAGCCATGGTGTAGCAGTAGCTCCTAAGCTAAAACCATTGCACCAGTCTTGATCCTCGGAAAGAGTTCGAGAAAAGACGCTGAACCGATGCCACTAAAAGAGCTGGTCACTTATCGGTCTTTCGTCAAAAGGTTATCTTAGGTCTATTTTTTGGCAATGACAAGCGCGTAATGTCCCGATTTTATCAGAGGTCTGTACGCTTCAGTTGTCCGCTGGAGCTTCAATGTCGTTGAGAAGCCGATTTTCTGAGTAGTTGTTTGTTGATCATGTAATGTCTTGGGGCCTGCTCAACTCACGACGTCTTATTGCGAGTTGCCTGACGGATATGGAATGTTTCATAATCATCTGTGTTGTTCCTACTACCCCACAGAGCAGGGCTCTCAAACACGCGGGCTGCATGTGACTCTCAAGGGCGTTTCGTGCGGCCAGCGATGCTTTTTGGGAAATTTTCAAGTAGTTAACATTTACCTACGTTATTTAGTTTATTTAACGGTGTTTAAAAGTGCTCGGCTAGCGAGTGAACAAGTTCCTCTTCAAACGAACGTAGAGATGGCTAGAAATGATTTGCCTATAACTCACGATGCCTTTTGCAGGAAGTTGGATGTAAAAGCTATTTCTAGTAAGGTTCAGGTACCGCCACTGTTGCGTCAGCGTCATAATGCGGCCCTCGGGTAGTCATACTGCGGCCTTCGGGTTACTTTTTAAGTCCTGATTTGTCTCTCGGAACAATTTGAGTTTGAGGCCCCTGCTGCAGAGATTGCCCGTTGCAGGTGAAGAGCACACGATTGAGACAAATCTATGCGCAGAACCACGGCGATGTATCGACAGCATGGAATAGGAAATCCATGTGTCATGCACGCTGAACTTAAAAGATGTTCTGCATTTTTCTGTTATTTGTTGGCCATATGCACAGTACAGTGGATATATAGGGTGAGAAATGAAGCACTCACCTCACCCGCCTCTTTTTTGATAGGCCGTGGGCTTCATTTTCTTAAAATGTTAATTAAAGTAAGTTTTGTTCTTATTAATACGTGTGAGGTTTCTTTCCAATTCAGCTTTCTATCAATCATTCAGATTCACTCAGGTTTGAACATATCAGAATCAGTGTATTACTTTTTCAAGGTATAGCTCTACAATAGATTTGCAATGGTTTTACAGATAGGAGCTTTTTACAATTATGAATCAGTTAACATGAGTGTATGTGTTAGAACGAAGTATGACAGGGAAAAAGTCAGATGAGGCTGGCTGCGAGGAATTAGCAGGGCATCGCTATGATGAAGCCAGCATAATAGCAGCTGAAGTTATGTCAGGACAGTGTTTCTTAACCGAGTGAATGAATTTTTTGCAAGGGTGAATGAAAGAAGAGAGGTCAATGAAATTTCTGTTCCTATTTTTTTGTATCTTCTGGGGACATGCACTTGTCTTGTTATTTTACCCAAAACACATCAGCAATTGTGAATAAAATGGCAAATTTCAAGCGTTCTAGATTTGCGTGTTCAGCAGTCAGAAACGTAACACTTCAGAAAAAACGTATTATAGTGTAATTAACTGCGTCTATATCACGTAACGGGGATAGCCTTTACCTAGAGATGCCATGTTTTATTCAATGAAGTGGTGGAATCTCTGCTGTGCTCTCTGCATGAGCATCTTGTATGCCTGTGCAAAGGTTGACTGGTAGAATTGCAGTACTTTCGAAAGTTTCGATCTCATTCTCCAGTGAAAACCAGACACCTGGACACACATCAGAGTAGCCTTATCAGTCGAAGTGCAGGCCTAACCAATTCAAAGTGCATGAGTAGCCTATTTGTGATATTTGTTTGCTTCCAATTTGGTATTGATTCCAACATCTAATATGCGTTTATATCTCAGGTACTACCTTCAGAATGTCTACGAAATGCGTACCAAAAACACTGTTTTGATGAAAGTAAATGTACATCTATAGATAACATGGATCACAAAACGTCAGCTTAACAGTTTAAAGAACCAGTTTTGAAAAGGAAAGTTAGCATCGAGAATAAGTTCCCTTCAAAAATCAAAAGGCGAAAGTGGGTTGACGATTATATCAGGTATGGGTTTTTTCTTCCAGAAGTGAACAATCGAGTCATGAACGGTTTGCTCAACGCATGTTTAGCTATTTCAAATATAGAAACCAGTTCTTGCCTCATTCAAAACTGCGGAGTCATTTACAAAACAATCATGGCATTCATCCGAACAAGTGCTCGCAATTTTTCAAGCAACAGCACAACTATTTGTGCAAACAGTTAAATCCCCTCCATTCATTAGTCGTATATCCCTCTGCTAGTGAAAAGCCTCATCTCCTTTCCACTTTCCAAATAGCACTAGTGCTGATGAAATGAAAGAAACATTTTGCGAAGCTGAGTCTGTAATCAAACAGTGCTGATAGATCGTAACCAATTTGCTGCATGACGGAAAGCATGCTGTGGATAAAGTCGATACCAAATACCGTGGTACATCAATAAACATTCAACGTACTATGATTATTGTCACATCGGCCATATTTTCACAAGAGGGTGAATGGAAATGCAGCAATCGATGTCAGCGGTGAATGAACTCGAAAAAGGTCAAAGAAGCACTGCGCTAGAACATGATGCAGAAACACGTGCTGTTGTTGATTAATTTCATGAAAATGAAGACAGTGGCAGTAACATTGGCATGAACAACAAGGACCATGAGGACAATGAAGAGAGTGTAGATGAAGTTAACATGAATGATAATGAACTTGATGAAAACGAAGTAACAGATTGTGAAGAAGCACAGAATGAAAAGCCATTAGAGGAGGTAAAGGAAAAAGAAAGTGTCATTATGCTTGCTTTGCACACACTTCGGAGTGTCACGATCGAGTAGTCTGCGCCCTGCGGACACCAGTCCCAGCTTACTCTCAGCTATTTGTCTTCTACGCTCCCAATAAGGTACAAGTTCTGCTGCATAAGTGGTCATTTACATTGAAAGGTACAAAAAGGACCATTTGATTTTGCAGTGTGCTCGACAAACAATCTGTTTTTGCCTGTTGGTAGCAAAAACAGAAGGCTTTAAGGCAGGGGTGGGGAACCTGCGGTCCGCGGGCCAGTAAATAGGTTCCCCACCCCTGCTTTAAGCCTTTGTTGTAAGGCAGAACCTAACAAGATTAAGCGTGAAGGTTAATAAAATTGTTACCGACGGACAGAAAAAAATTCACATTTTGAAATAGGATTCCATGTTTAGCGGCATTTCCAATAATAGGTTATTATTACTGTATGTCTGGCCCGTAACCAGGGAGGCGCAGGGGGGGCGAAGCCCTCCTACAAAATTTTTCGACCGCCTGGAAAAATGTGTTGGACATAGTTCAAAACTATTGGATATAGTTTAAAAAATTTGGGCCACTCTCAGAAAACTGTTTGCTCCACCTGGTGTTCCAAACTGGTTACGGGCCTGCTGTATGTACGAGTAGTTTGAAATAAATATGATGTGCAATATGTATAACACGCAAAATATGGAAGTTTCAAATTTGGAGTGATTTTTCAACTAGCCTGAGCGGCCACTTCTCTTAAAGGCCCTCGCTCAAATTTTTTACCTCCGGCCCCGAAATTCCAGGATCCATCCATTGCTGCACTTCACTGCAACAATTGCGTAAAATTGCTTTTGATCCAGCGTCATTCCATGCCAAAATAACTTTCTGAATTTTTCTGTACTATTATAGGTATAACAGTAATTATCTAATTTTTTTTTTGTGCAGGAACAGGCTCAATAAGTGTTATTCGTACTGACGGAAGCCACCGAAAAACTTTGGTGTCAACAAATGTGTCCATGCCCAGGGCGTTGGTAATTAATCCCACTCTTGGGCTCATGTGGTGGTCAGATTGGGGCAAGAAGTCAATAGAAATGTCGCACATGGATGGGCATGGCCGACAAACGGTGGTTGACCGTGATGTGGAGTGGGTTAATGGCATTGCTATTGATTTTGAAGGTTGGCAATTTTCAGTTCAAGCAATACGATGCATAAATTTTAGTATCGGCTCAACGTATAAACATATAGACATGTAAATGAGATTTCAGCGATAAGTTCAGAGAGATCGATGATTTGTTTATGTGTAAGCTACGGTTCATTGCAAAAAACTGAGTTTTTTTAGTTCGTATGCAACCACTGCCAATTCTTGCATCAACACAGAAAGAACGGGCTTAGTTCAAAGACATTTATTTGTTCATATACGCAATAAACAAAACTACTTCAATACACAAACTTTTACAAGCATATATGTGTCGTTGTATACTTGTTTTCGCAGAATCGAAGCTTTATTGGTGTGATGCGAAGAAAGATACAATCGAAACATCAGACTTCTTTGGCAGAAATCGCAAAATTTTGAAACGTTTTTCAAACGCAGATACCCATTTATTCGGAATCGATGTCTATGAAGGTGGTTACTACATTTTTACAAATTACTTTGACAAGTGCAGACAAAAGAAGAGCCTGTCAATCCCAATGTGTTTTGATTTACAAAATTCTGATGAAAGTTCGTCCTGTCACTCTATTATATTATTTTTTTAATTGGAAATGATTTACAAAATTCTGATGAAGTTCGTCTTTTCATTCTTATATTCTTTTTTAGTTGAACATTTGTGTGTTGACGATGATTTTTACAACAAGATTTAATGTTACAGCTCATTTTACAAAAAGATTTCATAAATCCATCACCATTTCTAAATTGCTTTTAGAAATATTTTGCATTTGTTTATAACCAAACATGCTGCGTGATGATCGTTTTTCAGCGTTTTTATCACACTGGAGGGAAGAATCAAATTGTTTTAATAAAATTCTGCCAGTTTACAATAAACAGGCAAAAAGTAACCTAAAATGTTTATATTGCATGGAACAATTTCATTAAGGCTTCTGTGGTTACTCCACGCTAGTTTAAAAATGGCAATCCACTACTACTTGTAACACAAACTGTAACAAATGCAGATTACATCTATTGGACAGACTGGCATCGATCTAGCATACTGCGCATGCGCAAACACGACAGCGAATCAACCGCAGAAGAATTCGGTCCACACATCTTCGATAAAGCAAGCGACGTGCATAGTTTCATCGGAAAAGAGACCCTTGCTCTGGAAAGCGGTTTGCAAACAATTTTGTTACTTATTGCCAGTAAATGACTTTTGCAAAGCAAAAGAGTACGACGAGCAGCGCAGAAATAAAAGTCGTTTGCAGTAAGAACCTCATCGAGGCAGTTGAAACCCCTAGAACAGTGTGTTAAGAGGCGACAATTATCGAAATACTCAGCAAAAATTTCTTTCATTTATTTCGAAACTTAACTGAAAAGGATTTGTTCTGTTGTGAAGGAACAAACCCGTGCCAGGAGAGAAATGGAAACTGCAGCGGCCTTTGCATTCCAATTCCAAGAAATGCTTCGTTTCTGGCGAATCATTTGTTGCAGACTGTGGTTGCCGAATACGCAACTTCACCGCTGTGCATGTGTGGCGAGGAATACAATGGAACGTGTGACAAACCGAGCACTGCAGTCGACAGGGAACCTCCGACGTTTGACGGGAAGTGTGGGCAAAGCTTGGAATTTGTAGCTCCTCCTTGTTCCAGTTCGGTACTCGTTAATTACACGGTACGAACATTGAGTATGATTCAAACTGATGGTGTTTGTGACGAAAAACATTGTTTCTACAGACAAAGCCTATTTTGGTACTCAACAGCAAAAGTGCTCTTGAAATTTTTTGTATAGGCAACCCGCGGTTACTTTGATCTTCCTCACGGATGACACTTGTATCACCTACATACCTTTCAAATAAACTCACATTGATAATTGAAGAACATTCGGTTCCACTTCTTAGAGCTTTTGAACGAATTAAATTGAAGTTTTGGGAAAGTGACGTTGCAGCAGCTTAAGAACAAGCCTTTCGTGCTAAATTTGAATGCAATTTCATGGGATTTTCAACATATGTAAATATAAATCTGCTATGCAAAAGACAACTGACACAATTAGATAGCAAACGATCGACTTTGATTGCTTGCCACAAACCTGTTTTATTGCGGCATAATCACGAACAAAATATCCTTTTTCATGAACTTGAAAAAGTAGTAACTACAAAAAGGGAGTAGATGATTTGTTGTAGCTGCTCCCTTTTTTTCTTTTCTTAAATATTGAAAGTAGGTTGTCTGTACTGTTTCACAAGCGAACAACATAAATTGTCAAACTGTCACCGTAGTTCTTTGTTTACTCTAACTGGAAGTCAGGTTGAAAGAAGCGATTGACCAGCAATGTGAAAGACCAGAAAGTATACAACTTTTTGTCTAGATTCCTGTGGGTAGAGACAATTCTGGTAATGTAACTGTGGAATTTCCCGCGGATCCTCCTCCTGCATACCTCAGCGAGGGAGAGTTTGTACACCGATACACCGCAACTGACGGAGCAGGAAACCACGACACTTGCGCCATTGATATCATTGTAAAAGGTACAGCCTAAAATGACGACTTCGTGTTATTTTTTTCGAAATCTATTGTTCGAAACAGCTCTCCACAAGATCACGAGGCATACTCCATGTGCCTATACAGCACCTTATTCCTTTGAAAAGCTAGCTTTCTTCCAGGTGGATATCTAGAGCTGCTTTCTTAAGCAGAATTCTGCTGTTGATGTCTTGTAGTTATTCGTTGCCGTCCTCCGGTTACAAAGGGATCATCAACGAAAGTTTTAAACGAGACATGCGAGAATCTGCTCGGTTCGACAGCGCTGGCAGCGTGCGAGCACGCAAGTGGAATTTCGTCAGTTCAGTCGTCCATTTGTCAAAGCGATGGTACGTGGAGAGAGTTCAAGAAGTGCCTTCCCATTGATTCGAGCTTCTTTGACAATGGATATAAAGAGACAGGTCAGCGAATGCAAACAAAACATAGGCCGCTAATTTACAGTATGAATGCATGGTACTTGTACATGCCTCTCTTATTGCTTGGTGTAGTCTAGAAGTGATCACTTGTGAGTCGGTAGAAACAGTTTCAGGGCGAAAAAATTCTACAATGCAGTAAATTTACGACGCACGAATTTGTAGCTACGTTATAACTGAACCTCGCAAAAGCATGAGAGTACATAGTAAGTTTCCCTTTAACTCTTTCGTAGTGAACTGTGGCTCTTTTACTGAATACGAGTGAAAAATATCAATTATAATAGATTTGCACTCTTTATAACCCAGTGAATCTGAAAAAAATTGTACGTTTAGGGAAGTCAGAAGAGTTCACTGAAAGGCCTGACACAGAAAGCAAGAAAAACAAAAAGCTAAAAGGTAATTGTTTCGAAAGAGAGAATTTATGTGTTCTCACAAATACTTTTTTACTTGACGCCAAAATTTTCGCCTATGACTTTATTCATTCTGTGATTTGTTTATTTCATGATATCTCCACGTGCTTGCTGCAGTCTCCTCTCGATACAAATATGCATTTTAAAACCGGTAACGCAACTATACGTTTCAGCAATGTGGTCACACGCTAACACTACCGGCGCGTATCCCGCTGGGTCACGTGACTGCTGACGCTTCACGGATTACAACCCTTCGTCACTATGACTTCTACTTCGTTTGTTTTAGCCGTGGTAACAGTTTGTATTCGAATACAAAAACCAATACTTCAAACAGAAAGGAAAGCCACACTGCTTGAGCATAGGGCTTACCATCGGAGGCCGGTGCTGCCTCGACGATTCCCAAGCAGATGGCGTCCTTCCTTTGCAAGAGCTACTTGGAGTTGTGCTGGATCACTTGAAACATTTTTGAGACAGTAAATTAAGAGCCAGCATCTCGACATGACGAGAAGGCAACACTTTTAGTAGGAGGCAAGACAACGCACTTCCACCTACAAAAAAGTTTATTTTGTTAAAGTTTTGCTTCACCAAATTTTTTGCCGATTCGCATGTTCGTTAAAAATTTCTGTCGTCCATTCGCAAGCACGCCATTTCGTTTGCTGTCACTGAAGTATCGTAGGACCGGTAAAACGCTTTGGTCAATGGTCAGTGGTTTATTGTTTCATATGACTCAGCCAACAAGCAGAAGCATCATAAAAGCCATCGCATGCAGTAAGCCAACCATTAGCGAACATTAGAGCAAATGAAAGC
>JGI24021J15306_10010316_pt1 | contig 11587 bp, 5 predicted proteins | sample Ectturendosymbi1_FD_15306 | JGI IMG/M metagenome (IMG submission 15306)
ATTTCTGGTGTGTTTATATGCCTTAACAAAGAGAGCCCTTTTTCACCAGCTCCCCACCGGTCGTGGGCAGGCCCGTCGCCAGGATTTCGCAGCCGGGGGACCAAAACCCACAAGTGGGTGCCACATTTTTTAAATACAATGTTGGATGTATGCAGCAACCGGGGGCCAAACATTAAAGAGGGTACAAATTTTATACTTGCAATTGACTGATCTGCAACGTATTAAGCATCATCAACTAAAGCATATTAAAAAACAGCTTGCTACGAATTTTTAGCAAATATTTAGGCCAAATAGAATAAGTGTATTGGATGGCTATACAATAATAGCAGCAAAATTGAAACTTGTAACATTTGAAAACAACATGAAAAATAAAGCAAATTAGATGCCAACTTTACTATTGTACTTTCAGAATAACGTTGGTTTAAGAAATTACAGAAACTTTTGAAAAGACCAGAAATACATGTGCTGTAAATATTGATTTTGAGGAATGACAGTTTGCAAGGATTTGGCTTTTGCACGTATTTGGTGTAAATGTCAAATTGCAAGAGAAATTATTTTTGACCCAATCACAGTTTACCGCCGAAGTTGCGACCGTTTCAAATATGTTCCTTACGCATTCTAAACGTTTAAATAAGTTTCAATAATTTTGAGATCGAGTTATTTCATAGAGCTGCATACACGTTTAAGACAGGATTTAGTTTGGGTTAAATTTAACTACATGTTTCTCCGTAAAATTGACGGCGATGTTTCAAAATCGGGCAAAAATGCAGTGGATAAATTTCACAAACTTTTGTTTGAGTGTCAGCACCACCTCGATAACTCCAAGCGTGCTTCACTGTTTCATTCCTTGCATTGTCTCTGCAATAACCAATCATAGCAAATAACCCAAGCGGATGGAAGATGAACTGACAGTGATTAAAATTCTTTTATTAAAACAGCTAGCACTACGACTCATGATAGCTTCAACGACACAAGAAATTATTGCTCTTTCTGCCTGTTAAATTTAGCACCTTCTTGCAAAACGTTGAAACGGAAAGATTGTTGTCAAATATCCAAATGCGGGTAATGAGGCATTCCAGTGTCACTTTTGGCATAACCAACTTGGTGGTTTGGAGACTGAGTGTCAAATCTTTGAACAACTGGGTTAATAATTTTGTTACCGAAATATACTGTTGAAGATCTGTTTTTGTAAGAAGCGAGACAAACTGTTGTCAGTTAACCACCCGGGAAGTTTTACCATTTGGTCATGTATTGTTAGAAAATAAGAAGTTTACTAAATATCGTCCGAAACCAGTATATTCGCAAAAAATAAAAACAGCGAAAAATGAAATCAATTAGTATTCCTAAAATTTGAAAAAATAGCTGAAAATGGTCGGTACAATTGTGTTTCGCAAGTTCAAGTTGAAAAGCCTTAGGTAAGAACAGAAACGACTGTGGTGATCAAAATCGCTGATTTTTGAGATAAAAATATGTTGACATATTTAAAGATGAAACCAATTTAATTGCCGGTTTTACGTCATTCTCATGCGCATGCGAACGAACAATATTTTGGGCGCGTAGTGCCCTGCAGCCACTCTTGCTGAAAAATGTGTAAGGTATAAATTTCGCAGTGTTCGTTGCACAGCAGACACTTTTTCTGGCAAAGGGAAGTTCAGAAGTACCCTGCTGAAATTCCGCAAAACCTGAAATTAAGATGAAAATCGCCATCGTCTTGACTTTGTGCGTTGTGGCGTGCGTTCTCCACACGGCGACAGCAACATACGGAAATCCTTATGGAAATCCTTATGGAAATCCTTATGGATATCCGTATGGATTGGGAAGCTATCCCTACTATCAATATCCTGGTTTTTACTCTCCCTGGCAATTCGGCGGTTTCAACAACGGAGGTGGATATTTTGGTGGAGGCATTCCATATTATTTGTTACGGCGTCTTTTTAGTAAGTCAACTTTTCATTTTGTGACGTTCCGAAGTGCACTTTGATGCAAGATATTGTAAATATATATTCGGTTCAACGGAAAACCTAAGCGTTTTAAAAAAAGTTTGGTTTGGATGTTTAGTTTTTGATATTGTTGATGTATGACATTACCCCAGATTTTATGTCATTACAAGCGTAGGTTATTGCCCTGAAGACATTAATTTGAAATTCTAGTTACGTGGTATAAATATGCTTGAGATTTTCAAGATAGACTATTCAAGTAAGTTTATTGCGATAACATAATGCGTAACGAAAAAACGAGTAAATTAGATTTTTTAGAGTTTTTTTGTATCTTTATTTTTGATGCTTCATCCGAATTATTGTAAATTTCTTTTTTTATGCATCCTATTTTGACTTTCTTGCCCATGATTATACTTATTAACAATTTAAAGCAATAAGTGGAAGCAGAAGAAATAGTTCAAAGTTGTATAGCAACATTTTGAAATATAACCAGCTGTGCTTTTCTGTTTTTGCCTACAGGACGGAATCGACAAAGTCAAAATGTTCCCGAATAACCTTAACCACCTAAGGTTGAATGTGAAAGGTCACAACAGAATACTACCCAGTTCGAACGCTGCTGAAGAGCTTTTTGTTGTTACTAACGCACAGTAATTACGTTTTAATGCTTTAAAGATGCCGAGGTTCTCAGTCTCACCGCGTGGTGCCTGTTGTTCGCCTTTAAACTCAAGAATAAAGTCAACACAGATCAATCATGTTTCTTGTCTTATTATGATTGATTAATTTTGAGCTTTGTTTTATTTTATTTTTTACCGTGTTTAAGAGCCGCAGACAAAAAATTGCACAGACTTTGTTGAAAAACTCAGGTTTGAGTTGATCAACCAAATCTATTGCAGTAATCTTTAATTATAATGAAATTCAAGAGAAAATTAGAAAAGTATGTACGAGGTTTACCAGGGCCGGATTTCCTATACAGTTTTTCGAGACTTTGACGGCAGAATTTCCGAGAGCAGCAAAATTTTTTGGAAAGTTTTTTTGAGTTCTTCGCCGCCTATCTGAACCCAATAACCGTTCACAAGCAAACACCACAACAATGATCAATAAACTGTAAAATCCGAATGAGTGAAACCACTGACAAGCAGTCTGACCTTGCTACGACCACGAGGTTAAGCTGCCATATCAATCACTACTTGAAATAAAATCGTTACAGTTCAGTGTAATTTTTCAAAAATTGAATGATCGTGCCCTCGACTCTCACACGTCATGGACAAAATATTCCTCTTGAGTGAAAAGGGCGCGGAAAAATTTCCATTGCCTATGGGCGGCCAGTGTGCTGGAAATCCTTCCCTGGGGTTTACAACTTGAAAAGTTTGATTCCAACTTTCAAACTGAAAGAATAACGTTTTCAACAAATGAACTTGATTTGCATATCATGTCAACTTAGTTTTATCTTTGTGATAGAGACAACTGTTTTTCAAAGTTAGTGATAAATCAAATATAAAGTTTAAACTCCTATTGCTTGAAAGTATATAAAAGTATTTTTTCCAACATCCTTGACTTTGCCATTTTGACAGAGATTTTTATCCATTCAATCATTTACCGCACTATAATCATTGCTTGCGTCTAAATAGAAAATACCATTTAGTAAACAGCAGTAACATTGTTTAAAAAAACTGAAGTTGAACGATTGGTCGTCAGTTGACTTGACCCAAACTTTAATATCATAACAAAATCAATTTAGTTGTGTTTGTTAAAGTTCCAAAAACATATTTCCCGTTAACACATCTGAACTAAATTAAATTGCAATCGTCAGACTCAAGCCAGCAATAAAAGTTGTTCAAAATTTTGAACTTTCTTTTTTACACAGAAATTGGAGATAGTTATTTGATCTTTCATGAGCAATTTAGGAACTTCGAAAAGTGTTTTAATCATAAGTACGTAAAGTCCTGTAAATCAAGTTTTGGCCATAAGAGTCTTAGATAAATTTTTTTGAAATAATTTAAAAATATCATAAAGAAACACAAAAATACAGGAAGCCAGAAAAAGCGTATTGCTACCTATTTGTTTATGGAAGACAAGGAAATGTGAAACAAATGTTTAAGGCTGCTTGTTGTCTGCTAAAAATCTGATGTACCGTTTGAAACTCTTACTCTTGTCTGTCTTGGCAGAAATATGTCATTTCCACAACCAAAACTTGCGACTTTTTGTGCGTTGAAAATGTCAGTGCATTCTAGCAGGCTCCACAAATAAGTAGGACAATTTCAAGGAAAAGATGAGTTTCTCAATGGGTTTTCAATGATATTGCAAGCCTTTGTCAAAAAGTAAACTGCTGTTATTTTTGATAATACAGAATGGAGGCCAATCCTATACTGGCCATATTTTCAGGAATTGCGATATCTAAATGGAATCATTTAAGTCAGAGGTGTAACGCTTCGACAAGCGGGATGACTGCAAACATTTTTAAGGCGATGGGTCGACTGGAATCGATTCACTTTTCTGAAAAGTGATTCCAAATGTGTGGAGTCGGTAAGGAAATAACAACATTCCAGCAGATATTTTTGCAAAAAGCTGCATTCTCCTCACGATTAACCATGGAATCTTAACATGCTCTCATCTGCTAAACCCATGCATAGCCTGAAATGATGTCATTGGCTACAAGATCATTGCGAGTCACTTGGATTCGACTTGGATTACAAAGTGTGTTAACTCGGACTACGTTTCCACTTGTGCAAGTGATCCAAAAATGCATCTATTTTATCATCGCTATCATTTCCTAACAAATTAAGCCAGGCGTCTGTTTCTTGGTAAATCACAGTAAGAGCTCCACATTTTTTTTGCCCAGCTTCAATGGATCACGCAGCAAGATATTCCGTGCAGGAGAGGATTAATATTGTTCATGCCTATTTCGCGACGAAATCAGTTGTCCAAACTCAACGACAATTTCGAAGGGACATTCCGGGCAGAAGCGCTCTAACATGACTCACGATAAAGTGCCTCCTGGACAAATTTATGGACACGGGAAGTGTACAGGATAACATTGAAGGTCCCAGCGGCGGGCCACAGTCAGTCCGAACAGGAAATTACACCGTGACTGTGAGACGCGTTGGGTCGTAACGGCAGTATCGGGCCATGGTGGTTTGAGAATGCTGATGAACGTCCGGTAAATGTGAACACAGAGCGATACTTTCAACTTACGAGAAGACACTTCATCTAAGCACTGAGGTGGAAGCGAGTAGTAGATATGGATACTGTGATTTATCAGCACGATAGAGCAGCTCCGCATTGCTCCAGCGACTCACTTGAATATCTCCATCGTTACTTCCGCTGAAGACAGGCTCATCTCCGTTGATACGGACCAAACTTGGCCTTCACATTCTCCAGACCACCGTTCTTTGGGATATTTTCTGTGGGGACATCCAAAAGACAGGGTCTATGTTAACCATCTCCCAATATTGAACGACACAAGGATAACAGTCGAACGGAGATCAGAAGAATTCCCCATGAGATGTTGGGCAGGGTCGTTACCACAAATTCAATGGGCAAGTAGCCACAGCGATTCAGGGCCAGTAAGATTGGCTCGAGCACATTTTAAACTATGGGCTGCTCTCGCAAAATGGTGGTGTACGAGGAAAAAACTCACATCACGCAAAACGTAAATGTGTGTAAAACAGGCCTATGAAAGAATGCAAAGTTTTCCTTTCAATACAAAACGCTTCTTTTCAAAAATGGATATACATCTCTTTGAACCAAACTGGTAGATTTATGAATTGTGCCATTCTCTGGTTGAAGCACTTTTAAGTTTTGTGGCAATAACCACGAGATATCTTTGCCGTAGAACGCTGAATGCTGCATAAACAATTTCGGACATGAACGTATGAGCTAATTTTTTTTGCAAATATTTTGCAAGATTTCAAACAAGAAATCGTGTGTCCATGCAACACCAACTTCTTCCATTTCCTATATATAATGAAACTGTACAAGCTATTATCAAAAAATGTACAATGAGGCCCCATTTTCAGATTGTTTTCTAGAAACCTTTGTATTCTCAGGGGGTTCGTAGAACTTATTTAACTGCATTTGTAATAATTCTAGCTCTTCGGAGTTCATGGAGCTTTACACTTCACTGTGGACCACTTTTTTACAATTTGTTAACAAAAATCACTGAAACTTGTTTTACGTTGCACATACATATGTTGACAATGGAGGGAACAACGTTGTCACTTGTCACCAATTACAATCGCGCAGGATTTGAAATTACTTGCAGCCGAGGCCACAAAGCTTTTTATAACGAAAAATCGTCTTTATGGTGTTGATCATGGAAAACTCATGTCTGTGGTAGAAGAAAATTGATATAATTGTTTATTTTTGTCCAAGTCGATCTCAATGTCATGACTGACAAGAAAAGCTTGTGGGTATAAGATAAACACAAGCTAAAAGAACAACTTAATGTTGGATCCTATGCCAAAAGCAGCTGGATATTTTGATGCCGAAATCCAAATTTAACCCAAATTGTTTTTCATGTTTTCGCACTTGTATCAATATTGTGCAACTACAGAGCAAAAAAACTGTCTATCGAAAGAAATCCTTCCCCAGCAAAGAATGAGACACTAAAGATCTTACAGAGTATATATTTCCTACGAAGTAGGCATCGTCAGCTCAACGATTGCAAAGCCATATCGTTGACTTCATCTCCAACCTTACTGGTTGAATAGAGAAAAAGAGCGCATCAATAGTTCGGGGATTGTTAGTATAGACCCTATCTTTTAGGTACCCCCGCAGAAAATAAACCACATGGGTTAGGTCTGGCGAATTTGCAGGACAAAGTTGGTCCGCATGAAGGGTCCCTTTTCTGCCACAAACTCCCTGTGATTAGACCAGCTATGTCCAACCCAAAGGTGTATTGAGCCAAACAGTATGTCGCTATCTTGACCAGGGCCGCACATTGAAAGACATTAATGATGGCCGCACATTGAATGGCTTACTTTGATCTTAGCAGTGCATTAGGTTTAGCTTAACCTAATGCATTGAAAGTGTTCGAATGCAACTGCAATGGTAACAGATAAGATAATGTGGCCCTGAGGACCACCTGTATCAAAAATGTCAAATTCAAAATTATCAAAATAAGGACAGGTTGTGAGCATGTAGGATACTTTTACTACAGCGTGAACTTAAACTGTACCCCTGCTTCGGCCACATCAATATGTTGTTGTTCAAATGTTTCCAGCCCTTTGTCGCAAACTGCCCGTGGTTTTTCTCGGTCCCGGGACAATTCCTCAAGTCTGTCGAAAGGGATCCCGCATTTAGTTGAGGACAACTTAATGTGGTCCTTAAAACGCTTCATTTGACCAGCTCCAGAACGTCAGCCGCAGGAGAGCTCACTGTAAAGTAGGTTTCAGGGAAGTCTGCTTCCAGGCATCCTTATCACATGGCCAAGCCACCTCAGTTGTCTTCTGAGGAGTATCGTCTCGAGGCATGTTGTGCCTGCTCTGCGGCAAATCTCGACATGAGATATTTTGTCCCACCAGTACGCGTGCAGGATAGTTTGCAGACACCAAATGTAAAAAGCCTTGAGGACTCTGATGTGACAGTGGTACAGTGTCCAACCCTCGCATGCATAGAGCAGTGTCGAGACGCAGATGGCATTGTAAACGGCCGACTTGGTGCGTGTGGAAAGGTCACGGTTCGTAAAAACGCGCTTGGACAGCCTCACGAAGGAAGTGGACGCTAGGTTAACACGATGTTTAATCTCCGCAGTGAGATCACATGCTGAGGTCATGATACTTCCCAGGTAAGTGAAAAAATGCGTTGAGCAGAACTTGCGCAACTGATGATTAAGGTGGAGGAAAGATTCACAGCCTTTATCTACCATCTTGGACCCTGCGTGCATGATCAATGGCATGGATGGATCCAAGACAACTGAGCTGCAGAGAGATTGCAGGAACCTTCCAGTAACCCCACGTTTGGGAGCCTGCATTCGCGTTCTTCCAGCACGTCGCCACCTTGCTTTCACAACCAGTGGGATTTTGGATTCTCATACGCCTGATTCACAAAGTGGCAAGCACATGGTTTGAGGTAGAGTGTCATTCTCATAGGCATACCGCAGACCAAGGCTGAGGGCATTACCGGATTAACCATTAGGCAAACTAGGCATGTGCCTTGAGGCCACGAAAAAATACAGGCCACTTGTGTCAGGAAAACATTTAAATTTGAGCTATGGAAAACTTAAAATATTGTTTGATGAACTTATTGTTGCGAAATTATCTACAGTATTTCTTGTTTAGGGGTGTTCACGACTGTTTCCCACTCCAGTAATGCTGTACGACTGATGTCTAAAAATAGAACGGCTTGTCTGAAAGTGAGAACTTCGTGGGGTTTAATACAATAGAAATAGTAAGTAAAGTTTATCTCCCGGGAACTACAAGAGCCGCCGCGCCTTTTTTTCTTTTTGTAACTGTCTAAGCACGTGATGTGCTGTTTATTAGCTGGAATGACATATTGCAGCGCTTCAATAAATGCAGCATATTGCTGCAGAGCTCTAGCATTGAACTAACCACCGCTGTTAGTCTTATGAAAAGTCTGGATCAATTTGTAACTGAATGTAGAGAAAAGTTTGACCCTTTTGACATGAAAGCTTAGGACCGCACTGGAAACAAATCTTATAAGTTTGAAAGTGAATCACGCCGAGCACCAAAACGAAAGAACCATTTTAGTGAAGGACCCACTGGCGGATTAACAATAGTAGCAAATGTAGCAATTGCTACGGGCCCCGCGCTTTTGGGGGCCCGTGGTCTTCTGTAATAAATCGTATTTATTACATTAGATATAAAAAAAATTTCAGTCTAAGAAGTCAGTATTTCGCTAAATTTGCCATAAGTAGTAAGCGATGGTTTTCAAAGAATGAAAAAGGTGGGGAGCACTGCGGTGCCAAGGAAAAAAGTAGGGAGCCAACGTCAATGCCTCTCCTACATGGTGATTTTCCACGGTAATGAAGATTGATTTGCTATGATTAAACTTATGAAACCCAACATAGGCTTGTGAATATCGTCAGAACCGTCGTCAGAAAGTCTTCAAACCGTTTAAAATTTTGCTGGCTGAAAGTTATCTGCTGTATATGTCAATCAAAGGAACTAAGCAAACGATTTTGAAATTAAGCAAAAACCTGGAGTGGCCAAGCAGAGGGCCAGCCAAAAATCTGGGAGGGGCCATGGCCCACCCAGGCCTCCCCTCAGAATCGCCACTGTGGCGTTATCATTGCTCTGTGTGAAGTTATCATGAGAATTTCTCGTTTATTGTTACATAACATAACATCATAGGGCAACGACAATGCCAGCCAGAATGAAAGCAAATGGAAATTTCAGTGACGCAAGCGTCGAACGGTTTTATTCAGTCAGTCAGAATAAATCGCATGATTAGCCCGAGTGACGCTGATGACCTGGGCCGCCCCTGTAACAGCTGTTTGAATTTCAGGTGGTTCACCGATAAGTTTTCATAGTGGTGTAGTTTTGTCTAAGGTAGTGTAATTTAGACCTTAACCTGGTGCATATATATGACGTCATATTCCAATGCTTGTGACGTCATAGTTACCAACTCAAACCAAAAAATTTGTTATAATTCTTTTCAACGTGCACTTGTGCCCCCCACTTTGAAAAAGGTTCCGCCACCCATGGTCATCTGCAAGCAGCGCACAACCTGTCTCCGGGACCCCGGAGGGGGGATAAGGCATGGGGGACTTTAGAAAATTTGTTTAAAAAGTTTGAGGGCAATGAAAACCTATAACAAATTAACATGTATGTTTTCCCAAAACATTTGTTGTAGTTATGATGCACAATTGTAAAGCTAGATTTTGAAGGGTGTCCGTTCAAAGCAGACCTGTTCGAAACAGACCATTCATAACAGACCGCTCAAAACAGACGACGTTCATAACAGACCCGTTCATTAATAACAGACTCTGTTCGTACCTAGGGCCGGACAGGGCAAAGGGTGTTAGGCAAAATGGTTTGGACTTGTAGCGTCCACACTGCAATAGACATTAAGAAGGGATCCGTTATCAACGTGGTCTGTTACGAACGGGTCTGTTATGATCGGGTCCGTTATAAACATAGTCTGTTATGAAAGTGGTCTGTTTCGAATGGTCTGTTATGAGTGGTCTGCTATGAACGGGTCTGTTTTGAATGGGAACCATCTTGAAGCATTGTTATGTTTTTATGAGTCACGAGTTTCAAACTGTTTAGTGTAATTGGGTTATGCGCAAAAGTCCCCTCATACTGAAGGTAGCGGTGGCAATTGCATATGCGGCAACAATTGTGACCTCAAAAATAAAAATGTAAATTATAGGAAATGATTCTGAAGTTTTCAGGATGAGTGGAAAGCTTAATTAATAATGCACCTCCAGATAGACATGGAAGGAAAGATGAAATCCGCTTTTAACTTCAGGTATTCCAGAGCTAGCCTATATTGATTTGCCAGAAATTTAGAATAAAACTGTGGAATGCTTGCCAAACAGCTACAAAAATCCTGCACAGAATCGGGCCTCTAAATCTAAAACTTTTTGGTCCAGTAGATGGAATTGGGAGTCAATAAAAGTTATCGAATGAGCTATGGCTACATTGACAGTGCAACAATATAGTTAGGCATTAGCTGTAAATCCAACAAAGATTGACTGACTACCGGAAATATACTACAAAAACAATTAACCCATTAGCAATATCGACATAAACTCCTCATCGGTTGGAATAGAAAACTATTGTAAATGGAATAGAAACATATTGACCTCTATACCTTTCCGCTGTGGTATGACTGCCTGTAGCATGCATATCAAAACGACTCGTGTGAAAGCACAAAACTACTGACTCCCTCCCTCCCCCTTGTCACAAATTTGGTGACCCCCTCCCCCCATTATGCTGTGACGTCATTTATGGACGACCCCACTGGCGTCGGCGCAGGTACATCGAGGACTCGAGCTAAATAGTTCAGGTGACGACATAATGCTTATTCTCATTGTAGGTTACGATTGTTACAGCACAATTACTGGTGGCAGTAGCCAGCATAATGCGGTGGTGCTGTTTGACTTGTATGTTGCAGCAAGCGAGCGTAGTCACTTGAATGCAGTTGAGATCAGTGCTCTTCAAATGCGGGACCTTATAATTTTTAATTGTCGTTTGGAATAGTCTGCAACACTCATAGTAATTTGTGCATAATATTTGTTATTGGAGGTAATTTTGATGAAATAATTACAAGTAGCGGACGAAATAATAACAAGTAGCGTTTATTTTGTAACCGAAATTAAGAGAACGAAAAGAAACAAACAATTAGTAATGAGTGAAAGCACGAAAGTAACAAAAGAACGAAAGCGAGAAAGCATGATCATTCATGGGCGTCCGCAGAACCTTTTCCAGGGCGAGGCAACGTCGACATTTCGTTTATCATTTTCAAATTGCTGACGATCAGTGTTCCCTCTAAGATAATTTTGCACTGAGCAAATATTTGTTTTAGTGAGCATGATTACTTTAGGGCTGAGTAAGTGGAGTTTTCAATAAATTACAAACTTTGTGAAATACAGTATATAATAAATATACAATCGTATCAATATGCGAACAAAATAACACTTCCTTCAACTAGCTTCTTGTTTGCGTGCTTTTTCACTGCTTTGGAAT
>JGI24021J15306_10010317_pt1 | contig 11587 bp, 8 predicted proteins | sample Ectturendosymbi1_FD_15306 | JGI IMG/M metagenome (IMG submission 15306)
ACTGAAATCGCCCCCCCCCCTAACCTTAGTAGCTGGATGTGTCCCTGTGCGCATTCAACGGCAACTGACGCCGACGTCAGCAAGCACTGCCTGTGTTTGTTCAGCACGTGCTTATCGCTCACTATTTTTAACCAATCCAACCGATCAGTATGATTTAAGAGTTCGAGCATGCAGCTCAAGCAGTGACACACGATCGAAGACGCTTCCTGTAGAGCTGTTGATATCATCGCGCGCTGCACAACAACCGAGAACACTAACCGCACCGCGCGGAGTAGAGGTCCACGCATGCGCACATTGTACAAGCGAAGTGCCACGTTACAAACTCTTGTACTCTTCCTTCGTCACGTCGGCAAAAGGTTTGTCGACATTGGGCACGTTTCTCTTCTCTGGTGCCCATGGGCGTCGGAATTTTTTTTCCCGGAGTGGGGGGTTGGCAACAGCGGCGATATTTCATTCTACCAATTCTGAAATTAAAAGAAAAACATTTTTCTACTAAAATTTAATAGCAAAATTTCAAAGTTCTTTAGCCACGGAGGAGCCAACCCCCCCATTCCGATGCCCATTCTGGTAACGCGACGGTCCCTACGCGAGACGATGACAGCAACTCACGCAGAACGCTTTTATGGAAATATCGCCGTGAGCTTAAAACGGAATCGACAGCCAATGAACTCGCGCGCCGAACACGTCGCGCGCGCTTCGCAGCGGGACACAAGCGACGCCAAATGCAGCACGTCCAGCAAGCGGAAAGGCACTCACACATCACTTCGGCACGATAAAAACGCACTGCGCGACTCCAGAGGCGGAGAAGAGCAACAGGGAAAACGCGGCGTAGGTAACAACAGCACTTGGTCGACAGAACTGAATTCTGCCGCTTTTCTAGGGGCGTCAGGCCCAGCAGAACGCGTGGTTAGTGCGACGAATAGAAGACGATGAGTCGGTAAGCTCGAACGAAACACGTCACGAACGCACCTCCAGCTGTAACCCACAGCCACAACAATTATTACAGTTCCATGGGGGACGAACCGAGCGAAGTTGGTTCGGGAAGGGGACGTACGATCGCGCGTGCGCGTTTGCTTTATTGCACGCGGTTGTCCTCGTTAACGCCCGCCCAGTGGTGACAATAAAAGGCGATGAGCGCGCGGTCGCTGGAGCCGACGCGAGTGCAACAAACAATTATCTTGCGCAAACAAAAGAGAAAAAAAAAGGGAACGAAAAAGGCAACGCTGTGCAGCTCAACGTATGGGCGACGGAGCGCACGTCGCAATACACCTAAAGACACCAACGCGTGCGCACAGTGTTACGTTGTTCTGCGAACGGGCAGCGGGAAATGTTACATTCCAAAAACAAGCAAAGCAGAACGCAATCTGCGCCACGACTGTCTGAGCGATTTGCGAACGTCGGTAATACTGCAAAACAAAGGCAAACGACGCTGTAGCGGAGCAAATGGTGGCGATGGGCGGGGGGGGGACACACAAACCAAACAAATATGTCATTGACAAGCAATTTAGGTTTTGTTTGATTGTGGTCGCGCGATGGCAGTAGAAAGAGCACGCTTCCCGTGCAATGTAATTGTTACTTCGAGCCGCACAAAAAACAAAAGCAAAACGACATCTGAGGCGCTTATTGTCCAGCTAAGCTAAAAACAATATATGTGTCGTAGACCAACCGGAAAATCAAGATTTCGTACAATTTTGAGTCAAACGAAGTAAAAAAAAGGAAACACAACATGCAAATCTGCGCTAAACAACGGATAAAGCAACGTGTCACTCAGTGGCTCACAAAGAAAGGTCAGCGTCGATCTATAGGTTCCATCTGGCCTGTTACAGGCCGATCCGATTTCAGCAACCGCCAGATCTCATCGACTCAAGCTGAGCCCGCTGGCGCAAATGTCCTCGCAGTTGTGGAGCGATTCGTCGCGCTTACTGCAACAGCCGTCCGCGTCGGACGCCTTGGAATGAACAACTTCGCAGTTGTTATTGTTCTGATCGACGCCGTCGCCGAGCGCCCACTCGTCGTCGTCCTCCTCGCTGTCGTCGGACAGGCAAGGCTCGCAGAGCGCCGTTCGCTCGTCCGCCTGGCCGACAACGCCCGCGTCGCCGACGCGCGATTCGTCTATGACACAAAGCTTGGTAGCGGTCGACGATCCCGGCGCGGTCTTGTTGGAAAGCGGCTCGTCGTCGGCGGCAACCCCGTCGATGTCGAGTGCCGTCGCCGAATCGTCGGCGGACGCGTTGGAGGTCTGTTCAGAAAGAAAGATAGCTTTTCAAACAGGCGACTTTAAAACGGCCGCGCATTTTTCGCCGTCGTCGGCAGCAGTGCAATGGCTTACGGACCGACGCCAGCCATGATCAAAAACTGTGCGCGTGAGAGCAGAACAGCAACGCTGCAGCGCGAAAAATCAGACGCACTCGCTCACAACACGAAAACAAAAGGCAAACTGCACCTGCGCCATTGCGATGCCGTGCTGTGCCATGATCGACGGTACGTAATGGGACAGAGAAGCGAGTGAGAGCATTGAGCCGGTCACGTGACACGGTATGATCGTCATCATCATCTCGCTGGAATAAAAATAACAGATCGACGCTCAGTAGGCGGCGGAACTGGCGAACTGCAGTACGTCTGCAGAGAGCGTTTTGCAAACGAAGCTGCTGGCTGCAGCACAGTGCGGTTTGCTGCCACGTTAACGAAACCTGTTTTAATTCGTGTTTCATTGCTTTGTCGATACTGTGACGCGACTTCAAAATTTACGTTTCCGTTTTAAGCAAAGGCAAAGAGGCTGTGTGTCACGCAGAGCTTTCTTGAAAATTTGGCGTTCTGAAGTTTCCGACACTTCCAACAGGGTTGCCACACATTTGAAGAAAACATTCTCCATACTTTTTCATATCTTTCGGTACTTCCATTAACAAAGTTCAATACCACCACTTCTCTTCATTTTTTTTCTTAATCATGAAAATCAATCTTGCACATTGCATAAATAATGAACTGCTTCGCCTTCAGTAAAATTCTGTTCAGATACTTCAAAATTCTTTTCCATCATGAATTTCCGAACTTTTTCAATGCTTAATGTGCATTAAGGCTAATTTCAATACTTGTCCAAGGTCTTGAAAACCGATTTTGAAATTAAATGCTTTTTCAACACTTTCAATGCCACGCGGGAACCCTGTTCTAACGTAAGAGAATCACCGACTTGCATCTGACGCCCCCTCGTAACCAGCGACGCATCATTTGTTTCCTTCTCGTGAAAGGCGTGAACTCGAGGACAGGGCAAACGAAGCATTTCACAGCAACGAACAGGAAGCCGGCGGTGCTTGCTTTTAGCCACACTGCTATTTACCGATCACTGAAACATACCCGTTCGCGTTTGGCTGCAGACACGCCAGCTGATGTATAGACTGTCGTCTCGACGTGTAAGGTGGTGGAGGAGTCGTTGTTGGAGGAACGCGGATAATCTCGTCGTAAGGCGGAAGTTTACAATAGCCTAGGACGCCTGAAAAATGGTGACTCAATCATTTCCTGCACCAGTTACGTTGACGCGAAAAAGAAATGTCAACTTTCCAGATCAGCACAAAATGTAGGGGTTTTGTTGTTTTTCATTGAACTTTTCAAAACTTTAAAAATTTAGACTTTGCGTTGCTTCAAATTGAAAACAGCTGGATGCTATCGCGGCTGTGCAGCGTACACATTTTTGAGAAGTAAACCTCGCTCTTAACCGCACAACTAGTAGCACATCATGCCGGGGGGGAACAACAATAAGCAATTTTTAATTGGCAAATAATGCGCTCAACGTTAAGACTTGTCCAGCATGGGTGGCGGAACCTTTTTCAAAGTGGGGGGGCACAAGTGCACGTTGAAAAGAAATTATAGCAAATTTTATGGTTTGAATTGGCAACTGTGACGTCACAAGCATTGAAATATGACGTCATTACATATACACCATATGAAGATCTAAATTACACTATTATAGACAAAACTACACCACTATCAAAACGTATCGGTGAACCACGTGAAATTCAAATAGGCTGTTACAGGGGCGACCCAGGTCATCAGCGTCACTCGGGCTAATCATTTATTCTAACTGACTGAATAAAACCGCTTGACGCTTGCATCACTAAAATTTCCATTTGCTTTCATTCTGGCTGGCATTACCGTTGCCCTGTGACGTTATGTTATGTGAAAATAAATGAGAAATTCTCATGATAACTTCTCCATTGTCGAGAAAGAGCCCGAATTAACAACTTAGTGAAGTGAGACCGTGGGTGGTGGAACAAACATACAAAGCAAGCAAGCTTTCGTTCTCCGATATAAATCGTAATCGAAGACTCAGGCGAAACCCGAGGAACCCGTATGCCGGAGTAGCCACTGGGCTGTTAAAAACACCAACAACACAGCTTAAAATACAGGCAAAAATGACACAGCATTGATACCTGTCTTAAACACATTCAAAATCACAACTCTTCTTCATCTTGAACGCAAACTTATCATGACTGAATACTCATTCTACAACTGCATTAGATACCGGAATGCAAAGACAAGACAAAACATACGTAGCAGCTAGCAAGTTGTCCGTAAGGATGCCAACTGTGTTGCTAATACAGAAATAAAATATAGCTATTTAGCGTTGCCAATACAAAAACACAATTGAAATTGATTTGTCAAATATTTCATTTTGCGTATAAGATTCAGTAAAATTTCATTATTTGGAATGGTGTTAAAACGCTTGAAATTACCCAAATTTTTAAATGGTGTGGCACGAACTTGTTCCTCTACACAAACATACGGGTGTCGGAAGAGGGGCAGGAATTTGAAAAATTCAGCAAAAATGCTGTTTTGTTAATTTCGAGTGGTAAAACCCAAATTTCACCACTTTTGGCCCCCCGTAGAAAAACTTTTGAAAAAATCCACTAGTGTCCCGCCTGGAAAAATTCCTTCCGACACCCATGCACACACGTATGTAAAATGACACCATCTTTGTGAAAAATTGTGTTGTATTGCACGATCTTGCAACACTGTTCAACAACACAAATGCGGTAAGCAATCCACAGCAGGGTGACAGATTGTGCACGGTGTATTCTGCCAAACAATTACAAAATCCTGCCAAATTCACTATGTTAGAAATACTGTCGACAATATACTGCCAAAATTCTGCAACGTTTTTTCATAAAACGATTTACTTTATCACTGAACCCAATACTGATTGTGTTACTTAAACTTACGATATTTAGGCAAAAAAGTGGAGGGGCCAGACCCCCCAGAAATAAAAGTGGAGGGGCCTAGGCCCATGCAGCCCCCCGGTTCCGCCACCTATGCTTGTCCACAATACCAAACAGCCGAATAAATCCACGCCACTACAAGAACTTGACAGTCCGCACCTTTTTCGACCGGTGGACCTGGATAGTTGCATGCACCCGTGTACGGCAAAGCGTTCGGATTGTAAATTTGAGTTGATCTTGCTCTTGCTCCTCTGCGCTTGCGCCTGTGATGGTAGGCGCAGCAGCAACTCAGAAGAATGATCACGGCCCAAATCAGCCAAAACCCTGCGAGGAAAAGACATTGATTTCCAGCAACAGGAAAGAAAAGAGCGAGAATTCTCAGGCAACACAGATTGTTATTTTGCACAAATAAAGGAAAATGGAGTAAGAAAACGTTTCTACGTGTCTCCACGAAACAGCACAACCTACCGAATTGCGACAGAAAACAAGCACAAATATTGTTGAAAACGATGTCGTTGAACACAAACTGCTGGCAAAGCGTTTAATCGAGGCGATCAAAAGTCTAACAACTTTTTCGGTAGGATTTGCGAGTCTGGGCTGCACTGTAGCCAAATCACAACCGAAAACAAACAACTTTTCTCTAAAGCAATTTAATGAACAAAAACAGCGACCTCTAAGAACACAATCAGCTGTTTTCCGCTGCTAGTTTACAAAGGTTTTGGGGCTATTTAACAGTTCACCTTTTATGCCATCTCTGGTTATTAAAGCGAAGTCAAGGTTTCACACGTATACGTGCTCATCGCGTCCACACACTTGACACAAAATTAATCACCATCACAACACAAACGATGAAAATGATCGATAAGCATTTAAGATGATACTCTGCCTGGCTGTTTAATTTATTGGGGCAGCCCTTGTGCGATTGGTTTTGGCGTTTCGGCCCTTTGGGTAACGTTCACATTTTTACCCTGTTTGCAATCTTTTTAGTGGCTAATTGTACTCTTTTACACGCAACTCTTTGAATTCTTCACCAAGGAAACAAGTCTTATCAGAAAATGCAAGGTAACGTGTTTTTGATTTTGTGCCAACTGGTTACAAGCAAAAAAGCGTCAACTGTACGCAGGCAGCTCTTAGCAGTTGGTCGGACAGCTAGGTGGGCAAAAAACAGTTCGTGATTACCAAAACGAAAAGGAACATTTCACTTGGGCAAAGAAGTATGAACACTGGACATGTGAACAGTGGTGACAAGTTTTCTGACAAGAGCCACATTTTAGTCCAGGGAGCAACACCAACAAGCCAACATATCCAAACAACAAAAGGATCCCAAACACTCCCAAAGAAAATGATTCGGGGGTATTTTAGCTTTAATGGGGTTGAAAAACTGGCGCTTATCAAAGACATGATGAATTCCGAAAGATACAAAGATGTTTTCACAAAGAAAGTGACACCAGAAATTACAAGGAAGTTTACAGAAGGGTTATGCATTTTACGACTGGATGTAGCACAATGCTCTTCAACCTTTTTGTCAGCGTGGAACCCCCGATATGCTTTTGCATTTGTTATGGAACCCCCATTAACAAATCTTAAAAAACACGAATTACTTGCAAGAAAATCAAATTACTCGTTATTAGACACATTACAGAAGTTAAAAATCAAGAAATTTAATGATTTGGTTGTTCTTGCATTTCTGAAATGGATCTGCTACATTCAAAATTTGGCAAAAAGAACCCCTATCTCAAATATGTGTTGTCCCATTTTCTAACGTTGGTAATTGAATTACATTTGGTCCGCTTCGGATTAGGTGCCTCTTTTACATTTGAGCTACATTGCTCATTACCGTCCACACCTTTGGTGTTGTTATTGTTTCACTTCACATAAGTATGCTGTTTTGCTTCACCTGGGTTGACTAAATAGTAAAAGATCGGGTTTCACACTGTTTTTACTTTATTCCCACAAAGGTTGAACAGCAGCTCTAGTCCGTTGTCTACCACTCCGATGTACAGTGTTGCCAACTGTACAGCGGCAGCATCGTATAACTATGATGCAACAATAACGTACTTCTTAATTGCACAAAAATGAACAAGTGATGCAACGACTATCAATATTTCTTTTTCCGCTATCTGCACTCAACCTCATGTATGAATACTTGGAGTCTGAATGCAGCACAGTGATCTAAAAATTACATAATGACGCACCTACATACTTGAAGCAAGAAATCATTTCCCTAAAAAAGGAGGAGCCTTCACGGAACCCCACTACATGCTTTGCGAAACCCTAGGGTTCCGCAGTACCCCTGTTGAAGAGCACTGATGTAGCACCCTGCCATACCAGTCACAAAAGACCAAAATTTTTTTGCTTTAAGAAACATTTCTGTGTTGGATTGGTGTATAAATTCTGCAGATTTAAATCATAGAGAATTTTTGGAGTATCAAAACTTTATCTACGCAGATAATATTTTCCCGCCATGGTTAAGGTTATAGAAGCCATCATTGAGTGCTGGTATCATGACCCTCAAATTCAAGAAGATTGAAAGAAATTAGTCGATTATATGCCCAAAAGACCAGAAATGGTTCTAAACAATCGTGGTGGTCATATATACATTACTAAAAATCGTGTTTGAACAAATATTTTTGTTGTCATGAAAGTAACCAAAATGTGATTTTTATGACTATGTGCTGGTTATTCAATTAGTTGCACAACAATGTACGCGTACCTGTTGGTAGTTCACTTTTATATCATGATGCAAAAACATCAGAGCAATTGCACTCAAACATTCTTTGCAGGACTTCAGAAATATGTTTTTAAACAACCCCAGTCCCATTAGACAGCACTCCACAGATGCAATTGTGCTGGAGATTGTCAGCATGTACATGTACATTCAGATAAACAGAGTTCTTGTTGCTGTATAGCAGTTCTTTGCGGACTGTTCAACAAACCACATGCTTTTACATTATCACCTAGTCCTATACCAGGGGTGGCCAAACTATGACCCGCGGGTCACATTTGGCCCACCAACCAGTTTAGTCTGGCCCGCCAAATACCTTGCACATCTTTTCAAGCACCGCATTTCCGACTGTGGACAGCAATGCAATAGCATTGGCTGCTGCTTGTCATGTGAACTGCACTGTATTTGGCCCTTCAGTGGCCAGGCAGTCATTATTTTGGCCCTTGGGTCAAAAAGTTTGGCCACCCATATCCTAGACCTATACCATCATTATTTTTATCACACAATCAAAAGGCAGTGGTGATGTAATAGAGTGCACTGTGACTACGAACTAGGGTTGGGAGTCGGAGGTGTTTGGGTGAGGTGGGATTCCTAAGAAGACTAGGAGTCGTAGTCAGATTTTTTATCCGATTCCAGAAGTTCAATTGAATCATTTTTTACATATCCTAACTCGTGCTTGTTGAAATGGTACATTTTTTTAAAACTTTTATTGAAACTGATAATTCTTGCTGTGTACCACGATTTCCATTGATTGCTAGTTGCTACAAAATTATTGACAGCCAAACTTGATTCATGTTATACTAAGGAGTCAGAGTCGGAAATTTTGAAAAGGTGGGAGTTGGAGTCAGAAATTTTGGAAAGGTCGGTGTTGGAAATTTGGAAAGGTTGAGCATTTTACCTTCAACTCCGTAACCCTGTTACCAATGAATGCAAAACGAAAGCTGCAGTTTGTTGAGATAACCTCATCATCGCTCAACTGGTGCCACTGNCTAAACCAGGGGTGGGTAGCCTACTTACTGTCACAGGCTGCATGAATTGTGGATTATTGCTNGTGGGCCACAAATAAAAACTGATTGTATCCTAAAATTCTACCTTTATCTTACTATGAGGGATGGAGGCTTCGTATTACATCCTACCTAAGTACATGCTCATNATGGAGCTTCGTTCTGATGTGATTTTGTACTTTAATTGGGTAATGAAAATTATGATGCGAGCCATATCAAATGCTCATGTGGGCCGCAGGTTTCCCCTCCCTGGTCTAACAGCCGGTTTGTGCTAAGGCTACTAGCAACGTACAATTGAGTCTTAGGTCAATGCACCTGATTTTATTCTGAAAAGTGATACCAAAAACTGCTCTTGCTTGACAGACCACTTTTGCCATGCTAGATCCACCACTGTGCATAACTAAGTGCTTGCAACATGTACAATCAGATTGTTTCTATTAGTTTTGCCCAAGTATATCTTAGCATTTTCTCAGAGCAACAACAAGCTCTTTCTACAAACATGAAAACAAACAACAACATAATACAAGAACTTACACCACAATTCATAATAATATGTGCAGCATCTTTCACTTTGACAGCAATGGCCTACTGTACACACATATTCCTCATCGGAGGTTTGGCAAGTTTCTCCCTCCTGCAACAGAAAAAAGTACTAAAACTTGTGCGAAAGCTTTGACATTTCAAACAATGAAACAACTGATATCAACATTTCACCAATAATAATTTTTAGTGGATCTCTGTAAACTTAGAAAATGAAAATAAAAAGAGTTTACATTTGAACCTTGAAAAATAGCTTAGAGAGAAAAACATGATTTACAAATCAATGAAACAATGATATACCTAATCAAAAGAAAAAGAGCCCAAGGTCAGGCTTTCAATCACTGTATGAGATGACATTTGCGTGGCTCTGTACAAATTCAGTTTGAAACACATGCTGATATGCAGGCTACTGCTTTTCTGAGCTGTGTCTACTGCACATGTTTTTACAACAACATACATGTTTCTATGATTCCTTGCTTACTGCTTTTGGATGGGCAACATTCTACTTGCACTTTTAGAGCTAGTCCCTGGTCACCTTTTTCACAATGCTGTTGTCAGTTCCAACCATCACTCATGCATAAAAGTGGCAGTTTTCAAGTGGGTACTTTTTATGTAATTAACACTTGTGCATAAAAGAAGCAAAGTGATGCAACAGTGTATACTAAAGCATTGTGCTTTACAGGCACTAAATATAAGGTTGACAACAGCTGATTACAATGGAATAAAGATGTTGAAATAGCTACCTTAAAAACAAGATGCGTTATTATTTTTTAGACAAATGGTTACAAATGCAAGCATACCTGATGAACTAAAAGCAAAAACTAGTCACAAAAAATTGTTTCAGAATTTCTTGCATAGAATGGTTATTGTCACTTCAAAAGAGGGCCTTAGATATATGTGCATGTCAAAACAAGATTGGTAAATATAAGCATTCACAAAAATTTTGTAATATGAAAAGATACAACCCCATTATGTTTAAACGAAGGTATAACCAGTAACATAAAATGCAAAGCATGCAGCATGGCCCAAACTTTGTGATTCATTGCTGAAACCACAAGACTGAAACAGTCTAATCTTATCGTTGGATAAATGACATATTTTATTTTGTCTAGAGCACCTATAACTCTTCTCTGATATTTATGGCAATTAACCATAAACTAGTTGCTGTAGACTTCACAAGAGACAATATGACTCAAATGTATAGAACTATGTAAATGAATACAATACTTGCATAATTTTCTGATACCTTGGCAAAGGCTTTAATTGGCTAGTACACCTCATCTCATACACATCACAATGCTGATATAATTGACTATCTGCACAAATGCAGATAAAAGTACACTTCAGTGGCACTGCCAGAAAGAAGTTGAAGAGGCCATGCCCCCCCTGAAACAAGTTGCTAAGATTTTTACTAGTGCTTCGTATCATTTTTCAACTGTTAAAATATAAACAGAAGGAACAGTCGGACTCAAGATGACGTCACTGACTGACAATGTTATTGACTGGCCCCTCCCAAACAAAATTATTGGCTGCGCTACTGGTATACCTCTACATATAGCAAGGCAACACANAATTTTTAAAATCAGTGAATGAAAAATAAGCAAGAATAAGACTGAANGAGCAAGGACACTTTGCGGTCAAACTGTCCATTAAAGTTCAACAAAANACAGAAAAAAATGTTCATAAGAACGTTTGCTCGAGGAAAAGGGAATTATTTCATCACTAATATATGGATTTATTTGTCCAACTTCGACTGNAGAANCCAAACTTGATCATTTTATTACATCACACTCCTAAGTTTGGTATTCCTGTTGAAATGGTACAATTTCTTTTGAAACTTTTCTTGAATCAGATAATTCTTGCTGTGTACCACAATTTCCATTGAGTGCTAATTGCTACAAAATTGTTGACAGCCAAACTTCATTCACTTAATGTTAACACTTTGGCGTCCGCTAAAATTCGGGGATTTTCGGGAAAAAAACGCGTAAACGCATGTGGCTTTGCGTGGGAATTTCTCCGGTCTGGTATGCTCTACAGACCCGGTACAAGTCTCAAAACACGCAGCAAGTCTTCTAGTCTGCACTCGAAAAATTTTTTTTGCTGGGGGG
>JGI24021J15306_10010318_pt1 | contig 11586 bp, 6 predicted proteins | sample Ectturendosymbi1_FD_15306 | JGI IMG/M metagenome (IMG submission 15306)
TATATGTGTTTTTTTCATTTCTCTTTACTGCGATGCATGTTAAAAGTCTAGCGTTTTGCGTGTGGGAGTGAAGACGTTACTCAATACAATACAATTGCCAATTTTGAGAATACTACTACTGTACTAACGAAAGTTGATACGCTCTCACACACCAACGCACCTACACGCAGACTTCGACAACTGTTTTGCTTCAACAATATCAGGCAAATTTCCTGGAGAAGGCCTAAAATGGAAGCAAAAGAGGTACAAAGCAGAGGCATAGCGGGCAAAGGCGTATAAAACGCCCCCTAAACGCTGCTAAAATTGTGAACATTAATCGAACGAAAACAGCGTATACGCCATTTTTTCTTTGCAAAGCAGTCTTCGTGAAGACAAGGAAAAATCAGGACAGAATGGGTGTGAACATGACAAGTAAACACTTCCGAATTATAGAAATGATCAGGCACTGATGTTAGGGGCGTAACCAGGTTAGATGGCGCCCGGGCAAGAAGGGCGCTTTGGCGCCCCCATATTCGAACCTGAGGTCTTTCGGAAGCAAATGTAGTGTATTGAAGAAAGTACTTGTGACATTGTTGGGACTTTTCAGCGCCCTCCGCAGTCATTCGGCTCCCACCGCAGTTATTTGGCGCCGCCATACTGATTTGGCTCCCGGGGAAATGTCCCCCCTTGCCCCTCCCTCGTTATGCCCCTGACTGATGTTTTTTGGTCAGTTCCATTTTGCAAAAAATCTATTACCTTTTCTTGTTCTTTACTTAATTAAAAAGGAAAATTAGGCCAATTCCGTCAACTTTCCGTGTCTCCGACCAATTTCCACGCAAAACCTTAGCCCAAGTGGTTTTCAAAAATTAGGGCAATGACACATTTATCAGATCAAACGGTTGGCAGTCTTGTACATCTATTACAGAAGGTAATATTTGCAGGTGAAAAAGATGGGAACAGCAATTCTGTGTTTTTAAATGGCATTTTCGTTTTCATTGAAGAGACAAAAAGTTATATGATGTTATTCAGGTTTTTGATTGCTTATCAACTTCATTGTTTTATTTCAGTGTTGGTGATAATGTGCCAAATCGCTAATAACCCGTAAACGTTCTGCCTCAGGTAATTACTCTAGAATGAACTTGAGCTTCAAGCTGAAGAGAAATGTTGGGTTTTTCATCGTCCAAACATATTTGCCATGCGTTTTGATCACAATCTTGAGTTGGTTGTCATTTTGGATCAACCCTGAAGCAACAGCGGCTAGAGTTGCCCTAGGTAAGTGTTCAATTGTACATTTTTTTAAGTGCTATAAATTCTTAGAATTTTTGAAATCTAGTAACTATCAAAACCATCATTTTTTAGAATATAGAATTTAACAGCATTGGTTCCAATGTCCAATCAAACTGTGCTGTTCCAAGATCAAAACTTTTGCCAAGGTTATAGCCATTTTTGCTTTGAGTAATTTTCATAAATACGCGTCCTCCCTAAATAGGGTTATCTTACGTCCTCTTTTTGGAGGGCATGTCTTCCTTTTCAATCAGAAATAATTAGTCATTTGAGGATGTTTAAAAATGCCCAAATGTCTTCCATTCTACATTTTGAACAGTTGAAATAAAATGTACACTTAAGCAATTTGATTCCTGAAGAAATATACGTCGATTTAAAGGGAGAAGCATAAAACCATATGGTAAATCCTTTGTGACTGTATATGTTAAAAATTTTTATCAAAAATGTGTCCTCGTTATTGATGATGAAAATATGGTAACCCTATCCTTACAGATCCAATGCTGCAAAACTCCATAGCATCAAGTATAGCATCAAGCAAATACGTCGAGGTTGAATACTATTGATACTTAAAAAAGATTCAGTCGCCTGTGGCACATTTGGAGCATATATTTTCGCCCTTTACGTGCAGTTAAATTTAAAGGCTGCTAAACGGTAGAAAAGAACAAGCTCAAGTTAAGTTTAACATTTATTTCCTCTGCACCATTTTCATATAACATCGTCGCATTTTCTAAACACTGCGCGTTTCGGACCTTTGCAGGAATCACCACAGTGCTAACAATCACGACCATCAGCACTAACGTGAGACAGTCACTGCCGAAGATTCCGGACATCAAAGCTTTGGACGTTTATCTAATCAGCTGTTTTGTCTTCGTTTTTTTTGCCTTGCTTGAATACGCGGTGGTTAACAGCGTTTTTTATGGAAACATTGGTCGTCTGCTTCGAGAGAAACTTCGTCGGAAGTTGATTGAAACATTAGAGGTGCAAAGTTTTTTTCTGGTAGTAAATAATACATTGCACATAAATCTAGCAAGATACTTTTCAAAATATGCTGTTCTTTCTGCTGCTCATTTTTTTGTAGTAGCTGCCACCAGGTTTACTTCCAAACAAATAAATTCTTTCTTGTGATGATAACTCTTATTTCGTATAATTACGGACGTTTCGCCCACCTACCCACGTAGGCTTTCTTGGTTACTAGTGAATCGCATTTAAAGTGGTTAAATGTTTTTAAAAAAAAACATTAAAAAAAAACATTTAAAAAAAAACATTTAACCACTTTAAATGCGATTCACTAGTAACCAAGAAGCTATGGGACTGTGATTCCCCGTTAACTTTTAGTCAACCCTGACTCATTTCCTGCAGGGTTGCCAGGTTTTCATGAGAAAAAGACACATTAGCCATGAAAAAATTAGAAAGTACCAGAAAAAGCCAAATAGATGATAAACACGTGACACTTTTAAACACACATACAGATTGCACAGCACATTTAAAAGAGAATATATACATATTCAGAATAAAGCTCACTCACTTACCTATCGGCAACCGTGTAACCAGCAATAGTCTTGTGCCAGTTCAAATTTTAGGTTGTTTTCAAAATATGCAATACAGGTTGGGCCTTACTTTTGATTGCTTTCTTAAAATATTGGGGTTGGGATTTCAGGGCGGGATTCACAAATCCCGGGATCGCTCAGGTAAGAAAATTATTTTGCTTTCATCCCTGGTTGAAATGTGTTGAGCATTTAAAATTTCGTCAATTTTTTACACAACTTATTTTCTGTTGAGATAACACTGGCATTAAAACGACGAATACATTCAATGAAGGTAAAGTATTACATTCCTAAATGTTGAAACTGTGAAGTTCGCAGTTGGACGAATAACCGGTTCTGCAATGGCATTTGCTTCATTTTGAAAAGCCAAAACATTTGGCTTCGCGTTAGCCTTGCATTAATCTGGAACTATTCCCCGTAGTTTTTTCTGGTGATAACAGAAAGATCATCTATTTTGTTGAGACTGTATAAATTTTTATCAAACTTTGGGGTGCAGGTAGAAAGATTATAGCTAAGCTAGTTTTTTTTATAAAAGTGTCAAAATTGTGATCAAAGTTCAAAAGTTTTTGAAAGATTTGTTCGTCATGTATATCTAAAACAGGAGGAAGAAAAATCAAGAAACGCCAAGTTTTCAGCTCATTTCAGCTCAAACGTGAATGAGACTAGTTTTGGTGGAAGACGTGCTGCAGATTCCATCGGTTCACCCTCTGCTGGTCACCACAGTGGAAACTGCAATCACGTTGCAACGCGTCAGAGCGGCTCAAGCAGAACGATTTGCAGGAGTTCGAACAGTGCTCGCCGAAGGCACATTAACTTTCGTGTCATTCAAGTAAGGCTTTCGTCATTGTTTATCAATACCCGTAAGCCACTTACGTGGCTTTTGAGACAATTTCCTTCATAACTCACCGACCGATTGCGTTAGGGAGTCGATTGAAGGCATCATACGATGCAGAAATTACGTGTACTTTCTGATTAAAAACTACAGGCATCTTTGCATTTGAAGTTTCTTCACAGATCACAATGACGTCCGGTAACGGCACACTGCCACACAAAATTTCAAATGCAAAAGTGCCTGTTTTTTTTTAACCAGAAAGTAAACGAAAATCTGCATCTAATGATGTCTTGATCGACTCTCTAGCGCAACCGGCCGGAGAGTTATGCACGAAATCACCTCAAAGTGACATTCGCGATCCTTAAAGGGTTGCGTGCTGAAGACGCAACAAAACTTTCGTTTCATGGCAAAAACGAGAACACTATTACCAGGGTTTTCTAAGGAAGATGCTAGGTACCCGGTATGGCCCTGTAGGGACCCGATTTCTCTGATTCTAGGGACCCGAATCGGGTCCCTAAAACACCTTAAAAATATTGCTATTGCGCGTGTAGCAACGTTTGTATACGCGCTGACCACATTTTTGTCTTCACGTAGACTGTGGGTATCCCCAGCTATCGAACTTTAAAATTTGACTTTATCTTAAGGAATTCTATTTTATGTTGCCCACTGATGAGAATGCCACCGAAACGTCGGTACCTTTTGAGCGTTGATCGTTTCCACAAGAGTTTGTATCTTGGTGACTGCGGGCCTGCGTGATAGATGAGTGTTTTCGAGGTTCAAGGCTTCAAGGCAGGCAAACAACAACCAGTCATTGTTTTTAGCGAAAGTCTTATCGGAGATCTTCCTCCTCCAACGGATCCCGTGCGGTGCACTACCGGAATTGCGACACAAACCATTGCAAGGTTAATCATCAAGAGAAAAGCACCACCGGAAAACCGCACCGAGGGTTATTCGACCAGCTCCGCGTTTTCTTCTCAAACTTACACCCTCCTTGCATCGAAAACGTAAACGCCATCGACAAGGTGGCCAGATACACGTTTCCTGGAGCTTTTATTTTGTTTAATGTGGTGTATTGGTGTTATTACGTTCTAGGCGACCCAACCCCAGAAGGTGAATAACGGTAAACGGTTGCCAAAAAAACAAAATCCTGAACAAAAAAGCTACGCGCATCATTCACTTTGAAAACTTAACAGATCGGGCCTCGTATTCTTAATGCGAGTAAAGCAAGTGGACCACTATCTGATGAAATATAGCACGCTGCTTAACCCAGTAGCTCTAAACTTTTTGAGTCGACCAAAGAACTCCAACAGGCCAGATCCGCGGGCCGCTTGAGCATTATTACTTGATGTGACGAGCCTTTAAAACTAAAGTTTCCCTGAGGTTGTGGTACTAGCTAGTCTTATTTTAAAATGTATTCTCCCAACATTATTGCGACACCAACCATTCGTGTCGTTTTTCCCTAGTTACGAAAACACGCCAAATTTGTCCCAATTAACGATATAAATGGGTTGGAATTGTGACGTTCATAAAGAGATAGAGTAACCACAGAGGAAATTTTGCAAAAGTTTGTATATTTATTAACTTTCTAAGGTAACAAAATTTTTAAGATTCATTCATTTACACAATTTTGTGCTCGTGAGTCTAGGTGTTATTTGTCAAATAAGGTTGTTACAATATGTATCAAAAACAGGGTAGGCAGTAGCCAGCTACTGTAGCAGCGCTCTACATTGTCACTAGAGATAACGCCGCTAGTTTTAGCTAAAACGGAAAAGGTAGCGATCTTCTATTTTGGATCCCTTACCTCTAATCGTTATTTGTTGTCAGTCGTGGTGAACGATCAAATTGAACAAGAGTGCAGCGATTAAACTATTTTGGGAACATGTGACGTTCTTGTAGTTCGTTGTGCTATAGTACTTCACAAACTTCAACTAACAACTGTTGCAGCAACATAGGCGTAGCCAGGGGAGGCAAAGGGGTCATGCCCCCCAAAATTTATAGCATATATTGTCGTTTCGTGCTTTGAGAGGCGGTGTCCCAAAGAAAATACTATTGCTTAAACTCAAATATTTGGACCCCCCAATTTTGTGCTGGCTACGCTATACTGTGCAGCAGTGAGATCGCACAGTCGCTCGCAACATTAGAAAAACTGAGAATGATTAATGCTTGTGTTTGTTCCTAAACCAACCACAGGAGCCTAGAAGTGCGTGTGTTTCCGTTCGATTTTCACCTGTATAATTTTTGAGAAAACGTTCCTCACAATAATATGTTATCCGAAACGTTGGAATAGCGATGAGCGTTGTGAAAGAATCGTGAGAGAATGACTGAGGTTCCGTTATAGCCTACACAGCAGGGTTGCCAAGCTGGAGGTAAATTGTCCGACACCAACTCCGACTCCTTGCTTCCAAAATTTTCCGACTCCGCCCTTTTCAAAATTTCCAACTACTTAACATAACGTGAATGAAGTTTGGCTGTCAACAGTGGCAAAGAAGCATATATAAATGTAGAACAGCACAAGCACAGGTATCAATCATAGAACAGAATATAAGCACCAGTTCCGTAAGTGTAGAAGAAATGCTTTATTGTCTTCTAGAGAGATGATAACGTGTTTTAACTTTGCTGTGAATTGTTTCTTTGAATCCGACAAAGTATCGAAAGGCTGTTTGAATATAACCGAAATCAAGTGCAATTGTATTGGCCATTTCAAGACTTTTGTTAAGACAACTGCGCTTGAAATTACGTAGCTCCAATGGTTGACTTCATTCGTCAACATTAAGAAGAGTAGCATACTGTACATAAATCATTTATTTGTGAAGATATTTGTCTGAAATGTGCAAATTATGCGGCAAACCACCTGGAAGGTTTATCCTGTTGGAATGCTTCTTCGGTTCGTGCAAATTAGCATCCCAGTTAGTCAATTACTAACGTGAAGCCACATGATTTTAAATCGCATTCACAATTTCAATGCATTCAGCTCTTTACAACAGCCCTTAGCGGTATAAGCTTTCGCAAAGACTTTCTGCGCTGATTTGCACTAGCAATTGAAATTAAGTTTATTCAGATCTGAACTTTTTATGGCACTCGTACGATTTCAATTTCAGTGCACAATTTCGCTAGATGCATATTAACATAAAACGCAACCAATGAAAGCTAGATTGCAAACCCTTTAAACACGCCTGAGAGTTGATCTTAAATTTCATCGACGCCGGCGATTTTTTTCGAGGTTTCCGTTAAAATTTCGTCGTTAAATGTAAGTGAGGTCGGATTCAGCAACCCTCGGCTGTCAGCTTTGGATTTGAAAAGAGAAGCTAGGGGTCCTGCCTTTGAATTTCGTACATTGCCAAAGTTCGGAGTTAAGCCAAAACACCGACAGGTTTTCCTTGTCAATAGCTTGTAAATATGCTTCTTTGCATTCGGTGCAGTGTTAATTGAATGCGCTTCGTCTGCGTAGAACTGCAACATAAAATGTTTTCACAAGTTGTTAAAAATATTAACAAAGAAATGCAAAAATGCTAAGTAATTATTTACACAAAGTTTCTTTTTTCTTTCATTATTGACAACACCATTCACTGACTTACATAGTTGTCGAAGTTGACGTCAGCTTCTACCAACGCTTTAGAAATTAGGGCAGCGTTTTGAAAATGTACGTTGTCGTCAGCAGTGCCGTGGATAATTGAATAAGATGCCTGAGAATAAAAAATCAATTTTTTCTCCTCTGCGTGATTGGCGAGAACAGGGCTGAGCAAACTTTCCGCCACTGGCTTCTGGCTTACGGCGCCGGGTTCTGTAAAACTTGATAGCAGGACGGATCCGGAGCGGACGGCTAGTTTGTGTGAGCTTATAGAAACGAGATGTAAACGCCATAACATCAAAGGATATGTCCTTTATTAGTAGGTAAATTAGCATGATGATATATAGCATATTGCATAATTTGTTTCTTAAATGCATTTATTTCACAATATAGCAAAGAACGTCAATTTTATTTTTGACAGGAGCGGTGTTGCTGGTATCTCTTTTTAGGCAGAGCATCAAAACCTGCAGTTGTCACATCTCAGGAAGTTTATGACGTATAGAGCAGTTGACTTTGATCCGTGACAAGCTATAATGCCATAACGCTGAACGTCTGCTCATACACAGAAGTCGCGCCAGATGGTGCGAGCATTTTCTTAATTATAAAAATTATTCACTTTAAGAGATTTGAACTTCTCCTTTAAAACAGGCCCACGCTGAAGTTCAGTCGACTCCTGTTGCAGCTTCTGTTTGTGCTATTTCAAAGTCTTGCGACAGGGAACAGGCCACTATGTGAAGTCGCATGCCAATTTTCGCAAAACCAGAAGACCGGCGGCAGGATTATCTGCGTCCATGCAGTGACTTGCTGCATTTCCACTGGTCTCCTGCAGTGTGGTTACTTTGGGGGGTATGCGAAAGACTTGTTTGAGTTTGCCTGGAGAATAAAGTCAGCTTGCATTTGAAAGCTCGCGCATTTTAATCTGTCGTGCTTTAAACAAATATTTCCCTTGAGGCCTCATGTTCACCTCTTTAATGTGTGAAAACTATGTTCACAGCAAATGCAAAGCTACGCAGCCAGTTTCTGTCACATGGTTCAGGAAATACATCATACTCTCCATTAATTCTAAAAATGTACACATTTCCTCTTTGAGCTCTCACATAAATTGAAATACATTGTCGAAACTTAACCAGCGGGGACGAGAGTTGTAAAGAATGTCATGGTTGTTTGTATCGGTTTCCCCCCGCAGCAATGTATTGAACTGACGATGCTGAAGGGCCCTTAGTCGTATAAAGTTAAACAAGTTTTACGACTGGATTAATATAATTGAATTGTTATGTACAATACCACAGAGATTCTTGTTGTATGAGGCAGTTAAGGAAAACAAAAATCGTGGTCAAGTTTTCCTTTTTGACTCTGTTCTGGACTCTTCAGCAGCCCGACAGTTTTTCTAGTTAAATGTGAAGATCCACCGTTGTGACATTGGCAAGTTTACAAGTTTGCTCCGAGATAACTTCATATTCCCAAATCCCAATGACAGCAGACACCTGGCTGTAAACGTTCTCTCCCCACATTTTTCCTCTCAGAGACTGCATGCTGAAAAGCCCCTCAGTTATCTCAAAATTATCGTTGAATCCTAGCATAAAAATAGAAAAAAAAATCTTTTTGCGTCATTACTTTCATTCAAGATCAGTGAATATAACTTATAGGAAACCGCTTTTCGCTTCAGCTCTCAGCTATGTCTTCATCAGTCATTTGGGCACGACGAGTAACTGTTCTGTGTGATGAACTTGATTTATCAAACGTGCATTTGCTCTCCGAACACAAGAGACCGGAGTTGGTTGATAGTGAAGTTCTAATACGCCTATCGAAGGTTTGAAAACGATAACCAAATCCTACCCGAACTCTTAATAACGCAGTTATCAAATTACTTGCTATATATTAGAACATTATGTTTGCATTAGATGTCTTAACCCATTGCCCCCAACAGATGGCACCGGCCTCAAGTCAGCTGATACGTATTTAGCTATAGCAATGACCACACTCTGCAAGCTTTGACTTTTAATGCAAAAATGCTGATGCCTTTACCTGTGAATAAGTGGTTGACCTATTTGAAGTCAGTATTTAGTCCAGGGGTATCAAACTCAAAGTGCTCCGAGGGCCTAATAAGGACTAATAAAGTAACCCGAGGGCCGCATTGTGACACTGACGCCATTATGGCAGGACCTGAACGTTACCAGGAACAGCTTCTACATCTTATTGCTTGCGAAAGGTATCGCGAGTTACTGGAAAATAATTTCTAGCTGTCTACGTTCGTTTAAAAAGAGCTTGTTCACTCGCTGCCCGAGCCGATTAAATCAACTAAATAGCTTGAATGTTAATTATTGAAAATTTTCCAAAAGCATCGTGGACCGCACAAAATGCCCTCGCGGGCTATATGTGGCCAACGGGCCGCGTATTGGAGACCCCCGATTTAGTCCTTTGCTTAAACTTAAACAGTACACTGCAGTGATTGGTTTTTACAAAACCAATGTAACTTGAAATAGTCACCTCAATATTCAGTTGAAAACTCTGCTAAACTTTTCGTTCTCATGGCGGCAAATGTTCTATTCTTCAAACCTGCTTCAATAGTGCATTGCTACAAGTCTTTAGCTTACTCATCATCTTCACACTCACAGATAAGACCCACAAGGTACAAAACAACTACGCCAACATAAAAAATGCCATCTATAGACATTGGTCCTATCCAGCTGCTGTGTGTCACTACTTTACTGCAAAGAATGACAACGATTTATTATTCGGACGAAATTTAGTGCTTTCACTTCTGTGACTGCGCAACGGAACATTTCTGAAAAACCCGAACTAAAGAGATTATTGTAAATAGAGACTGCATCGTAATTGAAAATTGGATAGAAATAGGGTAACATAAAACGATGTAAATAGGAAGCCGTGATCGGCAGATGTACGCAGCACACGAAGACTGCATATGGATGCCTGCTCCAGTAGTACGTGCGAGCGTGACATAATGTACCGGCCTTATGATCGGCGTGTAGTGTAGATAATGTTTACAGTAGTTAATGTTGTTATTTTGCCCAACAAGCACTACACAAATGTTGCAGTTGTTGTGTATATTTGTATGAACGTCGAAACGTTAATGCAAGATGACTCTAAACAACTGTTTTCAGTCTTGTATATCATGGTATCAGAATTTATCTAGATGTGTAATCATGCGAACTTTTGTGCATTTGAATTATCCGTAAACTCTACCAAACTGTTCCATCGATGAATATTTCGTCACATGTAAGAAACCTGGATTAGAACTTTCAAAATCAAAGCTTTCTTTTTGAGATAATCAATTTTCAAGCAATAAATTAGCTACAGTAGCTTTAATGCATTGCTTTAAAAACATAAACTGAAGCAATGTAGCAAGCTATGTGAAAAGCTAATTTCAACTTGAATGCCGAAGGGTGTTATTAAAAAACAACGCCACACATTTCGGTTGCAAGTTAGATCGAATAAAAAATTTTAAAATCAGCCATCTGCTGCTACTCTCCACTTGAAAGAAAATCGTAGATCCCAGTTCGCTCAATGTTTAGTGTTGTAGCTTTACTTTTTTCTCACAGTTGGTAGTAATCGTTTGCACGATTTTAAGCTACGGAGTAAGCCTTACCTTTTTAAAATTTTCCAAGTTTGTGTTAAGTATTGAACAGTTTTCGTATCCGCTTGGGTTGTCTTTGGGTAAGGTCATGTAACGTTCAGTGTGTATACTATCTGCAGCGAGAATTTTAAATCTTGTAAACAATCAAGTTGAAGAAATTGAAATGGTTTCAGCTCGGATTTGTGAATAAACGTCTCTGATAGATGTACAGTAAAAATGAAAACTTTCTTTACACATGAAAAATACCTCAACAGTTATGTACAATTTCACATGAAAAGATGCTGAAAAGCAAAGCTTATGACTATTCTAGATTAAAATAAACATGCTATTTGGTGGAAAGCTGCACAAAATGTTTGTCGATGCTAAAATGCTTTTCATCGAGTAAAAATAATTGATTCCAGAAACAAGAAACAACATAGAGTTTTTGTTCCAAGTCTTACCATACAAAACGCGAGTTGCCAGAGGAGCCACAGCAAAACCGCACTTGAAAACTTCAGATCCTTCAGCTGCAAAAGTATGAAAGTACGGTATTGCTCAGCTATGGAAATTACATATTGTTTTTGTCAAATTTCCAAGGCTGTAAAAAGCGTGTTTAATTTGGACAAGCTTCCCTCTGTGCTGCTTTCGTAAGCTTGCGCCATTTTGTTTGTGTAATCATGCTAATTTAGTGATTTTGCTTAAATCAGTGGTCGGCAACCACCGGGCCGCGGCCCGGTGCCGGTCCGTAAGGAGTTCGTTACCGGGCCGTGTATCATTTTACAGGTTAAAGCTTTGAAACATTTTT
>JGI24021J15306_10010319_pt1 | contig 11586 bp, 8 predicted proteins | sample Ectturendosymbi1_FD_15306 | JGI IMG/M metagenome (IMG submission 15306)
GCATGATGGAAATGACAAAGAGCTTATAGCAGGAGGGAAGAAGCTCATTGAACTGTATAATGAAGATCTTGAACCATCATTTTTTGAAGAGCTGGTAAACGTTACTGTATACTTTAGGAATTGTAACACTGTGAAGTTATATTCATCTAAGCGAGATACAACGCCAGGTCACACTCTGAGATGCTTGAAATAATTTCAATTCAATCTACGGTTAGCTTTGATTGCCTAATATTTAAGGCTTCATGCATGCTTCCACATTTTCAACTTCAAAATTGCGTGCACGTAAAGCGGAAGTGCTGAATAGGCTTATAATGAAAATCACGCCCAAATAAATGATACAAATGACATATTGCAAACGTTTCGTTAACTCCTGGTATCATAATCAGTGCATTGCAAATAGATTTGCGTGCAATGTTTATGGCTCATTATGGGGGATCCAGAGCGTGAGCATAACTATAATCTTGTTTTTCGCATTAATGCTGAATATTGCATTATTGGATTTGATTTTTATTTCCTTCTACTAGTGGTAAAGTACTTACAGGAATAATCAACTTACACAGAACTGCTTAACTCCAGATACAACAAGCAGTTCAGAGATTTCATTTCCTTTTTTTATTCCGAATACCTTTTCATCAAACTTAATTAAACTATTAAAACGTGCGCATGATTAAGAAGATCATAAGTGTATAAAGGTATGGAGACGAGCCAAAAAACAAGCAATAATGATCAAAAGAATAAATTGGCGCATATTTGATAAGGAACAAAAACTCGTCTAGCGTCAGAACACACCAAGTCCTACGTAGCATCGCAGGAAAGTGCGCAACACTCGAGACCTGCTTCATTGACAGTTACGTTTTGAACTGAAAGCGATTGCTAAATCATTGAAAACTTTAAAACTTGGAACCTTGGAGAATAAATGCCTTGAAGAATTCGACAACGCCGTTTGCTCAATCGGTAAAAATAACCGCCGATCAGAACAATTTCCAATGACTTACTAACACTTGGCAGGGCATTCGCTTGTTGCTCTTGAGTTCCAACCACAGCTAAAGATTTTAAGAACGCTTCCAGTAAGTAGCACAAGGTTGCTGTCACGAGCTAGGTGAAGTTCACAGTGCAAACGCACCTTTATTTCACACTGCGCAGAATTAAGCAACTTTCGGCAAGCGAAACGTACGTTGCTTAGCAATAATTTTACAAAAATTTCAGCGTGCGAATGATTGCTGGTTCAATGCGTTGCAGGCGTTGAATTGGGCAAAAACGGCACAGTAAAATTCCGCTGCTGAAGCAAAATACTTCAATTCGTATTGCTCACACAAGCGCCTTGCTTCCGTAGTGAGTCTTAGGCAAGTTGCATGCTTTTTTCTATCCATAATATAGCAGATCCACAAAAATACAATTACAACCAGTTGTGGCAGGGGCTGATTTGGTATAGGAGCAGATGCATTTTCATTACGCAGGCTTCAAAGCGAATTTTTAATCGTTATTAAGCTAAGCGATCACGTTTCGTGACAGCACAACAAACTTGTGCTATGTTTGGCCATAGGTCACACGTTCATCCCGGTAACATAAGATAAAATCAATGCAGCCAACCAAACTAGAGAGTAACGTTATCTCGGCACGCGGGTTGAGGATTCCGAAATTTGCATCAGTCAACGCCGCGTTAACAGCAAAGCGTGCGTGCAAACAGCGTTTCATTGTTTCGGCATGCAACGTAATAATCAAGTACAGTGAAGTCAGACGCGCGAAGTTTGCAATCCGGCGCACATTTTTGTTTGTCAGCATTACCAAGTGAGGCAACGCGTTTCGCTGAAAGGGTCAAAAGGGCGCCTTGAAGAGGGGTTGGACAACGCGAATCAATTCCAGCGCAAAACGAAATCCATGGCTTTTCGTTTAACTGAAGCGCGTGACGCTTTGCATCGAAAAGGACCATTTCGAGCTGAGGGCAAGATACGACGCAGAAGGTAGCAGCAGAAGCAGTATCGACAGCCTCACACAGTATTGTCGAAAGCAAACTGTTAAAGATAACTACGTGGCACGCGCACAGTGATGCTGTGGGTAATCTCAGCTGCAAAATAAAGAGACACAGCGCCGGCGTTGTGTCGCAAAGCTATACCAGGGTGGCGCACGAAGCAATTTTTCACTTTCTCACGTTACACACTTGACGCAAACGGTGGCATTGCGGACAAAATGGACTGGGCTTCAATTATGCCCAGTTGATAAAAGAAACCCCCAGGAGCGCATCAGTGTCAGAAAAACTGTGACTTGTCTAAGCATCAGTCTTGGTCGAGAGGATCTGAATTTATAACAACGTAGTTACTGAGTTCCCCAATGCCGACAAATTAAAACTGGAGAGGTCCTAGCGGCAGTGGATGACAGAGAACAAGATATTCCGGAATTGGTTTCGACCTTCGATATGTTCTACGTAATTCGCTTTACAACGTTAGAAACAGTGGCGTCGTGCCTGCGCGGAGCTCATCCTGGGGAACGGGCTCATCACATTTTCGAGCAACAGTTTTTCTCACATTTGTAAAACATTGTTTGATATTTGCTGCTGCCTACGACCGTGGACAGACGAAGTGGGAGGAGCTGTGGGGGACACTTTTTTGATAATTTCAGCGCGCAAAATTCGATGACCTTTTCATTCCCTTCACTTAAAAAGATATAATCGGCTCCTCAATTGCTTCCTAGTACGAAGCCCGTAGTTACAAAAAATTTAATGTTAAGCATTTGAAAAGTTAAGGTTAACAGGCGTGCGAAAGTTCAAGGTTTCCAAACGCGCTACCTACGTACTGGATTATGGCTTATCTTGCAAGTGGGGGCTAACCGATAGATGGAGCTGCACGCAAGCAAGCTACAAAGACTTTGTCGCTGTCTGACACTGGCGGCCGCTATCACAGTAATACGCATGAAATACTTTAGTGCAAATAACAACGCGGCCTTCACACCCTAATCGGAAAAACACCAAACAATGATTGTAACAAGACATTTCCGTACAAAGGCGTCAGCGAAAAGTAAGCGTGAGGTGGTTTGTAACAAGATGAGCTGTTCTTTTATAGCGGAGCCCTTGCTCCAATCGTAGACAGTGCTGTGCTGGTGCGCAGCTGAGCGATTCGTCCACATAACTGCAAATTGGCAATAAAATGACTTGTTTTTACATGATTAAGGAAACAGTCGCACGCCACTTCCGTTCTTCAGTTTTTCCCAACGGAAGCACAAGCTATAGAACTGCCGCACAAGAAACAATCACAAGACGAGAACGAATATTCGATTTGAAACGTGAAGGACTGACAATAAGTGCACAGTAGATCGTGGAACTAAAATGCGAATAGGTGTGAACGGAGTCAGCAACGGAACGAAACTACGTCACGCAGCGGCGCATTTCTGTCAACGCCACCTGACTCTTGTGGACGTGCAAATACCCCTCGGCTGTAACTTGCGACTTGCAGTGAGCGAGAAACATTGCTGCCAGGTAATTTAGTGCCCCAAGAAAAAAACCTCGTGCAAGTTTGAAGAACTGGATTTGGGGATATGTTGCAGGTGAAACCATGGGCACGATTCGCTAGCGCAAGCCATCATTCGAAATCTCACTGGCGATTGCGAGTCGTGGCTTCGGCGGGAGAGAGCTTTCTAACGAAAAGCTGTGGTTCGTAAAGGTTCTCCTAAAAGATTTATGTTTAAAACTAAATCACGGATTTCAATCGATAGAAGGCAGGCAGCACGAAGACAGAGACAAATTTTTATGTGTTCAAAAACCCCGGAATAAACAGCTTTGGCACCGCCACAAAAAACGGCGCAATGCATCCATATGATCAAGCTTCATGAAAATGACAGTCCTGCGATGAACGCGTGCAAAGAAAAATCTTCGTGCCGCCAGGTGAAAGGCTGCTAGTCACCTACTCATCTGTTGCATTCGGATAATTTCTTGCTTGGAGACTTCCTTAATGACCGACTCTTTGCCTTGCATTGCCGAACAACCGTTGAAAAGTACAAGCTCGTTCTTCTCCTTGTGGCACTCTTTCGCCGGAACCACTATGACCGGTCGGTGATTCGTCGGCCTCCAGATCAAGGTCTGCGCGTTATTTGCACTGGGCCTCACCAGCGCGCTGATCGGGATCTGCCCAACGTAGTTACTGTTGCTGTTGTTGACCGCCCCTTTCCGTTTCACCTTCACGGGGCTACTGATGAAAGTCCGCTCGCACGCTCCACTGCTCACGATCGGCTGTTCTTGAAATTGCGGCGCGACGACGTGAGCTCGCTCGCCGAGCGGCTTCTTGGGGTCGATGTCGATCTCGAGGTAGAACTTCCAGCGCACGGTCTTCAGGACGATGATCTCTTTCGTCGTCTCGTTGATCGCAGCCAGCCACGTGACAAAGCTCTGGTCGCGCACGATCCTGGTCAGGTGAGCATTGGTGCCCTCGCTGACAGGCACGTCCCAGGTGACCGACGGATAAAAGTTGTCGTTCATCTGTGGACAGGGACAGTTAAGAGAACAATCGCGTATTCGGTGCCTTTACGATGTATCCGGCTGTAGTCAGGGCCGTAGCCAGGTTTTAAGGTTTGGGGGGGCAAAATACATTTTCAAGTGGGAAGACTGTTGTTTTTGTTATACGTTTAAAACAATTTTTTCTGGGCACACTACAATTTGGGGGGCACAAAAATATTCGGGGGGAATTGCCCTCCTGTGGCTACGGGCCTGGCTGTAGCATGTGAAATAGTGGATACAACGCAGTGAGCTATGTTTGTTTGCGGAGGTTTTTATACCTTGTTGCTAAAACCACATCGAGATGTTGTCGTGCGACTGCGTGTGACGCATTAACGCCGTGTTCAGGCAATTAACCTTTTACTGCAATGTGGTACTCAGAGATTGAGAACATTTTCAAAGCCCGAAAAGCTTTTTTAATCCGTGAATTTGCGGTTGCAGCTTGCATGACATCTTAGCTCAACAAGCATGTCCTTACTATTCATTATATTGTTCGGCAACACAAGCTTACATGTATCAAAAATTCGTGATGGTTCCACGGAAACGCAACAAAAAAGAAAAGCACCATCTGGATCAAATCTTTTTAAGTGTGTCACAACATAAGAAACGAAAATTGGTAATCGGCTTATCTAATATTATATATAAAGGTTAACCAAATTGCAGACAAGAAAAGCAAATCAACAAGAGAGAGGGTTAACTGATTTGTCATACCGTTGAGTAGTATTAGACGATTGGTATCAGTGACCCGTGATGTGTAGAAAGAAAATTTCAATTAGATTTTTTGTTTGACCCTTTGTTACGTACAGGTGCTGCACACTCTAAAGACAAAAGTTCCGTTTGTTGACTTACATACACTGTCGTGCCAGCGGAGCGCACGGCGGTCGCTGAGGTGAAGTATAGGTGGCGCAAGTGAGACGAAAGAAGGCATTACCTCATTGAATAGTAAGTGAGAAAAGACTGGCGAATAAACTGATGCTCAGTAGTCAGCATTGAAGCAAAGGTGTTGTAAATTACGCTGCATCATTCTTATGCAGATTCTAGTCTCTCACCATTAGTGATAAAGGAAACACAGCACGACAAACCCATAAGCACTTTTAAGTTCGCGTTGCATAGATACTCGTTCTGATATCAATTCTGGCACAACAGCGTCTAATTCATTTAGACACTGCCTTCGACTCAAGTACCAGAAAACTTTACCACAACGGATGTAAAAATTGCTTGAATGTTGAACAACTGTATGTGGGTGTAATAGAAAATGCCATTTATTTAGCGCAACGTTTTGCTTAAGTTTATTAACAAACTTTTCAAGGTGCATGTCAAGCAGGGCGAGCACGAACATCTTTATCGTGAAAAGCATTTTCACGAAACTTGCCCGTAAGACCCCCCCACTTGCTGAAACGCAGTTTCGTTGTAACGATTTGCAACCGCTCAGCGTACGTATAAACGCTGTAGACTTGCCAGTGTGAACTCTCGTATTGTTGCAAGAAGCTATCGTACAGTGAGAAAAAGATCTGCATCGGTCAAACGTACAACACCATCCAAACACACAGTAAGTCAGAGAGGACATCACTAAAAATCTCGGTTGTAAACGAACATTATCAAAAATACCATCATCCCAGAACAGCGGTTCCCAAAGTACGGGTCGCGACCCAAACAAGGGTCTCGAAGGGTCAAATACTGGGTCGCGCCGAGGCGATTCAAACCCGGATTGTATATTTTCAACGTTCCTTTTATCTTCTTTTCAAGTTCTTTCAATCTCTTTCATCATACACTGAATTATTGCACCAAAAGAGCTGACATCGAAAACGAATTTAACAACTTAACTGCCAAAATCATCCATGCACTCATTATTTTTTTCATGATAAAGTGCGCTCCTTGTGGCTGAGGTTGCGAAATGTTCACCAAACTCAAGATGGCGCACAGCAGCCACGGCATTCATGATGATGGACATTCAGCTCTTCAAACAAGCAGCGGACAGATACACACAAGGTTACATAACGTTCAAGCTTCTGCAGAGTTTTTGCAGTTGCTGACCAACACGCAAAACCGATATGGGGTTAAATGAAATATGGTCATAAGATTACCCTACAGAGAAATATCTTAACGCAGTTGATGTAAAGTAAGTTTTTTTCGCGAACCATCACTGGCTGTCTGAGAATACAGCTTAAATGGAATTTACTTGCTACCAGCTGTATGAGAAAACACCAACTGCCGTTAAATCTCGTTGCAGTTTTTTTTGCTGCAAGTCAAGTCCATTATTTTCTGAGATTCAAACAACAGCATAAACGGTGGATATCATAATATGACTAAATCACTGACATTTTGACTGAAAACCTTCGAAAAAACAGTTAGGGGTCCAGAAAAAGTGACGGGTCAGACGCCCAGGGATGTGTCCATCCGGCCCTCCCTGTACACGAAAACGAAACAATGTGATATATCATCTAATACTCACCGACAATGTCATTCTGTTGAAAGAGTCGGTCGGACCGACGATGGTGGCGATTTCCGTCGTGTTGCCGTACCAAGGATAGGACACACCGTCGCTGTCGCTCACTGCGGGTATTTTTCCGGATTTCAATGCCGGAATTTCCCAACTCGAGCTGAAAGCATCAATTCAGGCACTTGGTAACAAATCTCCACGGGTGCGTTATAAGCAACACTCAGGAAAGCAGGAGCAAGAAGAGACGCAGTCTTTGGGCGGTTACACAACACACATATGGCGTGTTTAGAACACGTAGCAGTCCAATTTTTTGTTTGACTCATAGTACTTGATCGGGTGGTTTGCATTGTATGTCGCCGTGGAAATGCATCAACGAAAGTGTGGGATCAGCTCTGATCTTACAAAAACTCAGAAACGCAACGTTTGAACTCAAAGGCTGAGCAGGTGTTGTACGAAGTAGCTCTGCTCAAACTTACGAATTGTTGATTAAGTTAATGCAGATGATATTCGAGGCACATAACCCGTTGCTCAGAGATCAATGGGAATTGGGTGTTGTTCATCTAAACTAAGTATCGAAAAAGTCAAACGTAATCTAAAAAAGTTGCCACATGGCTAATGCGTATACAAACGAACACACTGCAACATTGGAAAATCCATTTGTTGAAAGTTAGCTACAACGTTTTGAACGTTTGTTTTGTGTAACACCATCTCTCCATAATGGTCAGCGAGCGTTTCATTGTCATGACTGCTCACTTTCACTGGAGCAATGGTTTTCAGCCATTGCCTTATGAGAAATGCTAAAAAACTGGTTCGGAAAAGGGGACTANTCATATANACCCAGTTGCATTTGATTCTCAATTTCGCTGATAACTGACAATGTTAACAGGAAAATCCAAACAAGATTTGTTAAATTTGCACAATCTGAATAAAATTGGTAAACTAAAAAATAGTGATCCTTTTTCATAAGTCAACAGAGTAAAGCTATTTGAAAGTAATGATACAAATTTTATTCAAACCAGCAAGACATTTTTAGAAGTTTTTTAATTTGCACGACCTTTATAATATTGTCATGATCCACTTTAACACATATTTACATTTATGATAAAATATCCATCTTTTCATTAGTTTTACTGAAGGCAGATGTTAGATTGCCTTAATTTCTCCCTCAAAAATATGAACAGCTCCAACAACTAAACCACCTTGATCAATCGATCAAACTAAATTGATTGAGAAGAGTGAGCAAAAATGTATGTTGCTTTTTACTTCGCAAGCGTTATACGCTGCACGGTTTTCTTTCCAAATACAGTATCTGCTCTATTTTTCCTAAAACGTTCCTAATAATGCAAAGTGTTAACGTTTAGTTTCTTAACGTTGTGTGCACAAAACGGAATTGCTGCTTTCTATCCTTTTTTAAGCGAAGCCCCTAAACTCTAACAAACACTTATCTCTGTGGACCCTTTTTTTCTCAGCCAAGTTCATAGGTTCGTAGCACTGTTATTGCACCAGATTTTTGATCCAAGGCAAACCTATATATAGGAATTTCATCTTTTAGCAGTCGTGAATCTGTTGTGATTCGGACGCGGAAATTAATCGCTGTTCAATGGAACCTCCAAACAAACATTATTATTCATTTCTAACCCAATGGTTCTTAACCTTAACCTTTTTTCTATAAAGCCACCCTTAAGTAATTGTCCTTTGTTTCAAGCCCCCTGACTTTAAATAAGCTGTAAAAACAAAAGCATTTATTGGTAAATTTAATGGTCAAACTTCCACGTTGTAGGGAGCGTAAGGCATCGTGCCCCCCTAGAAACTTAGTGACGTCCCCCCTGGGGGGCGCTCCCCCCGATTAAGAACCACTGTTTTAACCTGCGAGGATCTGGGTTTCAACGTACACACTTTGAAAAATGTTCGTAAACTGTACTCGTTCGCGAGATTAGCATGGTGTTAACACTTGTTTGCACCTTGAAGCTGACCTTTATCACCGGGATTTTGGCATTACACTCGGAGGAAATGTTGTGTCACACACCAGCAAATTGTTTGTGTGCCAGAGACTGTTTTTTGCTTTTCTGCAGAGTTGTTGTCGGAAACCAGGTAAAAAGTTTCAATGGACAATCAGAAGATTCTGCGACACCTTGGTTCGGAATCACTTATCAGAGTATGCTTCACGACGTGACAAAGATGGCTACGCTGTAAGCGGCATTGTTGAATTCAGCCTTGCATATTGTTGTTGCTGTTGAGATTTTTCTCCGAAATTTCGTACCTCAGTTTCAGCTCAAGTCATCGACCTTTGTTAAAGTTCTATCCGCAATGTCAACGCGTAGTTTTTGCTCACACTTCGTCACCAACAGATACCCAAGGACAGATCAGCCTGTGACGATAAGCACCACTTACGCGAATTAAAGCTTTTTTGAACTCAGGGATGAAAAAGCAGTGCTTTAAACTGTTTTCCAATGTGTGGTCGTTTTGGTCTCTTTGTCTCTTGGCTTCGACAGACCGACTTTTATTCGTTGTCATTACAGCAACCCGCTTCTTCCGGGTTCACTGAGTTGGATTTGCAAAAAGGAAACAAGCTTTCCTGTGGTGTGGGAGCGAAAAATGTAAACATTGCCATGTGACTTCCTAATGCAGGATATGACGTTTCGTTTTCTGCAACATGTGTCAGGTTGCGTCAGAATTTATCGTTAACTGCGAAACGTCACAACATAAACAAAGAAAAACGAATTTCGCGGCCGTTTAAGTGGTATGACAAACGTTGGAAGCCTGACTGCCCTTTTTGGACCAAAGTAATTCGTTTCAGAATGAAATAACTTAGAATATGCTGCTACACCATACACTCTTTACAATATGCTATACAATCTGCTAAAATTGTCTGACGTAGTCATCCATGTAGACTTTTTTAGACCAAAACAGGTTTGCTGTTTTTTATTAACACACTTTGTCTCAACATTCAACATCAGCTGCGTTAGCCTTCTGCCCGTGACTCTTCGGCTTTGTGCGTTACCTTAATTTACATTAAAACAGGAAACAGCCACTTTTCAACCTCAAAACGTTTTTTTAGCTGAGCGCAACGAAGTGCCTGTATGGAATACAAAGCACACAGTTGACCACAAAATCTTTTAAATGCTGCAAACGCAGACCTCATAACTTACAGCTTGACACAAAAAAGAAATCTGTTTTGATGCTGTTACAAAATGCTTCTGCGGTTTTAGGGACACATTTTTTGTAAACTACATTCATGAGAAAATTGTGAGATAACGAAGACGAACTTGTACGCGTAATCAACAATTTCTGATCCACTTTGTTTCTAGTGGCCTGCTGGCATATCTGAGTTCCTCAATTCGTTCGGAGTTTGTAAACTGATATAATCGAACATGCCAGACCGCGTTGTGGGACACCCTATACGCGCATAAACTGCAAACTTTGGTCGCTTAAAAGCAAACATTTTTAGCAGGGGGAGTTAGAAGAACTGGATCAAAATGCTAATTCAAGCAAACAAAATGCTAATTCAAGCAAACATTGAATCCCAATCATCGCCCTCCGAAAATATTAGATTGCGAGAGAGAAGCTTTGGCAACTGAGCTTTTGTGATCGCGATAAGCGTCCGACGATGTTTCGTAGCTTATGTGCGTTGATATATAATCAAAAACGAAAACACCTGGAAAACGTTTTGCAGTAAAACCTCCTTGTACCTCAGATAATTTACGGTAAAAGTTATATGACTGCAAACCAGTACCACACAATCCAGCATGCTGAAAAGCACTGCGGGGGATCAGCACTCAAGAACTTACCAGCCGAGGTTGCCGTATTGGTTGATGAATTTCATGTGGTCACAGGCCTGTATCCATCCTACCGTCCACGTCTCTTTTTTCGTGATGGGGGGCATTGTCACCACAGCTGTAGCGCGGAAGTATGGCGTTCTGTAGCGAAGAACGATTGGAGAGTATTCCTCGATGATGGTCTGGGTCGGGTCAATGCTTGCTTGTACGTCGCTGTGGATTGTGGTCCGACAGGGTCCGACTTTAGTTTTGTGGGCTACACTGTGAAAGCAGCCCATGCTAGCCTGGTGGAAAAAAAGGGAAGCGGCGTTTCGGTCTCTTGAGACCTCGCTCTGGGTGTTCTGGAGCTTGCGGAGACGTGTGAGTCGGTGTGAAAAAGAGACACTGTCGAATGGCAAGCAAAACAAGCAACTGCAGCAGTCGTACAGTTCGCGTCGGCGACTGCTGGCGTCGACCGGGAGTTCCTCCTCTTCCGCGTCGAACGTCGACCGGTTGTTCGAAAAAGACTGGGCGATCTGCAGGACTGCCGAGTTCCGCCGCTGCTGTTGCTGCGTCGTGGACTTCCTATAAGACTCAAGGCTGCGCAAGTGGGACCTTTTGAATACGCTCCACCTCTTTGGTGCCTGCAGTAAAAGTTCGTTTTCTCGTGAAGGTGAGTTTTTCCTTTTCGAGGTCTCAATGTCGCCTTGACCTGGGTATTTTGCTGTCCAAAAGGGCGAAGAGTTTCTGGAAGGTGGGGCAAGCGGCGACAGCGTGTTAGCTTTCGTAGTTTTTAAGTCGATGCTTTTTTTCGGTGGTAGTTTTAGGGGTTGAACAGAGTTCAGGCAGAAGAAGCGGTCGAAACACCGGTCTGTCGAAACAGATTGAGGCAAGCTGCTTTCTGACGATGA
>JGI24021J15306_10010323_pt1 | contig 11584 bp, 5 predicted proteins | sample Ectturendosymbi1_FD_15306 | JGI IMG/M metagenome (IMG submission 15306)
ACGGCGATGCAGGCAGGCGCCCACTGCGGAATGTCAAGTAATCAGCCAATCAGCGCGGGTGCAAGAAACCAATGAAACGCACAAATTTCATCACAATGTGTAAACGCGTTTGAACGCAAAGCCTGAGCATTCATTGTTTGGAGCAGCGTGGTCCTAGTACGGTCCATTTCACAAAAACGTGCCAACTTGCGGGCCACTTCAAACAAAATGATGTATAAAACAACAGATTCACAAGATTTGGAACTAAAAGAGGAAGATAAGTGAGTGGATCATTCAAATTATCCCACAATAGCAAATGTCAATTTATTACCGATCTCTATCAGTGGGATGCCTTTGGTCGAAGCTTTTCTGACAATATCGTTCCTCTATCAATACCAGTGTTAGTGCTAGCAGATCTGAGATTATCGTCTAGTTTTTATCGACTTCCATTCGATTTGTGTTTTTAAATTTGACTTGCTTCATCCTAGAAAATGTACCTGCAGTACTCTCACACACGTAGCTGTTTCCAAACCTCGAGTGCATATTCAGCGCCAAATCATTCATTTCGGGAAATCTATCTTTGCTGAGCAATTTCCAGAAGCTCTCTATAGTCTCTAACACTGTTAGTATTCTACATTTTCATCAAAAATGTTATGCTTGTTCTAATTACTGTAAAATTACCTATCGCAGGGATGGGCAATTAATTTGGCTTGGGGGCCGCTTTGAGAAAGCCACGTTTAGCGGATAGTTAGACAGATTTATTTGGCCGTAATCAGTTCATTGCGCCAAATGCATTCTTGAAGGCAACGCACGGTGAGGCACCGAAAAAAACACAGACGTTATCCAGTGAGGTGATCCAGCGAAAGGTAGCGGAGGGCCGTTCCTTCTATTTTTATAATGTAACAAATAAATAAAACAAAAACAATAATGGTACACAGAAAAAGCATTATTCATTGTTCTTATGCAAATGCAGCGCAAGTAGTTCACTAAGACAAATGTAGCCTCACACGCATTTCAACAAATTTCAGATTTGAAGTTTTTTTCGTGAATGCTTCCGCGGGCGACTGAAAAATCTGTGGCGGGCCACATGCGGCACGCGGGCCTGTAGTTGGAACACACTGGTTTGGATTGTTCAACATAGGCGCACGGGAAGGCATTTTATGGAGGGGCGGAAAAATGTTTCCCTGAAAATAACAATTTGCCCTAAAAATAAACAATTTGCCCTGAAACTAACTTTTTGAGTTTAATCCGAATGGGGCCTGAAACCTCTCGTAAATCCGTTCTATACAGTGAATTCGTTTATAACGAATTTGCCAATTCTGTTTTACAGTTACCTTGCTTGTTAAATTGTTTGGACAAAGAATTGATAGCCTATAAAACACTCTCCAAGTGCTTTATACAAGCATTGTACAGTAATTTGTACCACTGGTCCATATTACACAAACCGCCACCAAGGCTGGTCCAAATTGCACACTGCATTCACAAAATCAGCTTCAAAGTTTTCCTACTTCAGCCAGTCAGCTAAAATTTGATGTAAGATCAATGCTGCAACAGATGACTGAAGAGTTCTACAAAAAGCACGAAAAACCTGGCATTAAAACTGCTGTTAATCAAAAAAATCTATCATCTTAACACCCTGCACCTCTACCCAGCGCAAACTCGAAAACGAACAAAGAAAGAGTTACCAAATTCTTATATCAACCTGTTGACCTACCGACATCCTATTGTTCGATTTTTACAGAAAAAGAGGGCTTGGTCCAGATCAAAGCAATTGTAACCAGTCACGACTTTGGTCCAGATCACACGCTGCATTAGTCCAAATGACACGGATCACCCCAAATGAATATACACTGTATTGAAACATTTTTCACTGTTCAGGATTTTTGAGCAACTTGCGCTTGCCCTGAAAAACAGAGTTTGCACTGAAATTTTTCACTGTATTGAATATACTATATCATTCAGGATTTTTGAGCAACTTCCGCTTGCCCTTGAAAAGAGAGTTTGCCCTGAAAATTTTCACTATATTGAATATACTTTTCACATTCAGGGTTTTTGAGCAACTTGCGCTTGCCCTGAAAAACAGAGTGTGCCCTGAATTCACTGTTCTGAATATATATTTTTTATCATTCAGGATTTTTGAGCAACTTGCGCTTGCACTGAAAAAAGGGTTTGACCTGAAAATTTTCAAGTCAGGGGGGCGGTAGCCCCCCACCTCGTACGCCTATGGCAACGATAAGTTTCTTACATGCCTAGTTGTGGGCGTAGAAAACTGCGACTTGTACTATATCACCGTAATTAGTGCAGGGATTGTTTTGCGCAAGTTCATTGCCATTGCCGCATTTCTATCGCGGAGACGCAGACCTGANTGCAAGCGTTAAGCCTGCTTAGTGTCAGTGCTTACAACAAATTACACAATGGACACGTTTCCAGAGATAACACAAAACTTTCTTTCGAATGTCGTATCCCTCAGATCTTACTAACATCAGAACGCAGAGCAGGCGTCGGTCTAACATGGCATTTATTATAAAATTTTGCGTATGTGTTGCCGAAACACTTGGAATATTAACATTTTCCTTAAGAGGAAACTTTCCAGCGTATAAAGACCAAAAAAACACAAAGCCAAATAAATTTTTTAAGGTTCACCAATTTGAGATGAGACCAAAAAAATTTTTGGCCAACCGAGTTGGAACGACGTCGGATTTCTGAAATTTATCATAAAACGGCCAATCTTGCAACTCCTGTGTAGTGAGAGCGTCATACCAGCAAATAAACTATCGTTGCAGGAATTAAATCAATTAATAGGAATTTAGCTGCTGACTTCAGGTTTTCTAGAAATTTTATTTCTTAATCCTAATTTTCAGGGGGCAAATGCCCATTTCCCCCCTGCGGACGCCCATGGGTGCATGATCGACTAATTAAAACTTTATTGGATTGTAGGCGGAGTACAGTAATACGCAGTCATTTTGTCGTTACAAATTCCATCAGATGTTTTTCGGGCAAGATTCTCAAAATTGAAACGTATTGTTGAGTCTTTGCCTTTCCTCCAAGACAACATTTTGGTCTTTGATGGATTTAGCAGTGTGAGACCGTTCGCCAGCAAGACGCCGGATGGTTTGCCAGAACACTTTGTTGGCTTGCCAGTAACTGCAATCTAATTGAATGTCCGAAACTCTCCGAAGATTGTATTTCGAACGTTTCGACTACGGGGACTGCGGCAGAAGCGTGGCCAGCCCAAAAATTTGTGGGGGGTCTAAAATGTTTGATTTTAAGACGCATAACACTACCTTGTTTGGGATACCGCCTCACAAAGCACAAATGACTATATGTTATAGAAATTTGGGGGTCCATGGCCCCCTTAGCACCACCCTGTCTACGCCTATGGACTGCAGAGTTTCGCGCCTCAACATATGGCGAATGCAAAAAAAGTTTTCACTCTGTTCTGGTGTTGAATGTTTTTTCTCTTGAAAGGATGATTTTTCAAGAAGGCCCAATTAATATTCTACACAGGGTTGCGGAGTCGCAAAGAGTCGTAGTTTTTTTGGTGGATAAAAACTACTCGAACTCTGAAAGTCCAATTAAATCATTTTTCATATCGCACTCCTAAGTTACCAGTCCTATCTCATGCCTCCCGAAATGGTGCTATTTCTTTTGAAACGTTTATTGAAAAGTTACAAAAGAAAAATTTTAGCTCGCTCCTTTGCCACTGTTGACACTTGACAGCCAAACTTTATTCACGTCATATTAAGGAGTCGGAGATTTTGGAAAGGCCCTAGTCGGAGTCAGAAAATTTTGGAAGCTGGGAGTCGGACGTTTTACCTCCGACTCCCCAACCCTGATTCTGCATATGGTAAGAAGGCAACAGGCATGGTTGAACTCCCCATTTCATTTACAAGGAACTCTCCGCCAGTTATGACTTGGAACTAATAGTTACGCTTTCATTTCAGATGTTCCACATTTCTCGTTTTCATTTTTTGACCGCACATTTTCTTCTCCACCTCGCATCAGGACCAAACGTAGCTCTCTCTCATTACAAATTCCCGGTGCGGTGATTCCTAGACCTGGAGCAATAACTACGGGCGATTATCTTCCGGTTAGCTGTGGTGGCCACCAGTGGTGTAGCCAGCCCAAAACTTTTTGGGGTGCAAAAAAATTGTGGGTGGAGTCAGATGTTTGATTTTAGGCGAACAACACTATTTTGTTTGAGATCATCAGTAGATGCAGTTCTTTGTGATTGGTGGGTGTACGGTCAAGCTCGCTCTTTGGAATTTTCCACTATGAGGAAAATTTTCTGATTTCGGAACAACATCACCCGACGTTATGGTGACTGTGAGACATTTTACCGGGGTGATATTCTCCATGCGTTGTGGTGACTACATAAGTTTGTGAGATCTTGCATGTCTTTTCCATTTAAGGCTTATTGTGATTATAGCTTTACCAGTAATACATAATAATGGCAGGCCGACGTAAGAAACTCAATGACAATGAACTGATACTATTTTGAACAGTTCTGGAGCCTTGCCAGTAAACCAGTGCTTTTCAACCTTTTTGCTGCAGCGGAACCTTCCGAAAATATCTGTGTTGCTCAAGCAACCCTGTGCAACGATCCTAGTGTCTATCCCAGTTTTTTTGATAAGTCTGTGGTACTGCTACAACCGCATGGAACTAAGATTGCGATTTTCGTTCCAGGCAATTTCGGTTTGTTTCGGCGGAAGACCCTGGGAGCGCCACGCGGAAACCTGAGGTTCCGTGGAACCCAATGTAGATCGTGACGATAAAACGATTGACAATTTAGAAGTAGACTCACGGCCAACCGGAGCAGATGCGGGGCCCAATGCAAGACACAGGCGCGGGGCCCCTCTGAGAAGTGGTGTTATGACGTCGTCGTGATCAGTCAACCGTGCTACGACCTTTTTGAGGAAGATGTTTTAGCAAAATAACTGCATCAACAAAACAGACGACAAGTCATTGGAGTTAATATGTATGTACTAGTAGCTTCCTTTTTGGAGGGGCGTGGCTCGTGTCTCCTAGATATGTCCATGATTATGACTGATGACCATAGCCTGCTGCTGTGGTGGACATTAGACAGTGTATCGCTACCAGTCATAATCAAACCGAAAGCTGTAAAGGAAGCTCTGCAATGGAGATCTAAGCTACGAGTGCAAGTGCAAAGTCACGTCAATCAATCCGAAATTACAAGCGAATTTAACTTACAGTGCAATTACTCACTAGTGTTGAACGGCACTTTCGTTAGAAGAACAGGTAATTTGGAGAAAACTGTAACATGAACTGAAATACATTTCTCGCTTTCGGTAACTACACACGCAGACGCGTTCTTGTGTAAAGGAAACATTTGGGGGCACGATCAACTGTCCACTTTATGGCATAATACAAGAAAAAACACACTTCACAAGAGAGCAACACATACATCAGCCCAAAGTTCCCCCAAAAGCCCAAATTTATAGTTATTATTAATGCATGGACTGGGAATGCAAACAGCTCTCTATGAATTAGAAATGTTATGTACAGAGATTTTAGAACTATACCACGTAACAGGCTTAGAAACACTTATCAAACGCAATAACGCGTATGGTTGATTGATGAAATAGGAGCATATTGGCGCCCAATATAATGATAAACAGGAACAAGTTTGCTGGATGACATTCACAATTTTGCCTTGCTTAGTTAAGCGGCAGGGCAACTTTAGTGTCTATTATGTTTATGAACACGAACTTTGAAGTATTGTTTTTTTCTACCTACTTACGCTCGCAAACAGGATAATTAAAATGAAAGTTTGGTGGGGCAGCAAATGATGAAAAGTACTTGCACGGCTGACAAATAATACGGAACAATTTTGTGGACGAAGAAAACGAGGCGAATTTAAGTGTGAACAATTCACAAAATTTTGCACTGGTTTGCTTGAGATTTTTGCTTCCACGAATTCATCCTCTCATCTTTTGTCATTTGTTTCAATGTCGTAGAGTTCATCTTATTTTGACAAAATATTTTAATATGTAATCTTTGTTAAAATCTGCCATGGAGCAAAACTGCAGGTCTTTGTCAAAATGCAGATGACCCGCAACCAACCTACAACTTTCCAAACCAGAAGGATATTTCAAGAATTGAACAACGTTACGTTGGAAGAAATGCCATGAACTTTAATACGACAGACACTCGTCTCGTGCTCATTGCGAGTTGAATTACTCACGCCTTGTTTGCTACAGCTGTAGGTCTACTGCAGTCTTAAGTGGCGTTAGCAGCAACCAAGTTCCATCCATAAAGAGCGAGAATTGATCAGCATGAGAATTGAACACATTTGATAACGTGCGATAATTAGAGGAAATTGATCGTTGATTCGAACGAGGTCAATTGTTTGCTAACAAGTAACTTCATTCCACAAGTGAAAGAAGCAAGGAATCAATCACAAATTTTAAATAGGAAATCGATTTCACGTAACACTACGCATCGTCAGTCCTATCATCTGCAAGCAACGTTAACAGGTGTGAAACGTTGAAAGGCCTACACAAGGTCAGAGAAAGTAAACAACCTCAAGACTGCAATGAAAAAAACGCACAAACCCAACCGCGACAAATAAAACAAAACCAAAACATCTTGCTCAACTACATGCAAACGCTGAAGCCTCAAAACTTACTGCACAAATGACAAAAACTTGCTAAAAGTCATCTCCAGCTAACGATTATTAACACCAAAGAAAAAGTCGCTTTCAGATAAAAGTAACTATTCGCAGAGCGAGGCTTCCGAAATAGCTTGAAACAACATGCGTTATATTCAGTCAACGTGCATTTTGGTCGCTATGGCAACCAGGTCTCTGCAGGCGCGATGGAAATGCTCTGACGCGAACTGGCCGCGAAAAGTGAAACACAACAAAGGTACAACGGTGTGTAGAACTGAAATACATTTACGTTCAGCAGCACAGAAACAAAATGATTATCTTACGCGTGGGTGGATCATGTTTTGAATATTAATTTGTGCGTTACGTTTGTGATACCACTTATCTTCACAGAAATCCAAAGAAAGGGAATTAGGTTCTTCAACAAAAGTAACAATGTAAGCCTCATGTATCGGAGGTTTATTTACGTTGCCATGGAACTCTGAAAAGTGCCGCAACAAGGCCACTTTATCTTTGTTACTTTCATCCATTTCACAATTGGGTCTGTTCCAATTACTGTGGTGCGATGACCATCTCGTGGAAAATTTGTTCTTGGTTTGCCCGACGTATTGTTCGTGGCAAATAACACAAGTCGCTACATAAGAAGTATACTTTCCACGAGATGGTGCATACTTCAAAAACACTGCCATGACAAAACAATGGACGACAAAATGACCTTATATCGCGAATGTTGCTTTCCGAATTGTACAAAATCATGGTGAATATAGTTACTTTCTTGAGTTTTAGGGGGTTGATCGTCCCGATCGCCACCCTGGATCCGCCCCCTGTTTTATGCAAGCTTATTTTTGCCAGTAGTTCCGGTATAACTATACAGGATTTAGCCAGGGGCGTAAACCTAGCTGAAACGGGCCCACTTGCCACTGTAGGTGACGTACTAGCCATGGGCGTCCGGCAAGGTTGTCTGATTTCGCCAACACTGTTCAATGTATATGCGGAAGCCATGATGAAGGAAGCATTGGATGATTTAAAAGAAGGAATATGTGTTGGAGGCGAATTAGTGCAATCTGTCTGGTATGCGGATGATCAAGCTATGGCTGCTTACACGGAAAAAGGTTTACAAAATATTTTGGATGAAACAGAGCAGTAAAGAAATATGGCATGAAAATCAACATAAGTCATGAAGATTGGAAGACAACCCAGTACTATAAAGATAACTGTGGACGGAAAAATACTGCAACAGGTGGACGAATTTAAATATCTGGAAAGCAGCCTTTCATCATCTGGATACTCAGAAAAGGATATCCGTGTTAGGGTAGGAATGGCAAAGAGTGTTTCTGATAAACTAAAAAAACTACTCATAGGAGGATTAAAACTGGAGGTAAAGAAAAGATTGGTTAAGACCTAGGTTTGGAGTGTGGCCATGTATGGATCAGAAACTTGGACCATAAAAAAGGCTGATGGTACAAGGCTGGGGGCATTTGAAACGTGGGTCTGGAGAAGATTGGTGAAGGTGAAATGGACAGATAAGAAAACCAATGCGGAGGTCCTTAATCTTGTAAAGGAAAAAAAGAGTTTGTTACCGGAAATCAAGAAAAGAAAAAGGAGGTGGATTGGTCATATTCTGAGACCTGAGAATATCCTGCGCACTGTACTGGAAGGCAGAATGAAGGGAAAACGCCCAAAAGGAAGAAAGAATTAAAATGGTAGATAATATCATGAATGGCACTTAAGGCACAAATTAAAAGATGAGGTGAGGATAGAAAAGAATGGCGGAGGGATGTCATGAGAGACCTGTCATAAGGCAAATTACCTTTGATGATGACTACGTTGATGATGGTGATCCGTTTTGCCCCTAACAAAAATAATCGAAAGGTCGTACAAGAATAAGCGGTTTGACGTGACCACAAACGTTTTTGTGACAACTAACATGTCAAGATTTCTCTTATCACTTTGGAAGTTTCAGAAGTTTGCACGGTTCAACAGTACCCTAAAGTAATAAAGTTTCATGAGGCCAAATTGAGGCTTGTTTCAGAAAAGTGGTACACGAACAAGAGGATAAGAAATGCCTTAAAAATGCTAACATTTAAAACTATCTCCCAAGTTTTGACAAATCCAGCACATTTGTGGTTAAATACCAATCATTTACGAAATTTTTGATCAGATGTCCTGTCTCAAGATAAATTTTGTAAGGAGATGCTGTAATTAACCAGTAGGACGAAGAAAAATTCAAATAAGATTTTTCTAAATGATTAGCATATAAAATTTAATCTTTAATCTTTGAAAGTTTCCACAAATGTCAAAATTGCTATGCAGTGTTTTGAAATTTCTGGGGAGGGGAGAAATGTCCTCCCCCTAGTTGCGCGTCTGTCGCAGTGTATGCTTCTACAACCTCGCATAGAACGGAAGAAGTTTTTCAACCCCAGTATTTTTATGAGTAATTAAGTTTAGCCACATATACCACATTTTCGTCATTGTTTCTATTTCCCTATTCATCAGTTATTGAATTGGAGTACAAAGTAACTTGTTAGTGCTCAAACCATAGAATAAAAGTATATTTTCGGTGTAGTTTTTGCAATAAACCTTAATTTAATGATGATGTATTTTTTTTTTTCAAAAACAGTAGAAATTCTCCCAAAGTTGGTGGTCGTACGACAAAAAGGAGCGTTAGGTTCCAGGCTGGACTTCCTCACTCGACTCATGTTCGGTCTCAGAGAACCGTAGCCTGATATCATGTCACTGTACGTGTGTGTGTTGGCTGCGATTGGCGTAATGCTTATTTTGCATTTGAATAATGCAAGCCTTAACACACAGCGTTTATCAAAGCGCAAAATAGCAGTGAATGAATGAAAATACGTAAGGACGAATTTCAATCACAAAACGCATATAAGAAATACGAAGTACATACTATATTTTTGATGTCACTTCATGCACAGTACGGTAAAAAGACGCATGCTTTTCAGTTTCCCACGTTCCTGAGCAACATGCTCTTGCCTTCCAAAGACATTCCTTTTTCAAAACAAGATGATTATCACTAGACCGAAAACACGTTCTCACTCTTTTCATACAATTGCTGAATGTACACGGAGAGATATAGGATACGCGAAAGAGTAATCTAAACTTCAACAAGAAGAAAACACCCCATCAGTTTCACAAAAATCGAAAAACACACATCACGTTGAAACGGTATCCATGCCGCAGTAATGCTTTCATAAACGCTGTGAAATAAGATTATAGCTAAAAGAATTCCAAGCATACGTTTGTCCAATCCAAAGGCGACCTTGATCTAAATGAGCACGATCAAAAATCAAACTGATTTTTCCGGGTAGTTGAAACGAAAAAGACTGGAGATTTTTACGAAGTAGCTTGTCGTGTCTGGTCAGAAAATAGGATCCTAAGTCAAGAGTCAGATGAAACAATAATTGTTTACATGCACTAAAGGTCTGTTGTAAAATGCTTTCAAGCATGTTAGTGCAGGTCCAAGTTTTGCCATAGCTCCTAAAGCAATTAATTCTATCAAACGGCTGCGCTCGCCTTTCCAATAAACCATGCGTGCGCAACACACACATTGACACCAAAGCGTTGAAAAATGTACGTGTTGGGATGTTTATTTGCGTGCAGTGGTATAGCCATTCCAAAATTTTCGGGAGGGCCAAAATGTTTGATTTAGGCGAGCAACAGTATTTTGTTTGGGACGCCGCTTATCAAAGAACAAAATGACCAGATATGTGAAAAATTTTGGAGAGCGCATGCCCCCTGCCCACCCTGGCTACGTCTCTGTTTGCGTGTTATAACCACTGGTAGCCAACGTCCTATTAACCTTCATTTCACGAACTTCATTGAAACCCTCATCTCTGAAGAAATTTAATCTAATTTCGAAGGTTGAAAGCTGCTGTTCACCTGATTTCGAACTCGTTTGTCGGTCAAGATTATTATTGTTCCCGTGGATATCGGTTTCTACATCCGTTTCCATAATTTTGTCACTCTGTTGTTCACTACATTCCTTGTTTTCATCTGGTTCCACATCTTACTCATATAAACCAGACCTTTCATCTCATTCGCTAAATTAAACATGTGTATCATTAGAATCTTGTCCAGGTGTTTTATCTTCGTCATTTTGTTCACTTATTTCATCAGAATTCCGACCAGATGTTGTATCTGAGTCGTCATCTTGTTCATTTGGCTCATCAGAATCGTGATCAGGTTTTTCATCTGCTGTGTCATCTTGTTCATTTTCCTCATCAGAATCTTGACCAGATTTTTCATTTTCTTCGTCATCTTGTTCATTTGTTTCATCAGAATCCTGATCAGGATTTTCATCTGCTGTGTCATCATCTTCATTTGGCTCATCAGAATCGTGATCAGGTTTTTCATCTGCTGTGTCATCTTGTTCATTTGGATCATCAGTATCCTGATCAGGTTTTTCATCTGCTGTGTCATCTTGTTCATTTGCTGCATCGGAATCCTGATCAGGTTTTTCATCTGCTGTGTCATCATCTTCATTTGGCTCATCAGAATCGTGATCAGGTTTTTCATCTGCTGTGTTGCGTTGTTCATTTGACTCATCAGATTCTGGATCAGGTTTTTCATCTGGTGTGTCATCTTGTCCATTTGGCTCATCAGAATTCTGACCAGGTTTTTCATTTGCTGTGTCATCTTTTTCATTTGGTTTATCAGAATTTTGACCAGGTTTTTCATCTGCAGTGTCATCTTGTCCATTTGGCTCATCAGAAACCTGATCAGGCTTTTCATCTTCTGCGTCATCTTGTTCATTTGGCTCATCATCAGAATCTTGACCAGGGTTTTCATCTACTCTGTCATCTTGTTCACTCGGCTCATCAGAATCGTGACTGCGTCTTTCATCTGCTGTGTCACCTTGTTCATTTGCCTCATCAGAATCGTGATCAGGTTTTTCATTTGCTGTGTCATCTTGTTCATGTGGCTCATCAGAATCCTGATCAGGTTTTTCATCTTCTGCGT
>JGI24021J15306_10010324_pt1 | contig 11583 bp, 5 predicted proteins | sample Ectturendosymbi1_FD_15306 | JGI IMG/M metagenome (IMG submission 15306)
TACTGCAACGTGTTCTTTTAGTGCAGTTTGCCCGCCCTGGGAAGCATTTGATCAGTTACGCTGTTGTGTTTGTTTCAGAGTTTCATTGCTCGCTTGTTCAGGTCCATGATTGAGCGGTGTCCTTAGTGAATTAAAGCCTGGTTTTCTGCAGGTAGTGTTTAGTAGAATTCGCAGGCGAGTGCACGACACCTAGCATTGCTGGATCGTGTGAATGAGTTACCTAAGTTATTTTAATAATTTCAACAATTTCAGTGATCTTGCAGCTGGCCGGGTAGTTGACGCCTGTACAGGATTTTTTACTTTAAAATCCGCAAAAACATACCTTACGAATCATCTACTGAAACGGTATGATTGACAGAAATACACCTTGGCAGTTATTGATTATTGAAACAGACAATTGGGAAGCCTTCTTTCGCAAAAAAAGAATTAAAAACACATAAAACTGAGATTTCTTATTTTAATGCAACCATCAAGCATTATTGATTATACCTATCAAACGAAAGTCAGTCACAATGCAAGGAAGCACCTGCAGCTTGGTAAAGTTTGTGTTTGGTAGGTATAGAATCCGACGCTTGCGTACAGTGCCGTAGCAGCCCAACTCTGGTCCCCCCAAAATGCTTACAGGGGCCCTCCTAATGGTGATTTATAAAAAAAGGTTTCCACATTATGCTACATCGCGACGCCGAATGGCCTTCAAAACAAAATTTCCTAATTGCAGACACAATGTTGGCAAAACCAGGCCCGTAGCAAGATTTGGGTGGGAATATACACCTTTAGGGGAGAAAGACTTTTGCTTTCATCATATGCTTGAAACAAATTTTTCTGAGCACAACAAAATTTGGGGGGCACAAAAAGATTTGGGGGTAACTGTCCCCGAATGCACCCGTGTCTGCGGGCCTGGGCAGAACCGTCGCCAAAAAGTCTTCCATTGGGGACCTTCATGTTTGTGCAAGGGGGGCTAGACATTCCAACAATTTACAATTAATTCACAACATGAACAGCATTTGCAGATTGCGCAAATTAATTAAATATTCTCTCGCAAATACCCATAACAGACTCGTAGTTTCCAACTAAAAATTTTTGAATGAGCTTAACAGAAAGAATTGGGTCGTAAAATCATTGTCATTTAATTGACGGCGATTATTTAGAGATGTCGTGATGAAATGCAAATGTAGAAAAAATTTGCAGGAAATCAGAACCAATCCTATCGTTCAGTTATCACAGCATTATTACCGAAGGAGCAAACATGAGGCTGGTCGAAGCATGTGCGCCGTGATGAACGTTTACTTTCATTAGCGCAAATTGATAAACTTTACCATGAGCTGAAAGATGCTTGTAAGCGTGCGCATTGGGATTTTTTACTGGCCGAAATACGCAGGAGTAAACCTTGCTGATGTCTGGACTTGCTAATCTCCTGGTGCATGGCACATGTTTAGATTAATAACATATTTTATCTCAAATCGCCTATAAATGGTAACAAATACAGACTAAGGCCTACGTGGACGCAACGGTTAACATCCATAATCCACTAACTGCTCTACTCTGTTTTGGGACAACTTCGCAATAATTGCTGAATAGACTCTTCTAACTACACAATTAACTCCATCTGGCTGTTTAGATCTGCCCAGAAAAGCCATATCGGTCGATCTCTAACTGAATGGGTTAAAAAGTAATCACAGGTGTAGAACCACCCGTCTATTTATTCACCTCAAAAGCAATGCGATTCCCTCAAGCTGATAGGAAATTTAACTTTTGGCATTACGTGGTGTTACACATCGATCTAAGTAGTGTTGAACCTCTCCGGTGACGTTGCGTTGATTGTGTGATTCAACCACGAACGGGATGTGCGCGAAGAACAAAAATATGTATGCGTGGTGCGAACAAGCAATAATAGTGTGATCTCGTCGGGTGATCTCTATTGTTGCTTGCTGCCACGGTGCGAAGCTTTGCACACATGCTGCTCGGGATTTCCGATCGCAACAGTAGTATCGTTGGTTGCGTGGGTTTATTACCCACTCACTCTTCCACGTTTTCCTTCTGCTTGCGTCGGTTTGTGGATAGTATTGGTACTGTCATTTCTTGGAAGTAATCATTGGACATAGTGCTTTGCAACACCAGGTTGTTACATGACTTGTTTGATCTTTTCTACGATTATTCACACTTGCAGCTCCTGCGCTTGTCGCAAATAAACTGAACTGGCAGAAATCGGGAGAGTGAAATGGAGTATGATTACAACTTACAAGCAGATGACCAGTTTTCAAAACTTCTTGCTAAACAATCCTGCGCAAGTCATTATTTACCCAAGAGAAATGCGATACACATGCGAAAACTTGACGTCAACACATCTTGATTATACCTGCAGGTTTTTACTGACTTCAGGGTACACGATTCTTTAAATAAAATATTACATTTCAGTCATGAAAACGAATAAAACGTTGGATGAATTTTCGCCAAGAACATACTCCTTTTCAGCACATTTGACCATGTACCCAAATATTGACAAGAAATAAAATTTGTAATAAAATAAAAGAAAATGTGGAGAACTGATAGCAAAACTATAAATTACCAAATAATAAATTTGGGGAACTAATTTCAAAAATCATTCTGTCTTCAAATGACTTCAATTCTCATATCTTAAAAGGATTAAAAAATAACTGTTTCAACACTAACGTGCCATCTTAATGCCTTAGATGTAAATCTGTAAAAAAATAGTACAAAAGATAATTGAATAAACTTTTTTTTTCTAATTCAATAAACATAAACTGAGCTCAAAACAATCGTTGTAATATAACTCAAGTTTTCCTTTAGTGCTGAAAACTTACGGTAAAGTTGAAGGAACTCCGCTTAGCTCCAAAGTTGTGCTTTGGTGCGCAAGTGGTGTTGCGATTAATTTTCTTCACTTTTTCTTCACTTTTCACTTTTGCAATGCAGGAAAGAAAACGTTTTACTCTTCCATTATTAAGCAAATCCGTCTGCAAACACATTAATGGTTACCACAAGGCAACACCCCATTTAATGATCGTAGGAGGAGGCTTTGTTCGTAGTACAAGCTACGATTGATTGGATTTTATTAGATTTATGGATTACTTAATGTAAAAAAATAATTAGGTATTTTTGCAATTGAGCTTATGAGCTTAAATCCTTACACGTTGCAGTGGAACATAATTATTTTTAGACAATGTCCTGTCCACATAGAAAAACAACATCTTCTAAGCTCAAAATCAGCTAGTGATTCCATTAAAGCAAAAAGTAAAGCATTTATTACGGGTAGTTCTCCAAGCATGTTTCAGCTGCAAGCTGCAGTTATCTCTCTCACTGAAGCGAGAGATGGTACTAGTCAACCTATCTCAACCAATGCATTACCAATAAATCAGACACCGATCAACAGCATATGACAGGTTCGATATGGGTAATTATACTGCAGCCAGGTTTGCTATATCAGATAGCTTGAAATAAAAATTACTTCAGAAGCCGAGGATACCTCCGCTTCAGTATGATCTCCCAGGTACTCAAGAAAAGTCAATAGAAATATAGCGTACTACGCACAGAAAACAGCTTAGACTAATGCACATTAATCATTGTGCAAGTCCTCGTTTAGTTAGTCATTGTTCTCTTCAAAGTCGTAGTTAGTCATTGTTCTCTTCAAAGTCGCAGATGTTGAAAAAGAGTAGACCAGGGGTCGGGAACTTTTTTGGCTAAGGGAGCCATGAAACCTACATATTTTTAATTGTATTTCCGTGAGACCCATATAATATTTTAACACTTAATGCAACTAACTTACTAACTAACGTGTGCATTTTAAAACAAAATCAACAATTTTAAACAATGGTAAATGTCTGAATTTTCTCTTTAATAACATGTTTCTTGCTGTTGATGCGACTTTTGGTGCTGCACGGTGTTGCTGATGGCTTTGTAGTCTAGAAGATGGAAAATTGCAGAAAACGTTCATTCGTAATCGTAACAATCGTGTTTAAAAAATATCAAGCGAGCCAGATGCCGTCATCAAAAGAGCCACGTCTGGCTCGCGAGCCATAGGTTCCCGACCCTTGGACTAGTGATTCCAACCAACCTACCCCCTAGATGCGCCCCTGTGTGCAGGGAATGGCAGCTGTTTTTTTCGGTCATAGACCGAAACGTTTTTGAAATTACCGACAAAAATTATGTAACTTCGGTCAGAACGTTTTAAAATATAGGCTAAAAAGCACTATTATGGTGACTTTTAATACAACTGTGAGACAAATGACGTAAATGTCTCAGCAATAAATGACAAATGTTTCAGCGAAAAAACAAACAAATTGGCAGTATCAATTTTTATAATGTACGTTTGGATAAAGAGGGTTCTCATTGCCCCATGGTTGACACTTGTAGACTGTTCAACAAGTCACGTGCTCTTGCAGTGCCACGTCGAACAACTAGTAACACTGTCTGAACAACTGCTTTGCGCTAGGCTACCAGTTAAGTTTGACTTGGTCTTATGACACCAAACATGTAGAAAACCTGGTTATATTATGAAAAACGATATCAAAAGCTGGTCTGTCATGACAGACCGCCTTTTGCCAGGGCTAGATGCGCCACGGGTGCTGATCAGATCATAAGCGTGAAAGAGGGGGGGTTTTAGCATGGCGAGGAAGCCGATTGCCCTGAAAAATCGGTCTGCTTGAATTCTGATGCCGGGTGTGACTGTTCGAAAAGCAAAATGAATTCTATTGTACAAAATTTCTCAAGAATTTCCAACTTTCTGCAAGCATAAAATACAAGCAAACATTTTCTCCAAACCGGAATATTAATAAAATAATCAACGCATTGTATCCAAAAATTCCATTACAACCAAAATTATACATTTAATTCCTGAACTTTCACCACCCAGTCTGTTCTAATATCTTTTTCTTTCAGTCTGAAAAACACGTTTGGTTCCCTTACAAATTCACAAACACTGCCCTTATTTGTCTGTATTCGAAACGTTTGCAGCATTAAGTGTACGACCTTCTCCTAGGTTTAGGTCTCGGATGGCTTATGACCATTTGACCAGCAGAACACATACAGGAAAATAAAAGCACATTAAATATTGGGTTAGCAGCTGCACAAAACTTACATAATCTATGCACTCAGGAGCTTATCTTATCACACAAAAATAAGATCTCTTGAAGTGTACTTCATTGCATAATAACCAATAATGTTACGGGGTGTAGACTGAGCCTCAACTGAAGTATGTGTACAAACTTTTGCTACATCGCAATCACTGTAACTTATGTTTCGAATTCATGCATATCACGAGCTGATGACACGCACTGTTACCACACATCGCCTGATACTAAAAGACAATATTTCCGAAGGGCTGACACTGAAGTAGAAGTTCAGGTTTTCCTTAATCGGCATGACAAGATTAACTTGCTTAAACATAGTGCATATGACAGACTTGCATGGTGTTGGCCCGCATGGAACACAAAGCAGAGAAAACTGCATATACTTAACAACAGCACAGCAATTGCATTCACAACAGAGTTCCTGGCAGGGATGTTTGAAGTAGGACCCAGCTTGATGCGCCACAGATAATTCCCCCGCTTTCTCTTTCGTTTTCAAAACGTTTGGTGGTGACTTACTGGACACTCGCGTAATATACAAAAAAGTATCTCTAGCTACTGGAAACTGCGCTCTCAACCGCATAACTTTGAAATGCTTTGAGCGTATTTAACGGCTATTCTAGCGTATTTAATGTCTAATTGCGCTCTCAACTGTTTAACTTTTAAATGCTTTTACCGTATTTGATGGCTATTTTTTCAACAGGGCTAAAAATTCATTTGGTCGTGGGTTTGCCTGCAAAGCTGTTTTAAGTTTGCTTTAGCCTTTCAGTGTTTCACCCGTAAGCACTGCTTGCAGACTGGGATTCCGTAGTGTTACGTGTGAAATCAATTTCCTATAAAAAATTTTGCCGATCGATTTACTTCTTTGTCACCTTTGTGGAGACTAGTTACTGAGTAACTATGGGCGGTATCCTTGGCTAACAGGCTCCAAGGAGCACTGTAACTTGTATTGCTGCGAATGCTTGTTGCCAGGACTTTTCGTAAGCAAAATACATTTTAAAATAAGCCTCATTTCATCAGGTCAGTGTTGCTGCTTTTTCGTGTGCTGTGTGCAGCTATGGTTGGAGTGACAGGAAATCAGGAAACTTGTTGAATTGTAGAATATGGGTTTGTTGCTCGATTGGCACTGATTCTGGATGCATGTGCTACCTGTTGTGCAATGAGTCATTTTATTTATGGATAATATTGATTGCTTCTACAGCTATAATGATGTTCAAAAGATATGAACAGAAGTATGCAGAACCCATGAAGGGTTTAGTGCGAAATGCACGGACCGCCACTGCTAAACAAAGCCTTAAAAATGTTTGATGATTGAAAAGTTGAAAAATAATTTGTACTTCTGAAAAAATTTCCACTTTGATGAACCTACTGTGTCTATATATGTCATTATTGTGACCTTTTTTCAATTGATTCCGATAGATTTTGCTTATTTATAGAAAATCAGCCAAATCTGATGTGAACAGTTGGAATCGCGTGTGCGAAAAATAAGCCATAAAATAAAACAACTTTTATCGCCACTTCAACATGACATAGAAGCAAAACTCAAGAACTGATCAGCGTTTTCAACATACATAATCACTAATAATAAAAAAAATAAACACACATGACATAACCAGATAATTATGAGCATTCTTCGCGGATATTTTGTTAATGGAAATTCACAGAAAACTGTTTGCTGCTTAGTAAACACAATGCACTTGTATGGTGGTTATTTTAGCCAGCTTAGACTGTGTGCTTGGTTTGTAATGTTGCAAAAAGACATCTATCCTTAACGAATATTGAATACTCAACTTCCCCATGTGCTCAACCCGCACTGCCTTTTAGAAACCTGCACCGGCTTTTTTAAATTTGCCTTGTCAATTGGATGCGTTTCCGAACCCCACACTAATTTAAATGTTGATTGCTTGATTGGTTCACAATTGCCCATTGCTAATTTACAGACAACACCTAAATGCTTTTGACAAATCAAAAATGATTTTATTGCAGTGCACACAAAAACCTTATTTCGTATAACAGACATTACGATAATAACCCTAATAATTGGCGTTATGAAATTTGTAATGTATAACACAATGCCGATGTAATTGAGGAATGAACGTCAAAAGAAAACAACAAATTGCTGTTGGTTCTCACATCATACGAATCGGCTTCAGAACCACCTACTCTGAATCTTACTAATCAGCAAAATAATATTTAAAGATCTTATTTAAATGCCAAAAACAAGCAAACCACACGCAACATTGTAGGTGCAAATTTTTGACAATAGTAATCACACTTATTCTGCATATTTTGTTATGTATCTTACTTCGCTCTGAATCATGCCTGAATAAGTAAGGCTGCAGTTCTGTACAGGCACTCTTTTCCAGCGGTGAAACAAAGTGCTGAGAACTAAAGCATCTTCATCGTCGGAGAAGTCCAACAACTCAAGCTGTAATAGGCAATAAACCATTGTTACTTCTTCCACCGTGAAGTTGTGAAGGGGCGCACCGTATTATTATGAATAAATTGCTTGTGAAGCGAAACGTAGGTGCACTGTTGTTGCATTGTCACCTGCGCATACAAGATTCAACAAACACACAAGCAAGCGCACACACGCCCATACTTACAAGCGTGTCTCCACTCTATGAGCATGTAGTTTTGCAGGGGATCTCTGACAACTGATTTCGAGACCAGTGAGTAACTACTTCGTGGGCATTTGAAAGGACTTGCTAACCATTTGACGCAGTTAACAAGGCACAAAAAGTACTTTTCCGCTGGAAACTGGGGATTATTTTAAAGCTGTCGTCAGAACAACAGTTCTGCTGTACATAAAGCAGTTCAATGTATGCCTAAAGGTCTCACGTATAACCACGAGTAAAGCGTGTGTATGCAAATTGTCACTTACTGAAAAGTAATTTTTTCTCTAACGCTTACACGAAATTCTGGAGGCAGCAACCAACTTCAAACAAATTCAAGTTGAACTTAATGCTAGGAATAATATACAGTATGTGATGCCATTGTATTGGTGCCACTCAATTATCACGGAAACGATTGTGTAGCATCATGATGTATAAAAATATGCATTACTTTCAAATGTTTTTGTTGGATTCTACCTTATTTCTATTGCACCACCAACAGATGGTCTGCGGGCGTTTGATTCCTGACGACAGGTAGTCCTACAGGCGTATATACCGTAGACACCATAATCACAACCTGAAATATTCCGTCAGAGCTTGACTTAGCTGCAATCTTTGGGCACTTGGAAGTCTCGTGAGTTCTTCAAACTTAGAAATTAGGGATGATTCTACACTTGCTGACATGGGAGTCAAAAAAAGCATTAATTCAAATAAAAAAAAATTTTAAAAACACTACCTTTAAGAAACCCATAATAAATCTAAACAGACAAAGCCCGTAAAAACACATGATTTGTCGGGTAAAATTGCTTTGATTACATCTTCATCAAGCTCTTTTGTAATTTCAATTCAGTTCCAGTTACATGACCGCCTATGTGGCCTGGAGTACGTGCCACTGAAGCTAGTAGGCTAGGTTCATGACCTTTTGGGTCACGCTGAAGACTTGTTGAAAAACAGTAGTTTCGGTCAGCCCAGCCTCGCAGCATTAATGGATGGGTGCAAACTAAGCTTCACACGCCGTGCTGCCATTGGCCTGCCACCAGCACCGCATTCAAGACTATGAAAGTAGCCGCATGTCCAAAAGTGCAGAACAACCAGAGTTGGGCAGTGGGCATCAGTTGACAATCCAAAGGGAATCCAAATGGAGTATAATGAAACTCTCCAACCACGTTTTTGTACGTGACTTGGATTACAGGATTGCAAACAAAATTTCTCATATGCTCAGTTCTACACATAATCGGCAGATATGTAACTGAAGGAAACAACAGAGCTTGCTACAAAACAAGTTGGACTACTGTATTTGCTTTGAAAGTCCTTGCAATCATGTCTATGTATGCTCAAAACCATGCCAAAATGCAAAATTTGCTTGCAGCTTAATGTCATTTGCCTTACAATGACGAAAAATATAAGTTAGTTATTAATCTGGTATATATGCACAAAGCATCCGGCGGTCTTTCACAGAGCAGAAAAATAAGGGAAACCACTATTGCATACACATATTTCCAAGTAATTTTCTGACATTTTGTATACATTGCGTCTTGACTAGGAAGGCAAACAAATTCGTATTAGTTATCAGCAGGGTTATGGAGTCGGAGGTAAAATATCCGACCTTTCCGAAATTTCTGACTCCAACTCCTTAACATTAAAAGAATGAAATTTGGCTGTTAAAATCAATGGAAATTGTGGTGCACAACAATAAATCTGTTTCAACAAAGAAAATTTCAAAAGAAATTGTACCATTTCAACAGGAATTCCCAATACAGTAGTGTGATGTATAAAATTATCCAAGTGGACATCTGGAGTCGGACAAAAAAATCTGACTCCGACTCCCAGTGTTGTTATGAATACGACTCCACCCAAAAACCTCTAACTCGTTACAACTCTGCAACCCTGGTTACCAGTATTTTAACATAATCATTATGAAATCTGCAAACCCGATTAAAATATTGCAAATCTCTTGGTGCATGTATTTAAAAAACACAAAATCTTCACTTGCTTCCCATAAACCATTACATTAGCTCAAGTTCAACTGTTTCATTGATCAAAGTAAGGAAGCCCCATATTTCTGAAAACAAAAGATGCACTGCACTTCATGCCTTTACAATGTAATGATCTTTATATCCGTTTTTTCTGGTAAATTAGAAAATTTCTTAATTCGTTGAAAAAGTCATTAAAACCTCAAAATGGTCAAAGTTTTACCTCTGTGTTCATTGTGTTAAATTAGATATAAATGAAAAGCATGAAGAGAAAAAAACATTTACATTAACAAAAGTATAAACCTCATCTACATTACTTGGAAGTTACAGATAAAATCTAAGAGCCAGAAAATAGAGCAAAAACCATTGGAGGCATAGAAGGGAAAAAACTATTAAACTACACCTTACTTTTGCAAATGAACACTCCAATTTTTGAGTAAAGTGGTGCCGACTATCTCCAATAAACAAGCAGGCTTGAGTATACAATTCCTGAAATGATCTTGAGTGTTTTAGAAGATAAAACAAGGCTGAAATGTCACTTCCAAGAGCCATGGAATTTTCTGGCAGATAAATTTCTTTAGGGAGATTGGTAGTGGCTTTTTGCATAATTATTTCACCACCCCTTTCACGAATCCAAGTGCAAATTTGCAACAATTTGTTGAATTCATTACATGGAAGCTTTCGTTTGCATTGGTCAACACCAATAGCATAGTTTATTACTGCTTTTTTTCTAACTTCCCAATTGCTTTGGATTTTATTTCTTTGATAATCAGAAAATAACTGCATCAGGTAACCAAACGTTTTAAGCCCAAATGCAAATTTTAGTGCTATAGACCAACTGATCTCTGTGGGCCATTTTGCAAATGTTGTGATGTCATCCAAGGCTATCACTGACAAATTTACAGCAGTAAAAAACTCTTCCCACACGACATGTGTAAAATGAAAAACCTGATCATTGTCCGTAATATAATTTTTGACTTCAATGTCCATATCAGGACTACTGGCTGATGTGAGCTGCCTTCCATGTGTTGATGGTCGAATATAAACTTTGCAGGCAAGAGAAGCTCTCCTAAAATGTCCAAGCTCTTTTTCACTGAGATGCAGTGACAAGCACTTCATGTAGAACAAGACTGGAGCACTGTAGTGACATCGTGTGTCAGGATTTTTCCTGAACAACTGTCTAAATTCACCACATTGTTCCTTGCATGTTTGGTAAACTAACTCATTTTGATCAACTTCCATTAAACCAAGAACCTGGACAGTGAACTGTAGCTCATGTGAAAGATGACATGGCCTTGATGAAATGAGAACATTTTCCTTCGGTAGTAAATGACTACTCATTGAATTCAACAAACACTGTAAGGGATGTGCTTCTTCACAAGGATCGACAATGTATGCACTAAAATAGAGAGGATCTGATGATGACTCATCCAGGCCATCAACTAGGACCAATAGATCTACTGTACATTCAAACATTTGCTGAGCAAAAAAACTGTTGAACAACTGTTCAAGCTGCCGTTGTCTTAAAGAGGTTAAATGAAAATATTGTACATTCTCATCAGGTTGAAATGTGTAAAGCAAGCTGCATACAAGTTGACTGAGCAGTGGTCTTGTAAATGTTGTTGTTCCAAAACCTGGTTCTTCTGCTTCACCTGTAATGGTTGAACCACAAGTTACAGGATAAGTATTAGCCTGCAGCTGTTTCCATATATTCTGTTACCTGCAAAAAACATACAAGATTTTACAGACACCCAACAAATCTCACATGCATACCGTATTTACTCGATTGTAAGCCACAGCTTATAAAGTTTTTTTTTTCATCATGTTTGCGGCTTAAATTCAAGGGCGGCTTACATTCAAGGGCGGCTTACATTTTTCTTTTTTACATTTTTTTTTATTTTTTCAGCTTCGTCT
>JGI24021J15306_10010325_pt1 | contig 11582 bp, 7 predicted proteins | sample Ectturendosymbi1_FD_15306 | JGI IMG/M metagenome (IMG submission 15306)
TTTTTTGTCTTTGTACGTCATACTGCTCATTGTTTCTTGTTACTAGTAAGTTGCATGTTATGCGTGGTTAAAAAACATTGCCCTGAGGAAGCCCACTTGAATAGGTGGGCGAAACGTCGGCTAATAACAAAATAATCGCCAGAAGAGCTAATTTTTCTGCTTGATTTGAAACCTGGTGGCGAATGCTACGATACAACATGTGTAGCAAAAAGAACAGCACTTCGCACTAATTTCTAAACATCGCCCTGCAGCCAACTGACCGTTACCACATCGCGCGTCAGTAATCTCGTCTTGGCTGGGTCATCAACCTTGATGGGTTCCTTTCGTTTTCAGAGACGAGATGCACGTGCTCGTGCGTGTGGTCGAGAAGTCCGAGCTTGGCCGCGTCGTTCACTTCAACGATAAAACCTCAACCCTGAAGCGACTCAAGCTCCAACCGTCCGCCAACCTCTCGGTGCAATTGATCGACAGCGATGTTTGGAAGTGAGGACTTCGCGCGTTTTTTTCTACGCGCTTAGTTTTTATTTGTGGCCTTGCGCGCCTAACTGCGTACAAAATATAATCGGTAAACACTGGAACTAGTATTTGCGCGAGCATATTGTAGAACCAGATAACAGGATAACATTAACAAAATCTTGTGCTCTTCTCTTGTAAATTAATGCAAAAACAACACCGACGTTTCATCCAACTAACAGTTGTAGACTTTCAGCAGGAAAAACTTCAGGAAACAGGAAAGCAGTAGAAGCCGCCATCAACACGTGACATAGAGATGAATGTTGAGCACAAGATTTCATTAGCACATGCGATATTTCAAAATTCCGATCCGAACTTGTCCGCAGCGCTAGAACAGTTTTCACTCCGCTGGAAACTTTTAGATTCCTCAACTACCTTCTGTCAGGATATGTGCCTCTTGCGTTGATTGCATTCTGTCGCTGGCTTATTATGAGCAGCGCAGCAATTCAGAGCAACAAACTTTGATCCGCACTGAAGAAATCCTTGAACGGTAAAATGACCAGGTTGCATCTGGCGCGATTACTGCAGTGTTTGCGTCTTGGCACAAGTTTAGCAGACGGGGTCCCTTCTCATCTTTTGCCCTGTGCGAAGCATGAAGGGATGGCTAGAAAGGAAACGAACCCGGTCGCAGGTCGCCGATTCCGTCCCTTGAATTGGCGGAACTTACAAATATACCTGTGTTGGCTGATAACGAGCAGTGGATTTATCGCCAGTGAACGTGAATTTGTAGCCGACAAGACGGTGACGCCCTTTAAATTTTTCCCTTATTAACTTCGCAAAGCAAAGCTTTGCATTTTTGTAAAACTGATGAAAGAAACCTCGCTTTCTATAAGACACGATTAGCAGTGTCCAGCCGTAAACGCGCCAACCATTTACATGGCGCTTTATTTCGTCATAAGCCTTAACGTGTGAATTGCTGGTCGGAAAAGTGAAATCGAACGTTTTCATCGGTTTCTTTTGTCGTGATTTAAGGAAAGAAACGGAGGCCCTTTCCAATCGAGGCAAAGATCACGCGGTATTCGTGATCGTCAACGTCCAGTTCCATCTCCCCGGTACACGCGCCTACACCGAACCGCTCGAACTCGTCTGCGACCCGAATCCCTCCAAGCTCCCGTCACTTCTGGCTAACGCGCTCGATGTTAGCGTCGATGAGCTTTTGGTCGCTCGGAAGTCGGGAGAAAAGTTCACGTGGAGCGAACTGCGAGCGGAGGCCGCGCAGGTGGGAACTTGTGCACGAGTCTTGTGGAAATATTGTTTCTGTTCTTGTTTTTTTCAACTGTTCCAATGTGTGGAAAGCTTTGCGTTCTCTTAAAGCCGTAGTCTTCGGCACACGCGGAATTGCATTCGTGCGACAACCAGCTTTTTGCTGTTGAACTTCTTTATCTTTCGGCGCACGCAGTATTGTTATATTGGGTGCGTTTTTCGTTGCTCTGCAGCCTTCTGGCAGCAAGTCGAAGAGCGTGAAAAAGGGCAAGAGCAGTGCCAAGCGAAAGTCGGTCAGTCGCCAGTCGAAGGACAACGCCCCCGCTCCGCTGAAAGACGCGGATGTGATTGGCGTAAAATTGATTGATGAAGAGAAGAAGATCGCGAACAATCCGATCCCCTTGAATGACTTCGACAGCAAGGACGATCTACTGCAGCGCGAGAGATTGGCCGAGAGGGAAAAGCTTTCGGAAAGCTCCAGGTGGGGACACTTTTTCATTAAGAACAGCGCCGGCAGTTATTTTGTAATGAGCCTTTTTGTGGTTGATTGAGTTATTTACGCATTGCGATAAGTACAATGAAGGATTTCGAAAAAAGTTTATTTTTATGATATTTTGCATGTTAGTTCCGAATTTAGGTTCAACATCAACGACAAAAGTAATCGCTTCTCAGGTAAAATTCTATCCTTGCAGGTCAATAAAATGTGAACGGAGCGTTTGTTGTCGTTGCAGACTTTCGACGCCTCCCGACAACAGACGGAGCGATGCGGCGCAATGCAAAAGCACTAAGAAAGGCGAAGCCGCGCTCAAGATCCACGTCGACAATTTTGCGGACGACGACAAAGAAGACGACGGCGGCGGCGGCGAGTGACCCGCGCACGTCGCGCTTCTTCCGCTCGTCGCGTCGCGCGTTTGAACTGACGCCAAAGGGCAGCAAACTCGCAAACCGGTTCACGCGAGACTGGTCGAGCGGCGAGTGTTGCAATCGTTCCTGCTGCACAATAGCTAGAAAATGGCTTCTTGCGTTGCAAAGCATTTGCTACTAGCGCTGCTGACTTTGGTATTTCGAGAGTAACCACCTTGCTTTTTCTGGCGATTAGAGTCGAAAGTTCTGGTCGCCGTGTCTGTCGGACAGAAAAACGACGTTAATGGCTGCTTTTCTTGGTCGCTCGTGCTTCGCGCGCTAACGCCACTCAACTCCAAGGTCTTTCGCGTTGCGAGCGTGGAGTTCGGCCAGAAACAAAAAAGATACAAGTACCGGCCTTTCACTGACGAAGGTGATGTGTCAAGTCAATCACCTGTGTGGATGACCCCGGCTCTGAAACATTCATTGCAACGAATCACCTGCTGGCGTCTCCTCCCCACACTTGAAAATAAAGCACTGTCGCATTACGCGGACTGTTGGCGTGAGGTCAGATCTGTTGATGACGCGAAACAAGGTCAGAAAAAATTGCGAAGGATTTTCTTCCCGAAGATTGCCTGTGTGAGAAGAGACTTCAAACTCTTGCTAGTAGCCGATGCGCTCGACGTTGTTCAAATGAACCTTTGTTTCAAGTTTAGGAAATAACCTCCGACTTGCCACGATTGACCTCCTGATAGTGGAAAGTCTTGTGTTAATCGCTTCTGACCAAAACGGTGCTTGAATAAGCGAAGATTATTGAAACTGTGAAGTCTAAGCCATACCGTTCGTCCCATCCACCTACGCTCCTAAACTTTTTCTCCCTGAAGTGAGACAAAAAAGAAAACGAACAACTGTCTCCTGTTCGGATCCTTGCTGCTGTCCTAAAAGGAACAGTTTGAAAGTAAACACGGAGCGGCGGTCTGTTGGAAACCGGATCGATTCCCATCAGGCCTCGATGCGTTTGTTCACTTGTTTCAGTGACGCCCAGCGCAAAGCGCAAGCATCCGATCCTGCTCCAGCACAATGACTTTCTGCTCCTGATTACCCTGTGCCTTCGACATGGAGGAAGTTTCGCAATGTTGTTTGTTTTTTGACTTGCGCACAAAAAATGTTATCGTGCCAAAGGTCTGCGCTTTTTCAACGTAATCGTGTGTGACTGTTTATATTCGGAAATGCAATAAAAATATAAAAGGCAGAAGCCGGCTGCTAGGAGACCACAACGCGAAGACCAAGTGGGAGCGACAGGGCCGTCGCCAGCGGGGGCCATTGGTGCCCGTCCCCCATTTAAAATCTGTGCTCCCCACTTCGTGTTTGGTCCCCCGGTTGCTGCATACATCCAATATTGTATTTAAAAATTGTGGTCCCCCTTGTGGTTTTTGCCCACCTGCTGCGAAATACTGTCGGCGGGCATGGTGAACTCTCTGCATTTTTTCTGACCTGCTACCAAATCAGCGGCAAAATGTTGCGCGCGCGTGTGCGTCGCCGTGCAATTCTGATGAAATAGTTCTTGAAATCCGTCAAAGCGTAGACGGCCACTTTGCACCAGTCTTTCCGCAGATGCATGCGAGACAACGTATGAGCGCTTACCTGCACTTCATTTGGCCAGTGGCCTCCTGGCGGGCGAGCGCCAAAAGGTCTGCATGTCTGGAGACGTCATCAGCGTTATGACATAACTGAATATTTACTTGGATCCCTCGTCCTACTTGACCCCGCGGTTAGCCCCGCCCATATTTGCACTGCTATTAGCATCCCTGGTCGTGTAAAGTCCTGTCGTACAAACGCGAGGGAGAACATGATCGAATGTTATGAACCGTTGTTGAGTTACTCGCCGTTTGTTCGGTTAGAGTCACTTCACGCGTCTCCATTCCACGAGGCTGAAACGCAACCGTGATCATGTATTCGTCGCACGTCACCCGATACGTTTCAATGACCGCGCGACGAAACTCCCGCTCACAGTCGCTCGTTACCGCGCCTGAACATTCGTCTTCCCTCAGTGGGTGCGAGATCGGTTTGTCCTCGATGGATGCGAGATTGCCGCCGATCGATGTGTGGATACCAACACCGTGCCAGCTGCTCACATGCTGTTGTAAACCTTTGCGCAACTCGTTGATCCATGTAATCACGCTGCGAACTGTGCAGGAGCTCCTCCCTTGCTCTAATTTTGTATCTATGGTGCTTTCTTTTTTTTATCCACTCTTCTGTGCTGTAGATTTTTGTCGCCAATGTCTCTAAGCAAGAGTTTGCGATGATATTCTTTATAGCCCGTGGTTTCAGCTCTTCCTGTGCTGGTTAACTGTTTTTTTTTAACTGGACCTGATGCAGTATGAAGCAAGAGACAAGTCTGGAATGTGTAGATCGTTGTCGCAAGGACGAAAAAAGCGGCCCGTTTACACGGAAAGTGTATTGGCTCCAAGGGGCCACTGGTGACCCCCCCGTCTGTTAAATCGTAGGTGTGACTAACGTAATTTTTCGCTTACTCGATAAGGCAGAGCAGCATGGTACCATCTCCAGTTTCGAAAAAAAGGTTTGTTTTTTTATATCTGCAAGCCATCTCAGCAGCACTGTTCAAAACGCGTTGCAAACGTGCCCCTGTGTTTGTGATAGATTTCGTGTTCACACCAAAAAGACTGTCGTCATTGTTAAATGACGAAACCTCCCAATCGCACTCGCTATTCATTTTTAATGTTTTAAACAAAAGCGGTCGCTTCATTTCTTCAAAAATCACGGTCTGTTCTCATCGCCTTGTTTTGCCTTTCCTCATCAAAACTACGTGCAAAGTAAATTTCGCAGTAGGAAGAATGCCACGATCTGCGCAAAACTTTCACTTCTTGACAACTTGGATCAATGTTTTTCGGCGATATTCGAGAAGTTCTGAAAGCTCTGAAAAGCAGACCAAACTATTAACGACTTATTTTTTAAATTTTGTTGAATGACTAGTCTTTTTTCTGAGTTTTATTGCTTGTTAGATTGCCGTGTGCAGACCTGAGTTATTTGCAGAAATCAAGACTGTGTTTTCAGTCCACGGTTTTGTGTTGCGTAGTAACCGTTGACCGCCACTGCAAGCACGCTGCGAAAACGCGCGAGCTGGTCTTTTCTGTGTCTTGGCAGACATTACCTTCATCAGCAAAAGAATTACGTAGTGAATGTACATCGCCTGTACCAAATGTGGTTATGTTTTGTTGGCTGCAAACGCACTGAAGGAACAAAACCTATGACGATCGACTCGTGACCTTTTCTTTCGTAATAGCAGACGACCCAGCTCCATTCCCGTGACGAAAAGACCAATGATTGGCCGCCTGCATCCGTGATTGCGCTGCATTTGGTTCAAACGTGTAGGTCGCGCCGTTGTCCATTTTTCTGTTCGCGCTACGAGCGTGCGTCCATCGCGACGTCGTAGCTAGACCTTTACCCTTACGTCAATTCAGTGTTACTTCAACGAGAACGTGCCATTGGACCTGGGCCGTTGTCACAGCTGTGGAAAAGATGGCGCGAGCACTGCACGCAGTTGCGAAGACTCAGCACCGTTTGGTGAACCTGGCTTGACGATCACACAAGTTGTTGTCCTTCGCAGACACTGATCGTTATACTGTAATGAATTCCTGTTGTTACTGCTGCCCGTGCCATTTTCTGCTGAAACTTTTGTCTGTATGTTTCGTACCCGACGTACAAAGAACCTGAATAAGCACAGAACGCTGTTGCCTTTTTCACCGTTCCCACCCATATTTATCCACGGTGTCCTCACTAGTGTTTGCTCAACGAAAGTGCCAGGCCAGTTGTGTGTTTCTGCGCTTCAGCCTCGAAGCAATAAACCACGAGGCCTTAGCCACTTATGCCTGCGCTATTTTCAAGTCACCCGTTGCTTTGCGATTCCAAACGATCGGCTCCATGCTGCAACACCCGCCTGTCTCACTTCCCTGCATCCGGCTGCTGTGCACGCAAAGCGTCCGGCGCCCGCTCGACAGAACCCAGCACTGTGATTGCATCGGCCGCAGGGGAGCCCGGAGTTGCAATTTCCGACTCCGCTCCTGTATCAAAATTTTTGAATCCGGATCCGAAATTTCTTCAAATTTAAGAATTCGCGCGCCGTGTCTCGGCGTTTCCCGCAACAAGCTGGGTCGCCATTTCACCGGGCTCGGTCTTCCGACGAAAAGAGCGATCTTTTTTGTTGCCCAGTAAAAATGAAGGAAGTTCTGTTGTAGCGGCGGTTTTTCTCGCTGTTGCAGTCTTTGATTCACTCTGTTCATTTCGTTTCGCGTCAAACAAGCTGGCTGTTCATACAACGAAAAGTCGTTCGCTTTTTATTGTTTTCTTCTTTTGTGCAACACGAGTGTCTGCGCGTTTCAGCCATCGGAATGTTTCGCCCGGGCGTTTGAAGTCGATATGCAATTACGATGTACTTGCTGGCTGCGTGCTCGTTTCTGTAACATGCTCGTCTGTATGCAGGCGAGATGACAAAGTAAAGTGGTTGGAGGACGAAAGTCGTGTGGTGTTGTTTTGCCTTTGTGAATTCACACGTACAATGATCAGGTCGGATTGCTTTGGACAATATCATCCCACCAAATGTGGTCTCAAGCCCAACTAATGACGTAATATAAACGAGCAGTATTCAGCCACCAAGCTTGCACTCCCAGCCCCTGGTTGTATCATCGACATGCTGGCTCTCAACCTTTTTTGAATTGTCAGGCGATATTTAAAAATCAAATTGCAAGCCAGCACAACATAAACGAAACTAAAATTTGAAACTGGCTTGTTTTCGGCTATTTGTTCTCTAAGTCTAGACCATGATTTTGAACCTGTGCAAACTCATTTATGCCCTCGGTAAACCTATGCTTTAAGCTGTAATGTCTTCAAGAACAAAACAACACAAATGCTTTTAACATAAATAGATGTGGTGAAACAATCAAAGTCATGTTTTAGACCGCTTTGCTTCAAGCTAGCCATTCCGTAATTTGCGTCAGTTTTGCTTTTCGCCTTTGGTGAGACCAGCCTTCGCTAAATCATGCCGTAGTTATTCATCATTTAATTCGTAAGATTTTGCTCTCAGCTTTCGGGACTGAGGATGCGCAAATTACAAGGTGTAATTAGAAGTATCTTTCAGACATGAATATCAAGGGCTTGTCACATGACATGACATAAAACCTTAACAACTCACACAGTGCTGTCATGAAAAGCAGGTAGAGAGGAGTCTCCACCATCGACGAGATTAGCGCAACTTAGCATTAGTAATACAGGATCCCGTTGAATTTGAAATGCAGATGTAGCTCTACCGCAATTTGAATTCAATTAAAATACAGTCGCTCTCAAAAGTTTAAGGCCACCTGCTTAAAATTTGGAATTTTACAAGTGTGGAAAATTGATTTATTTTGTCACATTACTTTTGTTGGGAGAATATTGTTACATAAGTGATGCTTCTATTACAACCTTTAAGAATGAGCTTTTCAACGATCTGGTCGTCTTGGAAACAAAAATATTCAAAATTTTCCGAAGTTTTGCTGCTGAAAACAGGCAAAAAGAGGTTTCTGGTGTGGACAGGTCAAAAATTTGTTATATTGCATGGAGGGATAAGCTACTCAGGAAGGCGAATATCTGAAAAACTGAAATTCAGGAAGACCATCAGGCGGTTGTCAGATTTAAGAGGTTTGGCAGTTTTCAGGACGTGCGCAGGGCTGGTAGGCCCAAGGTTACAAGACAAAGAGATGATAAAGAAGATGGTAGTGCGCTCATCCACCACTTCGACCAAAATGATTCGATCAGATTTGTTCCTCATAAGTGTAGATGTCAGTACATCTGCCAAAACGTCGTATCAGTGATGAATTTGGGTTCAGAGCCTATAAACCGACCAGAAAACCTAGGCTTACACCTTCCATGAAAGCTGAGAGATATGCGTTTGCAATGCCTCGCCTCGACTGGACCGCTAAAAAGTGGAGGTTGATATTAGTGAGTGATGGATCACTTGTTCACGCAAAGCAACGTTTAACAACAAAGAAGGCGTCTTAACTCAGAATAGACTTTGGGAACGTGCAACGCAAATGAGAACAAAAATAGGAAACATATAGAAATTTCATACAAAGATCTAAATGTGTGAAAAATATCGAAAGAAGAAAAACGCAATCATAATACAGATTTGCACGTGGTCATTAAAATTTGTGGATGGGGATTTGAAAAAGTTAATATTTCCTTACAATTTCTCTCATAAACGAAAATTGTATCATGATTTTCTGCTCACATAAATCGCGCGTTTTTGTTGCAGGTATTCGAACAATGAAAATATGCCTCAAAATATGTGAACACACGCATACCGAGGAAATAAGTACATTTGTAGTAATTAAAAATAAGCCGTTAAATCGATGTTTTCTATTCGCTTGTCTGATAGACAAGATCAGTTCATTCTGGATCTTCTCTCATTAACCAACTTCCATAACGATTTTAGACTTTTTTCTTCGGATCAACTGCAAAAAATATGCACGATTTTATTAACTTTTTATAAAATTTTTATAAAAAGTTTATAAAATAAACTTAGAACATATTTAAAAAACGTTTCCTTGCTGGCGATAAAAACCTATGTGATTTCGGCTAAATGATAAGATTCAATTTCTGAGGGAAATTGCGTTTTGAATAATCACGCAATTCTCTGTTTTAACCACAGTGACTTGTTCTTTCCTCGAACAATCTTCTCCACGTATAATATGAAAGATTCAGCATTTCCGTGGTAGTTGTAACGGAATAAAAGGTTGCCATAAGCCGTTTGGGTCACCGTATCCACAATTTACACAGTTTTAGAAATTATGTCAATTGTGGGAATAATTTACCGATGCAAATCCCTGAATCAAGGTAGTCATCACCAAAACAAGTCAGTCCTTCATCGCAAGTTCCATCCATTCCCCATAAACCTCCGCACTGCTCATGCACTTGCTTTGCACATTCGTAGCAACATCTAAAAACAGAATTTTTGATTGTAAACCTTATCAAACGAGTTTGAATCAATGTATGTTTGAAAATTTGTTTCTGTTGATCTGTCGGCTATTGGAAAAGTCTAGCTTATTGGAATGATGTTTTTTTAAAATATTATTGGAGTTATGTGTTGCGCTTTCCAAACCTATCCCAAGGTTAATCATTAAAGGAAACACTACTTTCCTTTGACATTTTGCATTAGGAATTATATCTTTATTCCTCAGAGTTAAACGACTCGTTACGTATCACAAAAAATTCCATTGTGTGTAATGGAGTTTGTAGGTTTTTTTAGTTATTCTAAATATAAATGTTTAATTTAAGGTTGGAGTTTAGATGCACCTCCATTTCTAAAATCTTTTGTGTTGATTTAGTTTGTCACAATCAAAAAACAGATAAGTACTTTATACTTCTAAATCCTTTCTAATAAAGGAATGATAATGCAAAATGAAAATACAAAGCATTTCAAATATTAACTATTTTCCTATCGGACAATAATTTGTTGCGAAGTACGATCTTCAAAAGCACTTAACCCTGCTTATGTAACCTCTAAACACAAACACCGTTGTTGTCCTTGTCCAAAATGGGCAGATTTTGTTTATTCGCTTATACTGAACTAACAGACAGGTTTAGATGCGCGCGCGTGTTTTTGTACAACTTAGCAAGTCTTCTCAAGCTCATCCGATCAGAAAAAAACAACGTGTTGATTTTGATAAAATTTTTATATGATGAAGAACAAAAGCAATTTTCCCAACAAAAATGTGGGAAGTGCTCCTAACAAATGAAGGAAAAAGTAAAGAAAAATCAAACAATTCCAGCAACAGACGTCATTGGTGGTGGGTTTAAGGTTTAAACAGAACCAAATTTCATGTTTGTGGTTCTATCTGCAATAAAAGTAAATTAGGTTGAGACATGAAATTTTTCTATTTTCATTGCAGTTTTCAGCCACATTAATCAACCTTGCCCAAAATGGGCAAATTTTTTACGAAAATCAGGCACACAAGGTAACTTGCCCAAAATGGGCAAATGCTTTGCGGCAACTTTTGGACAATCAGATTGATCGCGGCACTGTTATTGACTTTCATGTCTCACGTACGGCCAGTCCCGTTGCCACAGGGGGGATTTGGTGGGCTAAGCCCACCCAAATAATGCACCAACGCCCCTCAAATTGAAAAGGAAAACTATAAATTAGTGGAGTTTTGTCAATTTGAACAATGTCAAGGCATTAACAGGATAACCAAAAACTCACTCTCAGGGCCGGCCTTAAGCCGATGCAACCGATGCAGTTGCATTGGGCCCCGCGCCATGTGTTTGGATAGTAGTTCATTTTTGCCAAATACTCCATGCGCTCAAATTCAGTTGAAACGGCTGATAAAATCTCATTGTTAGCAAACAATGCTCTCGTTAGAATGAACATTGACACAAAAGATGAAACGTTAAGCCCGTAGACGCAGACCTTCTATTCGAGTCCGAAGACTCAACAGTTGGCCATTCAACCATAGCAGCAAAAGGTGTTATATTTTGCATTTTTTGCCTGGTCTGTACTGGACACTGAAACGTGTCAGGCTGTCTGAGCAGTCGCCCAAAAGATGTTGAACAGCATGAAACGCTAGTTATGCCAAAAAGTTTGTTGGTCGTTGTTCTGAAAAAAATTGCACGTTGGGGCCTTCGCGTTGGGAAAAATTTCTAGTGCGACGTTTCCATTTGTGATGGCCCTAATGTTAGCTGTATCGAAAACTGTGGGATCCTGCGCCTTGACCCAAACCACTTTCAACAGCTAAGCGAGATTTTCCAGTCGCTGAAAGGCCAGATAAGTTAGATTTGAATTATGAATTTCCCTACGATGTAGCAGACAGGACTTTTTCAAGTTGTTTACAACGCAAATTATCCAGTGGAGAGGTGATGCAAATGAAATGGCAGGTGCACTCAGCCGGATAAAATGGGATATTTTGCTTTTTTGTAAACTTTTTTCAAGGTATACGTCGCCCAGTCCATTCAGTGGTGTAGAGCTGAGGGGG
>JGI24021J15306_10010326_pt1 | contig 11581 bp, 8 predicted proteins | sample Ectturendosymbi1_FD_15306 | JGI IMG/M metagenome (IMG submission 15306)
CAGTGGAAAAATTCAGAAAAAACAAAAAACACCGTTTTGTACTACATATTTCTTCCAAGTTGCATTTTACCCTTATTTTTGCCTGCCTAAGGGTAGTCGCCTGATGCAACAGCAAGGAAAAATACAGCAAGAGTGATTCTTCTAAAAAATGTACAACAATAGGATAAGTTATACAGTTATCAACTACCCTGTTTTCGAACACTAGCATTTTTCCAGTGTAATCTGCAACTGAACACGCAAAAAGAAACCAAGAAATAAGTGTTGAGTTGCACATCGCAAATCTGGGAAATTTTCTGGCTTGCATCTTCAAGGAACAAAGCTGCGGGCAAATGGTCAGGCATGACAGACGACACACAAAGGAAAAGTTTGTAAGTTTCCGTTCTATTGCAGTAATGCATCAACATACCGAGACGTGTGCAGTCTGCGGGTGATGCGCGCTATTGTTCGGTCGCATTTTCAACTGGCAAGAAGTTGTTTACTTACGAAATAAATTAGATTATCACACGATTTCTTATTGACAGCAAATCGAAAAAGTAAAGTTTTTGTGCTAAAAAACAAAAGTTGGTGAAAAACGGCATCTTGGTCAGAAAGCAGTCGCTCTTCCCATGGGCTTCACACATGCATCGTTTGCAGTGTGCACGTCAATTCCTGTTTGTGTGCACGTCAATTCCTGTCGATCTGTTACCTAATATTTTGCCCCAAAAGGGCAGGTCAAGTGTCGACTTGGAAGAAAAAGACGGATTGACCGGCGGTGAGACTTGAGATGGGGGGCCGAAGCGAAGATAGATCAGGTTTTAAGAAACATGCGTGGTACAGCGAAAGACCGCAGGCGCACGGAGCTTAGATTAGAGTTGGTCCGAAGCTATACAGATCGCACTGTAGATAAGCTAAAGCGTGGTTGCGGTATTAAATGATTGACCGCTCTGTCGTCGATCGGGGAAAATGTACGTGGGGCAACCACAATATGGCATGAAGCAAGCACTGACTCGCAGCAGTCTAGGCTTTTACGCAGCGTAGCATAAGGCGTCGTTGTCCCACAGCAAATACCGCCGAAATACCTTGCAAGAAGTCGCGGTTGCGGGGAACCGGCTTCGCACTCAAACACGAGCTTAACTGCAAACACAACAAAACATGATGCATTTGCATCTTTGGCTGACGACAAACAAACAAGGGAAACAATAAAGCATTGTTGCCAACTCTATGCACATTTGATGCTATCATCCGCCTTACAAGACCAAGTCTAACTGCATTTTTNGATATACAGAACAATTTNATTCTTGCTCAATATCACTTGCACAGACTTTGTCCAATGCGTCACGACGTACTGTACAAGTTCTTTCTGATAGCATGCACCATCTAATAAAATGCGATGTCACAAAAGAACCTCTTCACAATTGGGATAAAGTTTTGCCGTCATCAGTTTTCGATTTTAACACAGTTACAAGCACGTTGCAACGACTGCTGAGCTTATTAAGCATTATGCTGCTGTCACAAATTTGAAAGCAAAAAAATGATTCTTTTCCAACACCTAACTGATACCAAAGAAATATCGTCCAAAATAGCAGCGCAAGAAAAAACATAATCTTGACGAAATTAACTCGCGCATTGAAAAGCATGAGACTCACTAACATAATTCAAAATATTTTAAAGATATCATCATAAAAAGCTTGCAAATAGCAGCAAAGAAACCATCAAACTCAAATCCTGCAGCCCACAGCAAAGGAAACATCTAACTCAAACCTTTCAACTAATGGCAAAAAAAATACCAAACATAAAACCTTCACAACCATGGCAGCGTTTTGAAGTTGGACGTACGATTCTTTACAAAGTAAGATGAATCAAGAATATCTTGTTGCTGCACAAATATCATTCACGAATAATCTTTACTGTGTTGCCAAGGTTTCGTTCCAACAGAACCAAAGGCCAGGAATTCTCCAAAAATTTCCTAAATAAAGTATTATTTGATCTAAATCGGAAGCAGTTCAGAATTCACTTGATATACCGGTATGCAAAATGTCGCGTTGGCATGCAGGATCAAAGCATATGTAACTACATCGGTTGCGTGTTGCTCATGCACTTCACCTTACTGTGTGCCAAACCAACACCGAGGCCCATCAAAGGTAAACAAGCTTTCGAGTGCTGTTTTCTTGTTTTTTTTACATGCTTGTGCAAACCACCTGGTCCACCCAAGGGTAGTAACTCGTCAAAACACTCCGAAAGAAGTCCTCACTGTGGTTGTTTTTTTTGGCGCTTGTTTCCACTTACTTCATTGGAAACTAATAAGCTCAATTCTTCCTGTGCTTGAAATAACACGCTTCATACAAAAACAAGTAAAAGTGCGCGAAGGCAAATAGTATTGAGTGTCGTTGACCACGGTTTTATAACACTTCTTTTTCATCATTTTGTTTTGTCAAAATTTTTCCTAACCTATTCATAGAACCTCCTCACTTTGCAGACAACTCGGTAAACTGCCATTTGCCCATTGTGCGTAAACCGGACCTTACTTATCAAGGTCCTGTTTCACATGTCACGGCAGTACTTCTTGTGCATGCCCCGCATCACAAAACTTGGTCTCAAATTATCTGGCAACGTTGAGAACAAGCTGCAAGGCGCGAACAACGTTGCGCCATGTTGCGTTCGGTTCCGTTTGCGATTTGGCAACCGGTAATGAGGGCATATCACGAACACGGGAATTTAGCAAAAAGCGATACTGTAGGTTCAAACAGTAGCTTTCCCATCAGGGAAAGTGCTAGAGCCTGGCATACACCTTCGGCCTATAGTTTTGCATAACGATAACCACAAGCAGCGGTCTGTGTCCAGACGACGGCGAAAAGACCTGACCTTTCATTGGGCAATGGCTTCGCAATTTTAAATGGAAGGAGGGAAAGCTGACGAAAGCCGCACAATAAATACGATCGACTCAACCGAACGACGGTTTGAAGATATCTATAGTAGCTTCTCTGAATTGTCAAACCACCCTTTCTTGCAAAATAAATTAATGCCATTCTTTTTATGTAACAGGAGGTCCATAGAAAACACTTTCATCATAAAAAACATTTTCTGCGTATGTCGTTCTGTGGCTTTCTGATGATCTGATCATTACATCCGGATGTACCACATCCTGTTTTTTGCGCCAAAAAAAACCTGGTAGCATTTTTCAAATGCTGTTGGCATTCTTTGTCCTCTGAGCATGACCTACGAGATCTAAGGCGCGAAAACAACAATACACCGTATCCCTGGACCACCCTAAACTGTTGTGCAACGCAATGTCAGAGTGCGCATGCTATAGAGAAACAGACTTGTTGACTTAAGCTTGGTCAAAAAGTGTTTGTAATAACCACGAACGGATGTGTTAGAGCTTAAGGGTAGGCTCGACATATGGTTTAACGCACATACATCGTTCAGTTTGTTGGGTTGCCGGTGCGCGTACAGCAGAAGCAATTTCCGGGTGCCTCTTTTTGTTGTTAAAGCTGTTTCGAACCAGAAATAGGCACTGCAAGTGTGTCGGTAGCGCATGTTTCTCTTGCGTACTTGTTATTCCTAGGTTTAATTCGGTGCGCCGTCGGCCACCAGGGCCGGTGTGAAAAATTAAAAAACTACCAAATATCACAGCAAAACAATAAAAACTTGAGAAGCTCTACTTCCGGTATACGTTATTGGATCGCAGTTGTAAGGTTTTGGCTGCAAATCATTTTCAAGCAATTTTCAACACAATCAACCAACCCTGCTTCAATTATAACTTTCCTGCAAAAGGTTCAAAGCAACAACAAAGCTATATTGCAGCGAAGTACCCGCGGGTGCACACGCATAATCAACAATTGTCAAAACTTTTGACATGCGACAAACGCACGCAATTCAGCACATGGCTGTGACAATGAAACAATAGCGTAACGTCACAAACAGATTTTCTGGTGCACGTTCTGTACTGCTGGAACAGCTATCTAGACTTACTTCACCAAACAGACGTCAAGTAATGTTTCACAGCTGAACCGTGATAGAGCCCAGCTCCTGCCTTGCTGCTCGGTAATTGCGCATTCCAGGCTAAATTTTAGTTAAAACGTTTGTACTAACACTTTCTTCTGCTCTCCAACCGCCCGTTTGACTGCAAATGTTTCGGAATCTTTGTGAAAAATTAATTCGAGACCAAAGTTCAAGTTGAGATGTTTATTTAGCGTACTTTCAGCTCAGTGCAATGACTGCTGATTCGTACAAAAAAAACACAACAGAGCTTGAAAACGGTTTGGGTGTGTCACGTCTTTATGTCAATATGACACAACAACACGACAGTTATGACAACTATATCTGAAGTAAACGCCATGTTTGTCACCATAAATAGCAATATTTCCATATTACCCTAGTTCACAAAAGTAGAAAGCAACGATATTCTCGCCATGAAGAAAACGCACCATTGAGCCTAATGCACTTCATATTGGTGGCGAATTGCGAAGTGCTTGAAGAGTCAATAACAAGGTGTGGGGATGCGCTCGTCGGTAGTTTTAGGAAAAGGGTAATATTCGCTCACATTTCCGGAAAATTTCTGAAGACTTCATAACAATCTTGATCAGACGCTTCTATTTTATATTAATATTTACGTTATCAATGTAGATGTCAGTGTAATGTCTTCCAAGCCAACTTTTGTTGAAGGTTTTCAAGCCAATGACGCTTTTGATATGCAGTGAACTTCCGAGACCGCTGAACAAGTAGCCAGTGCACAGTTGAATACTTCTCCATTTCTTAACTTCGAAAATAAGGTGAGCTTGCGGGTTTCGCTTACAGCAACAGTAATAGCCGAACCTATAAGCTACAGGTCACCAGCGTCATATCCTTTTTAGATATATGTTATCGTTATTGCGAATGTGAAGAGGTTGCACAAGCTCGTTTTAAAGCATTTCTGAATTGAGATAAAATCAATGTTTCGTTTGTTCATGTTTTGCAAGAATAACTTCATAAACAGACTGAAGGTCTGGAATAATTCTGTCCAGCTAAGTCAATGTGGGTTTGCAAGCTTGGTAACTGTTACAATATGATCGACAATTTTAAACAGTACCCAACACCACAGTGTGGTTCTGTGGTTCCTACTCATAAAAGCAGTTTTCAAGCGCGTCCATGTGCTATTCAATTTACTCAATCGACATTTTGCAGCGTTCATCCATTTGAAAACTTCCTAGGCGTGGTTATGCGACTCAACGATTTCTGCATGATTTGGATTCGGAAGGACACTATTGTACAGGTGCTTCGTGTCGCCTTAATTATGTCGCCATCACCACCACCATCATCACCAATAATACATGCAAAGTTGGCTCTGTTGGCTTGTAAGTGCAACATTCATCTACAACAGCTTTGTCCAACCCAAATGTCTCACTTATACAAAAATTATGTCACTATCTTAATCAGGGCCGCACACTGGCTAACATATTAATGAGGGCCGTAAATTGATTGGCTTACTTTGATGTTAGCAAAATTAATTTAGCTAAAGCTAATGTCCTGAAAGCGATCGAATCCTAACCGCAGTGGTAACAGACGTGATAAAGTGGCACTGACGACCACCTTCAACAAAAATGTCAAATTCAAGATTATCAAAATGAGGACAAGTTGTCGGTATGTAGGATATTTTTATTACAGCGAAAACCTAACCTGGGCCGCACAAAACCTTCGACTGGGCCGCATGCGGCCCGCGGGTTGCACATAGTTGATTTACAACCAAATCAGCAATAGATTAAGCGAGTACTAAACGCTGCTATTTGCATTACGATGTTAACGTTAACTGTAGTTAATAGCCGAATACCTTCAGTTGTTCACCGATTGTTGGCATTCCGAAGCGTGGGTGGTACGCAAAAAGCGGAAATAGTGCAGCGGTCTCCCGACATTGCTCAGCAACGTTTTAAAAAATTATGCAGCAAGCTGTTGTTAAACTAGGTATTCCTGACGCCTCCCAAGCTCCGATACAATAAAAACTAAAGCGTATGTATGCCAGAAAGAAACAATCGCGACGACCGGTTGACCAATTAACTCGATCGCGCACACCGGAAGATTGTCGTTCGATTCCCACCTTATACACGGCTTGTTCTCGTTAGAAGATTCGCCTTCAAACGTTACTGATTTTTGGCTCGCACTCAGCACCCAAGTTTCTTAAGAAAGCAGGTGAATGTTTTCAGCGGGTAACCATTTCTTGACGGTTTGCATAGAGTGAAGATCAGTATGGCCCTGATTTCGAATCACTCACGACCCTTTCGGTTTCCAATGCTTGTGTTCCATGCCTCTTTGCCAAATAGCCAAGACCTGAAGTCGATCAACGAACGCAAATAGAAAGGCCTCGAGTCCAAGACGATCTTTTAAACTGCTTATATTTTAGGCATCGACGTTTTCGAAAGGGCGAACAAATTTCATCATTTATCAGTTACAAATAGCAGCCTTTTCGAAAAGGTCAAACACCATTGCAAACACGCTCTAAGAGCCATATGCCACTCTGCTGGAAGCAGAAGTTGAGATTGGTAAAACTATTCACTTGCTGCTCCTTATTTTTAACTTGTGTATCCGTTTGGTTGTTCAAGCGTGGATTTCATAAATCTATTTCTTTCAAGCACACGTACGTTTATCCGAGGTGGAAATTCTTTCGAAGAGGTCATAAATCTGAAACATTTGTGCGTTTATGACATAAATGTCAAACCTTTGTACGTCTATGACAGAAAAAAGTTTCGACGTAGGACGTGCATAATTCTTGGGGGAATAAACAGGGGTGTAGTGGGGCGGGAACTCGTGGCAACGGTGTTTCCGCATCTTTTTCGTGTTTTGCTTTAAATTGGCTAGTTTTTTAGGGTGCGTTCCCACACCTATTTTGTAAGCACTACATCCCTGAGCAGAGATGTGCCACTGTGCTGTTGGGTGACCTGTTCTCACGAAAGGCGTAGCCAGGGCGGTCAAGGGGGACATGGTTCCCCCAAATTTCTAGCATATCTTGTCATTTTGTGCTCGCTTAAAATCAAAAGGTTTGGCCCAAAAAAATTTTTGGGGCTGGCTACCCCACTGGTTCTTACCACGATTACTTTGGCTTCAGAGAAGCTCTTTAGAAGAAAATTACAGGATCTATTGTTAATTTTAAAACCAAACATGGCCAAAGGCATCGTTAGTGTGCAGTCCCGTCGCCATGGGGGGCCTTGGTGGGGTTAGCCCCCCAAACAAAGCTCCAAGCCCACCCAAATTGAAATATGAAACACTATCAGTTAGTGGAATTTTTGTCAAATTTGAATGACAATCCTCCCTGCACGAACGTAAAGCTCCCCTATTGACGACTTCCTGGCGACGGTTCTGTCTGTGTGTCAAGCACAGTTGCGGTAACAACTCTTGACCCATTTAAAACATTTAACTTGAGAAAACGTTTCCTCACCACTTGAACGAGGCAAAAACGACCGTTGTCACGATCTTGACGTCGTTCGCCAAACTAAAGTTCAGGAAAAGTACCGCTTCGTGTAACAATCATTTTCATTCCGAAGTTAATTACATACTTAACAACAAAGCCATCCAACCCTTGCAGGAAGATGCAGCTATATTTGGGTATTGACGTCGCTTTGACTGGAAGAGAACACGCGAAAGTTTGCGCCCTATTTCACAAATACCACCATTGGGAATGAGGACCAAACGGCAAAACTTTCGCTTGTCGACCCCCACCAATGCTGGGTCTGCGCCAAGCCCAGCGATGTCAAGCATCACAGGAAAGTTTGTGGCAGACATCATATCTTTAAATAGATTTAACAGATTGCCACGCATTGCATTAATAAGCTGTTTAAAACATTTAACATCCCACATTATTTTCTGCCCACGCAACACATCGCCACCCACAGAAATTCAATGAAAAATTGTGAAGCGACATCTTCATAATTGTTGTTTTATTTTTGTAACTAAAATTCAAAGTGCTTCAGCGACTACGGATTTTTGCCAAAGGATTTGAGCAGTGTTGAAAAGCGCACAAAATTACTGAAAGTGAAATCGATTTGGAAGGAAGTGCTGGCGCAGACAGTCAAAAAGCAACCTGTTGGTCAACAACATTTTTGTCTTTTTTTTCTATTCATCAACAATGCCTGCTACAAAAGGCTATGCTCCAGAGTGTAACTCTGTATTAATTCAACTATTTCCTGTAAAAGCTCCGTGTTACTATGTTTTAAACGAAATGAATTGCGCGATAAGGTTTCGAAAAACTGTATATATTTGCACCAGCAGCCCGGTGCTAAGATGGGTACGACGAGATTTGCATTCAACATTTCTGTTCACCACAGTTCACCAAACTACATCCGGCCATGCAAGCAGCAGCTCAGTGCCCGCCATCTTTCCCACGAAATCATCCCGGTGCGACACCCCTGCCCACCATGTTCGGGGCTCTGATGCTTTCACCAGACCAAAACAGCGGTTTGCGTTGTACCACATCAGCCCTTAACTGCGGCAAGCGACCTCAACTTGAATGGGTGGCTCGTTTTGGGCTAACAGCAAACAGACTTCTTTTTCAGCTTAACTCACTGCAAGTGCGTCGCACGTGGCTGTTATTTAAGGATGTTATCTTTTGTTCACGTCTGTTTGGACATGAACTTTGGGCTAACTGAAGTAAGCTTGCTGCAAAGTTCTCAATGCACGTCGGAAGTCGTTGCATCAAAAGTAAACCTGTCTGGCGATGCCACATTTCAGCATGTTGCTGCCCTGCCTCCCAAATGAAAGAATGCTTTATGCGACTAAATTCAAGCAGTCTTTTAAAAATCAAAAAGCTTAGCTAGGGTCTAAGCTGATCAGAGCAGTACAAGTAATATTCTACCGTCAGAAAAAGTTTCATTAACATTCATGCGTCACCTTTTCCCAAAAGCTTTTTGTATTTTCTGCCCACGCAAAGACCAATTTTTCCAGGTAGCAACTAGTTTTGTGAAGATCATTAGGTGTAGCTCCCAGTGCAGCATGCAAAGATTACAAATAAATAACAAATTTGTTTCGGCTTCACATGCGAAAGGATGAAGCGCTATAGGTGCAGGTCTTATGACTCACACCATTATGCACTGCTGGCATTTAAAACACAAATATTTGCCGAGAACCCTGGATACACACATATTCACTATTCAGGCACCAATATCAAACGAACCCTTCCTCTATCATACATGTATTCTACTGCGTGAAAATAGCTCTTAGTAGATTTCAGCAACAAAATTCTCAGCCCTGCATTTTAATCTCTTTCTTTCTGGCTGGCAAGCATCCACAAACGGGACGTGCTGCTCAAACAGTAACTTCGCTTTGTCTTTGCTGTAGCGCCACTTCTCACAAGGCACGCTGTCGTTTCTGTTGCGTCCATCATAATAGACGACCTTCGTAAGATATGACTCCATCACTGCCTTCAGGAAATGTGAAATCTGCAAGGCACGCCACCCAAACGTCAGGATTCATTCCCGGACATTCACAGTGTTGCTGAATCAATCGGCTTCATTCACGAATCACCCAAGCTTTCTCAATAGTTGCTACACGGCCAGAACCCATACAGCACCGCAGTCATTTATGAATCATCTTACCTCCATTGTTGCAGAACAAATACATATCGACCGGAGGTGGGGAACTCCTCCACACAAAATGGCAACAAGAGCGAAATACTGCAATGTTATTGATGGGGAGCTGTTACGTGAAGGGTAAATCTCAGTAAAAAACACTTCCTTCGTGCTACGAATGCAAAATAAAAGGGTTGGGCGTTGGCTTCACTTCATGTTGAGTTTAGATCAGTGGTTCCCAACGTTTTTTTCTGTATTCCTCCCTAAAAAAACAGAAATTTTCATTTCCTTCTCACCATAAATCACAAAAAAAATACGCACCGCGAAGGGTATAACAAACTATCGAGCTTTGTGTGTTTTAGCGTTTTGCGGATACCTAGATCTGTATGTTTTGGGTACGGTTGTTGCAGTGGTAAGGACAAACAGTCTACTACGTAACCGTTGCAGTTAGACTTATTTTCACTTGCCACAGAACAAAGTGTCAGTAAAAAAGGAAATACAATCTTTCCTGCATTTACCCCGAAAGCCATGTCATTCCAATCAGTGGCGTAGCCAGCCCAGAAATTTGGGGGAGGGGCCAAATGTTTGATTTCAGGGGAATAACACTATTTTGTTTGGAAAAACGCCTCTAAAACCACAAAATGACTATTTTTTTAATTTGGTGGGGGGAATGGCCCCTTTTCCCCCCTGGCTACGCCTATGATTCCAATATGATGTTACGAAGCGTTTTGAATTTGTACAGTTCTCGACTAATAAGCAACGTTTTCACCGAGACACTGGTGTTTGCAATGCAAATCTTTACCACAATAGCCTACGTCAAGTCAACGTTCTCCATTTCTGCCGTCTTAGCGCTGCTGCATCACATCATCAAATAACCTGGCAATAAAGCTCAATTCCAGTTAAGAGAATGTAGAAATACAGCCATGCGCAGAATCCACAGCAGATATTTATTACACTAGCATGCACGTTAAATTAAAAAAAATTAAAAAAACACAAAATTGCTAGAAACGCAAGATCTTGGCGGCAGCAGAAAAATCAAAACTTACAATATTTTTCCCTCCCCAATTCCTGCCGCCCTTAGGCAAATTCCCTCCCAAGATTTAAGAATTCCTCTGAGTGTGCCAAGTGGCTCAGGGTTGAGAACGACTGGTTTAGACGGCCAAGAAAGGCGTGTTGAGGCGAAAGCAGCAGTGGAATTTTTCGAGTGCTTGCTGTTTGGGCATATCCACGNAGAATCATACATCTGCACTGAGCTTCGTGTTCCACAGTTAGGTTTCTCGGCCAGGGTGAAGATTTCCTTAGTCGCTATGGCCTTTCGGCAAGGAAAATCCAAAGCGTTCCCCAGAAAGGCGCTCAGCAACACATAATAGCAATACTTCGCTCTTACATTTGTAAGCTAGCTGCTGTGAAGCCTGGTTTGGAAAAACACTTCATTCTTTGTGCTGCTTCGAAACCAGTGGCGTGAGTTGCTGCTTGCTGGTGCTTTCCTGCGCAAGTCGAACAGATTCAAGGCAATCATACTCACACCCACTAAATATCGACCCTGCTATTGTTCGTTTGTTTATGACGAAGTTTTCAGACGCAATGCAGAGGTTTCATGTAATGCGCGTAGTAAGCATATATGCACGCAATTAATTCAAAACTATTTTTAGAATTTGTCACTTAAGACAGAATAATGCCAGTTTTTTTCTTTTTCAAAAACACCTAAATAAAAGTACCTGAAAAATCAAGTGACTTCAGCATCACCACGCAAATTTAGAACATTTCAAAACCAGACTTTGCAGTTTACTGTAACAAGTCACAATCCATTCAAATAGAAATTCATTTTCATTTTGCGCTGGCACTGAATACAATAGTACTTGGCGGCCAACCTGTGTCTCGCGAGCATAGGCGTAGCCAGGGGGAGCAAAGGGGTCATGCCCCCCAAAAATTTTTAGAAAACATAGTCATTTTGTGCTTTGAGAGGCGCTTTTCCAAACAAAATAGTGTTATTCGCCTAAAATCAAACATTTTGGCCCTCCAAATTTTTTGCCCCCCCTCAAATTTCTGGGCTGGCTACGCCACTGCTCGCG
>JGI24021J15306_10010328_pt1 | contig 11580 bp, 6 predicted proteins | sample Ectturendosymbi1_FD_15306 | JGI IMG/M metagenome (IMG submission 15306)
AAAATCCAGGGGGGGCCAACGCCCTTCTTGCCCCCCATCCGACGCCCATGCTCAGTGGTCTTGTCTGTTCCAAGATCTTAAGAATTACCGGTGCGTGACGTTGTGGCGTTTCCTCCCGTGACCCTGAATAAAATAGACAAAACTCCAAGCCCCCCAAAATAAATATGAAACGCTAAAAATCAGTGAAATCTGTGTCGATCCTTACTCTGTTCTGTCCTGTAATTTAGGGGCAGAAGAGTAGGCCAACTTGCCGCCTAGAGCTGGTACAACATCGCCTGATCATTTCTGATTCGTTTGTGAGGTTATAAACGTGTTTGAGCATAAAGCGTCAGCATTCATTGCTTGGAGTGTTGAACGTGAAGTTAGCCCATATGCCTAGTTGTATACGTTCAGAAGTCTGGCTACCTCTCGATCAACGTAATTTGTGCAATGATTGTTGCGAAAAATGGCATTATATATGGCTAGGGTAGTCTTCTCGTATCTTGTACTGCATGCAAACAAGATGCCTTTAGTGCTTACCATAGGTGTAGCCAGGAGGAACCCAGGAGGGCATGAACCTCCCCAAATGTTTAGCATATCAGTGATTTTGTGCTTTGAGTAGTGGTATCCCAAACAAAATACTGTTGCTCTCCTAACGTCAAGCATTTTGGCCGACCCAAATTTTTTGCCCCCCTAAAATTTTGGGACGGCCACGCCACTGGTGCTTGCGAATAAAGTTGCACATTTGCGCAACCTGCTGTTCAGACAGTTAGATGGAGTTAACAGTGTAGTTAGAAGAGTTTATTTTTGCAGTTACTGCTAAGTTTGCCCCGAAAGAGTAGCGCAGACAGTGGATTACGGATGTTATCCATGCTGCGTCCATGTAGGTCTTGGTCTGTGTATTTCGGCCAGCAAAAAGCCCGATGCGCATGCTTTTTAAGCAAAATTTGCTTAACCTCGTAAATTTTATCGACTTCTGCCAATGAAAGAACACGTTCATCGCGATGCACTGCTTTGACAGGCCTCAGATTTATTACTTCGGTTAAAGTGTGCTCATAACTGAACGATAGGCTTAATCCTGATCTCTTGCAAATTTTAGTTAACATTTGCATTTCATTATGACGTCTCTAAATAACTGCCGTCAAATTTCAATTAAATGATAATAATTAAGACACTTTTTGTTAAGCTCGTTCAAAATTTTCAATTGCAAACTACGGTCGTATTATTGGTAATTGTAAATCAACTCTGGCACCATTTCATTTGTCTCTGCAAATCAGGAAAAGTCATGGAAACACAGGTTTCTAACATTTTTCTAAGCATATGAAATAAACAAAAAAACAAACTCCAGGGTAGTGGATTACGCTGTTATCTTGAGCAGGGTTTTTGTCCGCAATGGGAGTCACAGCTTGCAAATGCTGTGTTGTAAGTGTAAATTTTCAGAATGTCAAACCCCTCTGCACAAACGTAAACTCCCTCTATTGAAGCATTTCTGGCCATGCTTTGATTGATTTTGAATGATTGATTTAATGTTTCATATGACACACTTAATAAGCAGAAACAATACAAAAACCCATCTTGCAAAAACGTAAGCTATTGTCAGTGGAAGTTAGAATTTGAACGAAAACACAATGGCAAAATAATTTATTAATTTTAATAAATTGTTTTGTCATATAAATTAAGTCACTGTGTCACTTAGGATTGGTAAAAAACAATGGCAATCATCTAGGCAACCAACTCCAGTTTTAGTTATTGACAAGTATTAGGAACTACAACTAGAAAACAAAGAGTTGAGGCATGGGTACATTCGAGTTTTGCAAAGAAGCAAGCTAAGTTTAAGACATGTTTGTCGTGATTATTTCTTGTTCAGATCTGCAGAAGTTATCGGATCACTTAGACTGGATATTCCGTTTCATACCTCAATACTGTCTCGGCCAGAGCCTGGCCGACATTTACTCCAATCATCGAATGGTCGAAGTCTGTACCGCGAACGACGTGGTCGAATCGATTTGCGTCGAACGAAGTTAGTGCTTTAAAGGGTCGTAGTGCTGAAAAGAGGTGTGGGAAAGACGTTCCCACCCCAAACAAAGGAAGACTGCACCGAGTAGTTCGAATAAAGTTAGCATTCGCCTACAAGAATCTCCACTGTTTGTTGCATCAATGATATCACAAACAGTAATTACACAACCATGCTACGGTGCAATAGACGAGATGCCTTGTTATTTATTCAGTTATGCTGCTGCAAGCGCTTCAAGGAACGTTACTAGTGCAAAAAAGTGTGGGAACGCCGTTCCCATGCGTTTCCACCCCACTAAATCCCTGGTGTTTTATCATTGCAAATTGTCAAGTTTGGAAAAAAAGACGTTTCGTTGGCAACGTTGTGAATTTTACGAACAAGAAGTCAGTCGCCGAAATGTGAAGCGTAAAAGTTAGCAAAATCTTGGGTGATGTTCAAAAACAAGCCGCACTCTAGTTCATCAGTGCTCTTTTCTCGCAGACGTCCCATTCCAACTGCAGACCCTCGCTTGGCCCAAATACGGGGTCGGACGTTTTGCGACTTTGCTCGCAGTTCAAGGCACCTTTTTCTTCCTGGTTCTCTTCCTTTATGAGTTCCACTGCTTTGCTGCTGTCAAGCGGTTGATGGAGCCTCTGTGCGACAACTTTTGTCGCACAAAAGCTGCTGGGGTAGGTTTAGTGATTAATCATGATCTTGAAAGTTGTTGGTGTTTTTATCAATTTAGTTTGAAAGTTTTCACTTTGTTGCTGTGTTCTAATTGGAGATGTTACAGCAATGTTGCCCTTCCGAGGATTTTTCTCAAAAAGTGGCTTGTGGTTAAAAAAGTTAAAAAAAGTGTCTTATGCCAGTAAAAAAAGTGGCTTGTGCCAGTGCAATCTCCCTTTCCCGAAAAGTTGCAAACAACATCTGCATAATTAGTGTTATGTTTTGGGTTCCAGGAATTTTAAAAACGATGCTAGGGTAACCAGTTAGACGATGCAGGCAGCGCTGCCAACGAGATTTTTGGAAACAAATTGTAGAGACTCATGAAAAAAACCCAGATATTTGCAGAAAACCCCAGGTAAGTAGATACACAAAATCAGGTAAATCTTACTATCTGGGCATCGGTAACAAGATACAAAACGTGCTAGTGAATATATAACTCTGCAAATAAACTTATGTGTCTGTCTGAATCTTTATGTCGCAGCAACGTGGACTTATTTGCATTTCTAAGGGATATATGGCAGCATTTACAATAAATAAAATCTTCAGTCCCACTGTCCAGATATAACCAATCTTTCAGATTTGGATCTTTTAATCATTATAACTTGATTGCTGTGTGTACCACTTTATTTTTTTGGAATTGCTTCATTAATATCTCTGTCACTTGAACTCATTGCACTTGCTTAGCCTGTATTTACAATTTAGACGTTATCAGTAGGGCCATTTGAAGTCATGTTTTTTCTGTGCTTCAGGAAGCTTTGAAAGAAATTTTAAAACAAAAATCGCACCCCTACGAAGTCTATTACAAAAGGTATAAAGTCATAAAAAGTCATATTTTCCTTGTTAGGTCAAAAAGTCATATTTTGCATATTTTCAACCTAATTCAATAATGAAACCATTAAAACAATATCGGAATATCAGGTGAAACTACTATATCCCTAGGTCTACACTGCACCTTGCAAATTGAACCCATTTGGGCACCCTGCAAATGTTGGCAAAGACGTAGGAAAACCGAGTTATTTGGATGAAATATAACGCACTGCCTAAAAATGCATGTTCTTGCTGCTCCAAAGAAATAAACCGATGCCGATGCACGTTTTCAGTTTACTTCAAACCAAACTAGGCTACATGTTTTGAGCTGTTTATTCTAATGGGGTTTCAACAAACAATGGGCTACCATCTCTTATACTTATTTTTGGTGGTGATGCTTCTTTGTACGGCAGTTGTATGTTTTAGCTCAGTCATTTTTGTTTGGTCGTATAAAGGTACATTTTCTGCAAAATAAAGTATTATTATCAAGTTTGTTAGGTCAAAAAATGGCTCTAGTTATCAGTTGCTTGTTGAACAGTTACGCGAAAGCAGAGTTGTAAACCGGCCTCAGTTTGAAGCCCAAACCAGTCCCGAACCAGAAATCCCAAGCCCTAACCCGGCCCGAGACCTCATTTATTTTTGAAGCCTGATTTAGGTCCGAAAGCCAAATTTTCGAGTGGGTCAACGCGATATATGCGCAACTGCCGGGTATTGTTGGTGTAGCAAAGTTAACACGACCAAAATTATTTACAACTATTCGTTTTTTGTTAAACATTTAATCAACTCGATTGCTCGAACAGTAACTGGCGACAAGAACATACGCGTAGCCAAGGGGGTGCCAAAGGGGTCATGTCCCCCTAAATTTCTAGCATATTTTGTCGTTTACTGCTTCGAGAGGCGCTGTCCCACACCAAATACTGTTGTTCGCTTAAAGTCCAAAATATTTGGCCCCTACCAAAATCTTGGGCTGGCTACGCTACTGGAAAAGATTGCCTGTCGTTGCGAAAAAATTTTTACGCAGGCCCGAAAATGGCCCGAAATATTTTGACAAATTTAAGCCCGAACCCGACCCGAGTTGCAACTGTGCGCTGAAGACTAAGCTATCTAGGTGTAGGGACTGGGGTTTGTTGGTTATTGTAGAGGTCCCTACTACTTGAGGGGTCAACCTAGTTGTTGGAGGAGCACAGGTCGGTCTCCCAAATAAGCAACCTGACGTCTTGAAGTTGCCAAGTCACAGCAAGGTGAATGAAAAGGCGCTCACCACTTTGTCCGCTAATAACTCTCCGGTAGTACTCTAAGTTGACTGCTTCTTTCAATTATATTCAGATATACAACAAAAACTCCAATACACTTGAGCGTGAAGTCGGAAACACGTAACGTAACGGTTCGATGTAGAGTCGGAATTAGAATGACGACGAACTAAAACGTTGGGCGTTCGTGTGCGCCACAGGAAACAGCGACCAACTGCGGTTATGTAGGTTTGCAGGGTATAGCGTCGACAGTCGGACTGTTCGCAAACAAGTACATCGCGTTGAATCACGAATGTAATATTACTGGGAATTACGCAGTAAAGATGTATAAAACATTAAAGCACTAATGTGTCCACTGTACAAGATTGAGAAAGATCAGACTAGATATAAAAAATTGAATCAACCACACCCTATATTAAACCACCGCTACGCAGTTGAATTAAAAAAACACAGATCTTCAGACGAAAAATTCAGACATCCAGAAAACATTAATAACTCCAGATCTTGGGGCAAAACCCCAGGTTTGGCAACACTGGGAATAGGGTGGTGAGCAAACGCAATTGTGGCACAAGTGCTAGGTATTGTACGTCACTGCCTGAGGCATTTAGGCTTGGCGTTCTTGATAGAAAAAACATGCAAAATACCGGCGAGTTCCAAGCAAAGTTTGGTCGCTGGCAACCAAGTTTTCACAAAACATGCTAGCGTTTGTTTTTACTGTGAGGTATTTCGAGTCCTCGTAGGGCTGCTGATTCCACGAACCTCCCCAGGGGAAAAGCAGGTATGAAAATAAATGAATGAAGTTCTTACTTGTCGAAAAGCCCATCCAGCATTCGTTCTGAATCGAAGTTTGCGCCGAGGCAGACGTTTTTGTCTATGACTTTTAAAAAGTGATGCATCTCACATGAAGCTATAGAGTGCATAAGCGCCAGCAAGTGTATGTGTATGCATTTGACGTGCTGTGCCGCAGTAAGTTCTAAGAAAATTTTGCTCCGTGACTACATGCTACATTAATGGTTTTTCAATTTCCGCTCATTGGCCTTTTTTCAGTGGCAACGCTGTTATTTTAAGGTTTCCAAAAGAGGTGATGAGAAGCTTGACGAGGATGTGCAGGCTGAGAAAGATCGCATCAACAATCAGTTCGCCACTGGTGAGGCGACTGACCAACTAGTGATAAAAAACCTTACAAAGGTATGTTTCTTTTATTAGGTTGTGTTGCATACAGCAGTGCACCCACCATAACGCACCTAATCTTAAGTTTGCTCTATCCTAAAAAGTAACCAAAGCTTCGCTTGTGAACCCAAGAGATGGGGGGTTGGCATCTCAATCTTTCAGTTCTTCAGGATTTTTTTTCTGCTGTAGTCAGCTTGACATAATTCAAGTGAAATTCCCTTGGCAACCAGCACCTAGTTGATTTTTTATAGTTTAACAATAATGGTGATGTCACGGTCTACATATTTTTAAACACAAGTGATTGTGAAGGCACAAATCAGCCGGCGACGCACTATAGAATCTTTTTATTTCAATTCAACGTCGAACTTCACTTTGCTATTTTCGATCCTGACGTATCTAAACTTTGAATAGAACATTTGATGCAAAACGGAATTGAAAAAAAGAACCGTTTTTCATTCAACATCAAGGTTTTTTCATTTGAGAAATGAAACATTCATTGAGCAGAAACACTTTCTCATAAACAAGTAAGCGCACTTTCAAAGGTATTGAAATGTTAAATTTTCCATGCAATTCTGAATTTTTTTCCTAACACTATTGGTAGTATATACGGAAGAATCATTTGCTGAACGAAACTACACAAATAAGCTTGCTTAGAAAAAAAGACGCTTGCCTTCATGCTCTTATTTGAGCTAGACTTATGTATTTCAAAACTTAAAGATAATATTCCCCGCGTCTTCAATAAATTGCTTGTAGCATGAGCCGTGCCTTTTCAAAGGTGTTTTGAGAGACCGAAACGGTGTTTGAAAATGCAGCAGAACTTCACTTGGCTACCGCTATTTAAATATATTATAACCTCACAATCCGAAGCTTCCTGTTTATAAGAATGTGACAAATTGTAGTACAAAACCAAATGAATGCTAGATTTTCATCGTTAACTTTCAAACCTTCGTCATATCCACACAAAAATGCCATCACATGTCACTAGTCTTCAAAGATAAGTGGTAGTCGCTCTAATCCTATGCATAGTGCGAATGCATGAAGTAAATCTGAGGAGATGCGACGCGCTTTGACGGACCTATCAGAGAACTTTGAAAACTTTCAGGCAAGGAAATACGCGGGCAGCCATGTACATCAGCGTGAATGCACGCTGTTGCAGCCTATAATTCAGAACTTTTTCTCTCTTCTGATGAAGCTGTCGTTGACATGCAGGATCGAGAACTAATTAGCGATTTGCCTCCTGGAATGCAGAACTACCGTCACTGAAATAATTTCAAAACTTTGTGGAGTTTCAGCGGATTGTTCAAAAACATTTTTTCATGTTCGTTCCCAAAGATTATTACACTTTTGTTTGCTGAAAAAGTTATTTTTCATGTAAAAACTTCTCGGTCCCTATTACTAGAGAAATACTCTTTTGTTTTCGTGAATCCAGAAAAATAATATTATGATCACACACTGAATTGCTAAAAGAGCTTTTATTACCGGGCGGTACATCCATCTGTTACAGGTGTACGGCACAATTCGAAGGCGCTTCATTGCTGTCAACGACCTGTGTCTTGGTATTCCAAAACAGGAATGCCTTGGTTTGCTGGGAATAAACGGCGCAGGTAAGACGACAACGTTCAAGATGCTCGCAGGAGACCACCCGCCATCGAGTGGCACAGTTTACTTGGATGGATTCGACATAAAAAAACAGATGAGACAGGTGGCGTTGGCGTTTTCTGTTTTGTTTCACGCTTTATCCAGTGACGGCTGACGGAAGCCTTTCCAAGATATTTCCTCTGGGCAGAAGTTATGAGGTCTTCATTAACCACACTTTTTTGTACTCCTACTGTGTTGGATTTTTTTGTTAGTCATTACCAGGGATGCAGACTATTTCGGTCACGATCACTTTACATCGAATGATTAATTTTTGTCATATGCAGGTTTGTTGATTTCGCGAAGTAAGAAAGTTACTTTTTGTAGCTTCCTCGACATAGAACCAAGTTTTTGAAACTACAAGAAACATTTGGTTACTTTCTACCTTCTTTGGTTGTTTCGCAGCGTTCTGTTTAACTTCTTGCACATAACTGCAAAAATCGCGCAAGCAAAGAGGAAATGCGCGTTGGACAAGATTTATTTTCAGTCCAATGGCGGCGGTCAGGGGTTCGTAGCTGAGGTCAGGGGTTCGTAGCTGAGGTCAGGGGTTCGTAGCTGAGGTCAGGGGTTCGTAGCTGAGGTCAGGGGTTCGTAGCTGAGCAAGCATTCGCCGAACAATGTTTTTGCGACTCATCGCAGCGGTTGCTCGAAACCAGACACTCCGTAGTTGACGTCAGTTTTGCTTTTCGGCTTCGAGGATGACAGCATCGTGGCCATAGCGTGTGTTCCACACTGCACTTCGCGTGCGTTCTCTGTGCCTGGCTTTAGTTTTTCATCATTTCACCCGTAAGCTTTTGCTTGCAATTTTACAGACTGTAGATGTGTAAATGACGTGAACTCAGTTTTCTAGTCAAACACTTCGCGAGGAGATTTAGCTGCGTCGCCCTTATGGAGACTTGTTGAAATATGTACATTTAGCCAGCTTCCAAATTTAATGTTGCGTTGCATGACCCATATTGGTTTGTGAGAGCTGAAAGCAGCGCTTAGCAAAAACTTAACATGCTTGATTTTTTCAAGCAGGTCCAGCGCCGCATCGGTTACTGTCCACAGTTCGACGGACTCCTCGAGCAAATGACCGGTGCCGAGACCTTGAGGATGTTCGCTCGTTTGCGGGGAGTCCCCGAAGCTGAAATTCCTAGTTGCATCGCAAACCTTGGTGAAATTCTGCAATTTTCGCAACACATGGACAAACCATGTGGGACCTACAGGTAGTCTGTATAGTTGTTCCTTTTGCGTAAGGCAGTCTTCTCTGAGGTTAAATTGAGAATGTAGAGGATGAGATGAGTGATGGAGTCTCGAGTAAAGACGGCGCGGACAGACAATTAGTGTCCTCTGTCTGCACCACGACCGTATTTGTTCTGCATTTACCTGTTCGAACTGCACTGCTCTGCAACCCCCACACTTCTTGAAAATTTGCCCCCGACAGCAACCGCCTTTTTTGACCCCTCACCTGAAACAGGGTGCTTCCTCAAAATCTTTCTTTAGTACCAAGTCTGGGTTTGAGAGTTGGCATACAAATTAACAAAATGCTTTTAATCCTTTCAATTTGTCACACCATATAACCTATCTTTCTTTGGTGTTGGGCAGAAACCCAGTGTAAGGTTGCTGTCACATGTTAATCAAAATTTTAAATTTGCTTTTGCAGTTACACCAATTGACACATAAGGAAAATACTGCTTTCACCAACAAACATCCTTGCTTGCATTGCTTAAAGGTTCATAAATTTTAAGTTTTAAATATGTGTGTCTCATCAGGGTTTTTTTAAGGAAAATGTTAGGTACCCGGTATGGACCTGTAGGGACCCGATTTCTCTGATTCTAGGGACCTGATTTTCTCTGATTCTAGGGACCCAATCATAATTTTTTCTGATTCTAGGGACCCGAGTCGGGTCCCTAAAACACCTTAAAAAAAACCTGGTCTCATGCATGTTGCAATGAACATTTATCATGAACTGCATAATAAGTTTTAATTACTATTACAAATCTAGTCAACATTACAAGGTGCGTAAATTAAAACTCAATCACATTTAATATCCATTATACTGTTAACATGTTCATATTATACAGAAAATTGGTCAGTTTGTTAAACCTTAACTTCCAGCCCTAAAGTCAACCAGCTGGTAAGTAACAGTTGGTATACCAGTAAGACCAGCATATAAATCCATTTGTACAACCTAATGTCTACACCAAAAATGTAGCCTGAACCAACAAAAAACGAAACAGGGGAACGCAGTCAACAAAACCATGGGAAAAGAAAAATGAACTGAAATCACTGACACGGAAAGCGCATAGGTATTGATAACAACAATTGCCTGGATGTGTTTGAGGAAGCTGGTTAAAAATACTATCATGCAGCATCAAGACATTCTGCACTGAGTCTTGTACACCTTTGCTCAAAACTTTGCATGCATACGAAATATCCATGTAATTCCTTTCGTACTACTAATTTCCAGCACCAGAAAGTGAACAACAAAAAATAAAAAACACAGACCACTGTTGAAAAAACAGACAGACAAAAACACAGGGAGTCTTGTCAGAAAAAAGTCCTTTAACACTGAAAACACACAGAGAATGACAACAAAAAAATTTAAGCAATCTTGAAGAAACTATTTACCCTTTGAGGCCCGCGAAATCCACAGTTGTGTCTCGGAGATATTTGATCACAACTCGCCAACCGATAGAGCTAGAGAGATGTTCAAAACCACGAAACACGCGGAAAGTCTTTTTGATTCGATTTAAAAATTGGGAAGTTTTGGGTTTCAACTTTTTTTGGTGCGACGTCACGCTAAAGTGAGGTCAAGGGAGGCTTTAATAACGTCATCAAGGCCTGGGAAAAAAATTCAAGGGGCAATTTACTTGTTTTTTCTTTTAAGATATACCAGGCGAAAACCGCGTCTTTAGAGCCTTTAATTGGCTATCTATCGTTTATTAATAAATTAATCCCATAGGGAATGAATTAATGTTTTGTAACATAACACCAAACAAGTTCAAACCAAAAATTTTCCAATTTTTTCTTCAAAACTAAAAGATTTTCCGCATCTTAATAAGGTTCGATTAGCTCTCTAGCTCCGTCGGTTGGCAAGTTATGGCTGAATACATCGGAGCCACAATTGCGGCTTGCGCGATAAAAGGATTCAGCACTAAACCTTGCTAGCCTCTCTCCTAAAACTCAGCGAACACATAAATCACCCTTGTAGATGCCAGAGTTGTAAATGGGCCTCATTTTTAAGCCCGAACCCGACCCGAGCCCGAAATCACAAGCCTAAACCCGGCCTGAGCCCGACATTTATTTTTGAAGCCCGAGTTTATCCCGAAAGCCAAATTTAACGAGTGAGTCAAGATTTGCTCAACTGTGGGTTATCAAAAACCTTAGTGTGAGCTTATAGCTGCAGGTGCCATAGGCGTAGCCAGGCGAGACAGGAACCATGGATCCCAAAATTTTAGCATGCCTAGTCATTTTGTGCTTTGAGAGGCGGCGTCCCAAACAAAAAAAATGTTGGTCGCCTAACGTTAAGCATTTTGCCCCCCAAAAATTTTGGGCTGGCTACGCCACTGGCCGGTGCAAGGTTTCATCGCACCCAAAATAGCAACCACCTTGACCAAAAATTGGCTTAAACAAGCACAAACTTAGCTCGTATGTCAACCATAATACTGAGGAATGTAATGTTTCTCAAAAAAATAAACTATCCACGATGGCACTTAGGCATAAAGAAATTATCTAGGATAGCCCTATTGGCATGGAAAGCGTGTAACAAGCCAAGAATCGCATTAGTGATTGATCTTTTCAACGCAACTCCATCGCGTGCTAATTTCCATACCGCTGTGGCATTCTCAAAAAGAGTGTGAGACTAATCCCTGCAGAGAACAAAAGAACGCAGCTGTGTTTGCAACTAGCATTAGGTGAATAAAAATCACAGTCACTTCAACTGCGGTGAGCACAACAAATGTACCTCACGAAAGAAAAAAATCGTTACTCTGAATGACATAAAAACATTTTGTGCGCAGGTCCGAAATAGGGTCG
>JGI24021J15306_10010330_pt1 | contig 11579 bp, 10 predicted proteins | sample Ectturendosymbi1_FD_15306 | JGI IMG/M metagenome (IMG submission 15306)
CAAAAAAAAAAAAAAAAAATTACAGCTTGCAACAAATTAATCATGAAACCAGACAAAAATGATGTCATGGTTAACATGCAAATGTCCATTAGAAATATACAATGGGAAGGCTGATACTGTTTTTTCGCTATCAGGTGGTCAAACCTAGTCATTACCAATTGTAAAACCAAACTTCAGAAAAGCTTGTTTACAGTTTCGTTTCTCTGGAGGCATCTTAATAGTTTTTATCTTACACCACTGCTAGCGACTACTAGCCACTCGACCAGGGTTTCCCAAACTCTGCGCCGCAGCACACCAGTGTGCCACGAAAGAGACTGAAGTGTGCCGCGAAAGTTTCAATCTTTGACAAAAATCTCATGAAATGTTTGGTCCATATTGCGTTGCCTTGCATTTAAACTTTTAATATTAACGTAGTTGTTTTACTATGGTGCTTACCCCTTTCTTCATTGGCTGTGCGGGTTCTTTATCTACTGCTAGGGCGCACTAGATCTCGGGGCAAGTGTTGAGCAGCCATTTGATTCTCTTATCATCCAGAACCGTCAGGTCATGCGCTCCGTGAGGAGTTCGATGGATTGGGCAGTGAAGGACAACATGGCCAACTGTCTGTTTCTCTACACCACACTCACAAGCCACAGAGGGTGCCATACACCATTTGTGTAAGGAGGAGCGGAAACGTCCGACACCGGTGCGGACCCACGCTGTATTTGGCAGGGTCATTGCTAGAGGGTGAGCACGGATGTCGGGGTTGAAAGTACGGAGTCTCGTAGTGCTATCCAACCTCTCCGCATTCCATCTGATATCTCCCAGAGCACTGCACTTCTGTTGTCGTCCTCAGAAAAACTGAATGATTTGTTGTGTGGTGGGTACAAATTGGTATTTCGAGTTGAGATGCCGTGCGTTCCCAGATGGTGAAGGGGTGAGAGTTGAGTGGAGCAGATGTCCAGGCTCCGTGGCACGGCGTGCTAGCGACAGTGCTGCTACTTTGCGACGAAGCTCAACAGGTTGGATACCCGCGAGAATGGGAAGATTGTCCGATGGTGTAGGATGCAGGCATCCAATCACAACTTGCAAGGCGTCGTTGATGACTGGGGCAATGAAGCGGGTGTGAGCACTGCGGCACCAGGCAGGAGCGTAGTACTCTTTTGTTGAATCGACCAGGGCTAAGGTGGCTGTTCGCAACGTTGCTGCTCAGCACCCCAGCCAGAGCCAGCTGGCCGCTTCAGGAGTGCGACGCGTGATGTCAGCTTTTCGCGAAGTGATTCGGGGTATCGGCAGAGGCAGCTCCAGGTCAGGAGCCTCACTCGGAAGTACTACAGTATATTTCATGTTCGCAAAAAAACAGATTACAAATGTGTGACAGCTTTATCAGATTACTGGAAATTTGGTGTTGTAGGCTATTTAATAATTCAACGCAAGTTAGCTTNAAAAGCAAAAGGCAACTTTATAAACAATGAAAATGGCCAGAAAATGCATTGCAATGCAAACANAAAGATTGCGCAACTCACTGTAACCCAGAGACAAAGAAAACGGGAGATAACAGCAACGGTTGTGTTTGTTTGTACAGGTCGCTGAAACTTTTAACAGATGACCACACTCTGCGTACTAGGCTCATTCATATTAGCCCGAGTTGCTGGACAATTTTTCCAATTTTTCGTTCATTTGAAATTATTCTTGAATGAGAACTGTCCATTGGATTGGAATTCAAATCCAATGTTCTGTGCAAATCCATTGCTTCAAAAAACACCCAACCTGATGTGAATTATATTTTTAAAAATACTTAATTGCAGAGGGCAGCTCGGGCTTTAACCGATGAGCCCGAGTAGAGAACGCCTACTACGAACGATATTTTTAAATTCAGATCGCCTGCAACATTAACGCGAAAGGCCAGACATGGAATGAAAACTGAAAAGAGCCCGAGTTAACAACCTAGTGAAGTGGGTGGTGGCACAAATATACAAAGCAAGCAAGCTCACATTCTACAACGTAAATCGTAATCGCAGACTCGGGCTCAGCTCGAGGAGCCCGAGTGCCAGAGTCGCCACTGGGTGTCGATGATATGTGAACGTCCGGTCCAACGTTACTTCGAATTATTTGGGCTCGGAACAAAAGTGCAGGGTTTCGTTGTTGAATTTGACTTTCAGCTCACGTTTAGCTTGCTTGTTGTTGAGATGGAAGACTACCGACACCGTTTTTGTAGTGCTCAGCTTTAGCTTCCAGGTCTGGAGGTATTAACCTATAGTTGCCATGTCTTTGCTGAGCACTCCTTCCACTACTTGTAAGTCTCCCTAGACATGCATGATTGCTAGATCGTTAGCGTATGCATGCTCTTCTGGAACGGCGATCGGCAAATCAGAGGTTTAGATGTTGAACAGAAAGGGTTACAAGACAGATCCCTGTGGGACGCCTTTCTCGAGGTGTCGTAACCTGCTTCGTTTGATATTACCGGTTGTAAGGGCGAAGCTGCGATTGCGAACCCACTCCGTGATCATGCGGACCATGTGCATGTCAGGTAGCAATCGAATAAACTTGTAGATGAGGCCTCGATGCCATACAGTTTCATAGGCTGCTGTGAGATCGACAAACACAGCTCCGGTCTTATTAGCCGAAATGCTATCCACAATGTCTTGCGTCAGCAAGGTGACCTGATCTACGGTCGACTTCCCGTGTCGAAACTCGAAAGCCCGCCTGTTCCCGCGGGAGTAATGGATCGATGATTGGTTCGACACGAGCGTAGATGAATCTATCGAGGACATTGAAAGGGACACACAGTACAGATGAAACCCACTGTTCAGAAACAACAAAACATAACATCCTTAAGCAGACATATAGGATATCACAATCATCTGAGTGCCTAAAATGTTCGTTATATTTCTGTATGCTCCATCACAATAGCTTCCCTTGCAATATTTGTGAAGAGTAAGTTTTCGCCTTCATAAATTAGGTTTGCCGCGGTCAAATCGAGAATTTATCAGTGTGACGCAACGAAAAATGTTTGACAAAACTCTGCATTGTACAAAGTTGAAAAAATTTTAGTGCAACGTAACCAAAACACGAAAGTCAACATTACCCCCAAGAAAGTCAAATTACCCCTTTGGGGATTATCACCCACAGGTTAAGAACCACTGGCGTAGGGTAAATATCTACAATTACACTTGCCAAGAATTTCTGTCATGAATGAAGTAATGTATTGATGGGTAAAAAGAAGGGATCAAGGTGTTTGATCTGGTGGGACTCTATCTTTTGATTCGCAAAGGGAATAACAGAAAAATAAGTAAGCCATAAAAAAGGTCGTTTAAGTTGCGCAAACAAAATTCTAAAAACAAGTCTACATGTTGAAGCAAGACGCTCTGAACCCACACAAGCACTGATCTCTGAGGTTCTTACAAACTGTCTTCTTGCATGCGGTGTCGGTTTCTTTTTAACGATAACATTAGCGCGGTTTTTTCGTTGTTTGCTATGTAAGATTAAGCAGACATTGAGTAAAAAAATCAAAATCTGAACGCATCTTCGGTGTTGGTATTGCAGTTTTTGATGTCATTTATTTGTAAGTTGTATTGATACATAGCCTAACTACCCAATAGTGCGACACATGCCAATGACGTCGAGTACTTCACGCAGAACGTTTGTAATAGGTGCAACTCTGTTTTTTCAATTTTATAATTGTCTATAGTTGCAGCCATTAACTTAAAAATAAATTGTCAACAAAACATGCGCACTGCAAAACGCGAAATTTGTGTGGGGAATTGTAGTTCAACAAATGTAAGTGTTTTTCCTGACAACATGACCTCATGCCTGTGTTCTATAAGCATATATCCATGTTCTTCTTGTTAGGTTGCTATGTTTGCAAATTTTTTACCTTGAAAAAGATGGCCAAACACTATTCTTGGGCGTTTACTCCGGTTATTCATAACTTTCCGGGTCAAATGCTTGGAATATAGTTTAGAGCAGAGATAATAACGTACGAAAAGCATCGATTTCGATTGGGGAGAAGGTACAAATGATCCAACACTGGTGACGAGCCTGGTTGTGTTATAATTATAAGTTGCTCTTATGCAGCCAACTTATCAGCTGACTTTAAAGTTGGCTCGTAAATATCGTATGCAAAGTAGTTAGTGTGCACATCATACGTTTGCGATTTATTCTAGTTGATGCCATATTATCCAAATGAGGTTTGCAAGCTAGCACTCTTGACGTCCAACAAACTCGAAAAGGTCGCTACCAGTGTGTAGCTAAAATTTGTCCCCTGGCTAATGACCTGCATGCTACGGTTCCTATTTGAGTTTTCTTAATTGGTGAGTGCCAGCTGCGCAGACAAAACGTCGCGAAAATTGCTTCAGAACAGTTTCAAAAAACTCGCCTTGCCTCGACACTTACGTATAGCGCAACGTTGATGTGTAAATCAGTGTAAGAATCAATACTGGAAGTATTTTAGAGTTGGCGAACGTGATCAATTCATTTGAAACGTATTTATGGAAACGTTTTTATTTCTGTGAAAAGATGTTGTTTCGGTGAAATCTTTATCAAGTTGTCGAATTTGTGCAGGCTGAATTGATGGAGAAACTGGTGAAAGAAGAACTTCATCCGACGCTTAGCAAACTGGAAGAGCAAATCAATTCTTCGGGCGGCCCATACGTGTTGGGCAAGGTGATTACAAGCTTTTAAAGACATATTTCGTGCTCGCTATAGAGAACTACCCGTGTTTGCACCGGGTTAAGGATATGCAGAATGTTGCGTTAATGAACACCTTAATCTGGCTTGCAATTCCTTTAAGTGCCTGATGGAAACAACAAAAAATAGTGTATTCAAGTACCCGTTGGTAAACAATCTAAAGAATGATTTCATGACTTGGGCTCAAGCATGCATTTCAGAAAACACTGCCTTTATGAAAGCCGTTGAAATGAGTCAGTAGTTAGCACAAACTGCAGAACGAAGAAAATTAAACTGTGGTGAAATTCACTTAATGTGTTCTCATGGCGTTTATAACCTAAAGGCAAAGCAAAGAGTACTTTCTGTCTGGTAATTTTAATTTCCATTTTCATGCGAAGGAGTTTGCTTCTGCCACTTATATAACAATTCATAAAAATAGCTTGGGGTCGTTGTGGTGCAGATTTTTGAAATGTCAGGTTTTTTTGATTCAGCCCTTTTATCGTAATTTAATTTACACCATTTCGCATACCGTGACTTGAAGCATTTACGACATAACAAATCCGATACGATGGACACAAAATAACGGAAATATCGCCCGAGTTAATCTTATGCCGCTAGCCTTACGCTGTGAAAAACATCAAGCAATTACACTGAAATATTCGACACGCGGAAATACACAACCTGGTTCTTTGGAACCTGTGTAAAGCGAGTGACAGGTAAAAGTGTTGACTTCAAGCAGTGTGTCGAACAGGCAGCTGTTTTTTCTTTTTCAATCCCATTTAGTGTAGCTGGTGCAGAAACCCGTTTAGAGTGAAGACTTTTTGGTTCAAGGTAATGAACGCCTTCGGTCGTGATTCAAACCGAAAGGCGCTTTGTTTCTTACACCATACAAAAAACTTGCGACTATGGTTGTGAAGCAGAAACCATGTTTTGAATTTTGATTAGACGTCACCAGATCTTCAGGCGTGATCAGAGCCGGCCCTAGCAAGTGTGGGACCCAATGCAAAACCTAGGCGCGGGCCCCCCTGTTTCCTACTAGTTTAGTGGGGTCCCGACACCGAGGTTCTGGAGAGGGCGGAACTCTCTAGCGTCATCACCACCATGCGCAATGCACAGACACGATGGGCGGGTCACGTCATTCGAATGCCAGACTCCTGTATCCCCAAGCAGATGTTGTATGGTTAACTCAGTCGTGGTGGAAGAAAGATCGGAGGACAGCGCAAGCGCTACAAAGACTCCCTCAAAGCCTACCTCAAAGATTTCAACATCGACGTCACAACCTGGGAAAACACAGCATGTGACAGACTAGCTTGGCGAAGTATGATCCACAGAGGTGCCCTCCACTCGGAGTTTCAACGTTCCAACACCGCCAATGAAAAATGCCACACACGTAAGGGTCGAGCTGACAACGCAGTCATCACGCCTCTCACCCATCGGTGTCAGACCTGTGGCAGGAATTTTCACGCCCGTATCGGCCTCATATCTCACCTACGGACACATCGCTCCGCTTCTATAAAATCCTAGTTGCCGTGGTCATATTCGAATGCGAATCGACGAACAACAGGGGTCAGTGGATATGAAGCAAGAGTTCCACGAGTTACAGCTTCCTCTTAGGCGTGATCATAGTGCTCAACAGCAATTTGTGATATCGGGAAGGGTAACAATTACACTCCAAGGTGTTGTAAATTTGTCGAATCTGAAATCAGAATTTCACCATCACGTCAGTTTCAAGACGGGTTTAGAAGATGCTGCATTATTAAAATTCTATGCAATTTGGTATTTGGGAGTCCACGCGAAGTAAACTAATTCACTCAGTAGTCTGCAAGTAGAAAAAGTTGGAGACTATTTCTAAAGTATCGTTCCATTACAGTGTGGACTTCAACAACTTTTTCACTGCCTTACTTACAGCAACCCAGATAACGAAAACTTCAAAGTCTTTTTTGAACTATTTTGTGCGTTGATTAAACTAACCACATGGGTTGCCAGTGCTAACATGTTTTTACCATAGTTGCAGGTATCTGCATTGACTTGAACTACTGAGGCAAAGCACAAGGGAAAGATGGTAATTTGGGCAAAAAACTAACGGGAAACCAGCCAGCAACAATAGATCTCACTCGACGAGATCACTCTACTGATACGAGATTGCACTATCATTGTATACATAGGGATAAGTGAATTACGATAATTCACTTGTGGTGACTACCACAGTGACTTTTACTCATGGGCACCATCTAGCGGTAACCATTTATTTACTTGTGGCGCCATCTCCAGGCTACCACAGTGTCATATCTTCAACATAGAGTTTCAACGATTGTCGTTACCTGGAATCTTCTAACCTACAAAATGTTGTGATTGATTTAGATTTTAGAAAAAGTGGTACCTAAACTGGTATGCTCTGCAACTATGGAATGATTTTACATAATTACACCCTTGCTTGAAGCTCTTTCATTTCAGATGTTTTCCGTTGTAGGGTACCGTATGTGGGGATCTTCGTGGTTTGTGAGGAACATCGCCGTTTGCGATTCCACACTCCACAGAGATTCCTAGAAGTTGAGGGGCCTACCTAGTTGTCACAGGAGCACATGTTAGTTTCGCAAGTAACTGACCAGACGTCTTGAGTCTGCCAAGCCAAAGCAAGGAGAAATAAGCCGTCATCGCTTTGTCCATTGATAACTCTCCAGTAGTACTAAGTGTAGTTGCCTCCTTTGAGTGTCTTCAGATGTACAACAAACTCTTCGATGCACTTGAATGTGTAGTCAGAACAACGTAACGTTAAACGATTAGCGTTGAGTGTTCACATGGGCGATCGGAAACAGCACCCTATTGCCGTGATGTAGGTTTGCAAGCTATCGTGTCAACTGTTAAGGCGAATCCAGTTACGGCTAACGATCCGGCTTATGGCCAACGGCAGTCTTAACACAGGCTCCGTTGGCCGTACCCGGGTGAATTTTCTCGGTTTCGATCGGCTTCCTGCTTACTTAAAATTGTTTTAAGTAAGCCGGATTGCCGTGGTTGTCGGCGATGGTGTTGTTGCTGCATGTGGGAAGACTGACGTTGGCCATAAGCCGGTCCGTAAGCCGCAACCGAATTCTGCGCGAAGCCGCCTCAAGACTCTTCACAAACAAGCACGTTGCATTGAATCACAAATAGAATATTTCTTGAAATCACGCAGCAAGAATGCACAAAACATTAAAGTACAAATGCATGCACTGCACTATTGTTACTAAGGAAAATAAAAGTTTCCATATTTCTGCTAATTTAAGAGTGGGAACAACCAGCAAGAAAGGTTCCCACTTAAGTTTAATTCAAATATTTGAACATTGAACCTCTGCAGCAAACATTGACTAAACCCAGGCATTGGGAAAAACTGGTTGTTTGGTTTCTCAGTACTGTATCACCAGTGGAGCANAAACAATTGTTGCCGCTGCTGTCAGATGTAAATAAATCTGTGAATGCTGTCTGATTTGTTGCAGGATCCCACCTTCCTGGATTTCGCACTTCTTGCCATAAGTGATTTGTTCACGATTTTTGCAAATTTCCCAGTAGCAGACCACTTTCCGAAAATCAAGAGCGTTTTGGAAACGGTCGCAGAACGTCCGAAGATTGCAGCATGGATCGAAAAGCGTCCCAAAACTGAATATTAAGAAAACCGACGGAGATTTCGTCTAAAACTGGATTCCAAATTCTCGTGTTTTTGCTTCCATTTTCAGCTAACATTTGTCTCCATCATGAGTTATATTTCAGATAGTTTCAACATCTAGTTGCGTTCGTTGTGATTTTCTGTTGTAAATGAGGTGCTCATCCGATATTTAATACAAGCAAACCTGCTCGCACGAGTTTTTTATTAAACCAAATCTGGGATGCAGGTAGGTTATTTACTTTGTGCACTGCTCTAGAAGTCGAGCCATGTTATCAAGCACCCATGCAAGAGTGAGTGTTTGTAAATCTTATTGCTCCCTCGCTAAACTACATACAAGCGCTGCGTATAATTCAGGCATCGGCTGTGTGTTTGTCGAGGCGGCAAATATACTTTCAGTTTTTAGAATAATGTTTGCTATTTATAGTCTGTCTAAACAGAAAGAAAATGATTTCCTTGCGACCATAGGTGGCGGAACCGTGGGGGCGCATGAGCCTAGGCCGCCCCACTATTTTTTTCTTTTTTTATGTAAAACATTTTCTGTAAAACTTCCTTTTCTTTAGCGAACTGTATTTGTATTGACACTAGAAACTGATGGTGTTTTTGGTTTTCTGCGGCTCGCTGGTGTTTTTGGTTTTCTACAAAAAACTCTGCCACTCAACAATTTTGCCCACCCCTGATATAGAACATTGAATATGTGATCCAATCCAGTGGACAGTTTCCATTTCGAGAATAATTTCAAACGAACAATAAATTGTCCAGTAGCTCGGGCTAATATGAACGAGCGTAGTGAGCAGAGGACTAACTGGCGTTATCATTGCTATTTGACGTACTTTACTCAACAGTGGAGAAGCTACCATGTGAACTTCTCATTTTCTGTTACGTAACTAACGTCACAGAGCAACGATAATGTGTTGAATTCTTGAACCAAGAGGCCAGCTAGAATGAAAGTACAGTAAATGAAAATTTTAGTGACACAAAGCTCGAACGGTTGCAATCAACCAGCATAAGTTCCATGATGAGCCCAAGTGATGCTGTTGACCTGAAGTCTCCCCAGCAACAGCCCATCTGAATTTCAGGTGGTTTACAGATACGTTTTCATAGTGGTGTAATTTTGTCTGAAAGTGTAATTTTGACCTTCATATGGTGTAGGAGCTGAAGTGAATCTGGCAACAAAGCCCTCACCCCTATCTGATGATGTAATATGAGGACGTTCCCTTTGCTTTGTGCATACTGTATTTGCTGCGAATGAATTTTGTGCAAGATTAAGAACAACTGGTTGCATTTATGTGCTCAAGTCAGTGTAGCGTAGGTAGATAGCGTCAGGCACGTAGCCAGAATTTTGATAGGGGGGGCAAACAACAACGAAGTCTCAACATTTAAATATATAATGCCCCTTGTTTTTAAAGCATATTCCACAAAAGGTGCATTTTTCTGGCGCTTTTATTCTGAATAATTATGTTCAGATTTAAGTCGGCAAATAGAAGTCAATCTTCATTGAATTGACAAGTTTTTCAAGTTTATTTCTAGTAAATTTCCACGTTTCTATTTTGGATGAAAGCCACCATTTGCTTATAAAATGTTCGTGGAAGACCGATGGTTTAAGAGCAAGATTTGCAGTATGCTTTTTGCAGCCTATAGTGCAGTTGAGCAAGAAGTCATTGTGACCGTCATTATGATTGCGTTTTCTATATTTACGTGCTTCTGATGTACACCAACACACATTCAATCGAAGCCGAGTAGCAACTTTGCTTTAAGACACGTACTACCGAAGTTGGTCTACAAAATTTGCGCGCATAAAAGACGTGGATCTTATCCAATTTTTGAGTGACTGATTGACCAATGCAGCTGATGTCGTAAAGGCTAGAATACCTCTATGCGTTTGAAAAATATTTGGATTTTATTTTATTAAACGCTTCTGAAATGCAAAAGTTACAAACTTGCGTATGTTTCACCCACACTCTGTACACAAAATGTGAAAGTGGTTGTGTATTTGCGGAAACGAAGCCACAATCGATTCTCACCACGGCTCTGGAGTAAAGGTTATAATACTTGTCGCCCCAGCTTGACACAACGGTCGGCTGGTTGATCTAGCCCAGTGGCTCCCAAAGTATGGGTCGAAACCGAAATAACAGTGGCGAAGTGTCAAAAAACGGGCCATGCCGAGGTGATCTAAGCCGGAGTTGTGTATTTTCAACGTTACCATTGCTTGTCTTTGTCTGTAGTATAAGCACTTACTGAGAAAAGTGGAATGCTGACATTAAAAACAAACTTAGCAACTTACTGCCAAAAATCCCCAATAGGCCTACAATCATTATTTTTTAATACGTTGTTTAAGGATTGGGTCGTTGTTTGAGGCGGGTTCACCAAACTCAGGTTTGGGGAACGCTCAAAAAAGTTTGGGAACCGCTGCTCTAGCCATTTTAGCGTAAGCGGTTGTTAAGCTTTTTTTATCCATGGGCGTTTAAATAACAAAATCCAATCGACTGGGAAAAAATTCAATTTAGTTTCATTTTAGTCACGTGCGCTTTATCAAGAAAAGATATTGCAAACTATCTGTAAGTGATGGCCGTGTCAATGTCCTCAGCACTTGCAAAAAAACTTCTTCCTTTACGTTAGATTTTGCTGCTGAGTCTACCCGTTGCAGCTGAATAATTTCAAATATACTGTAGGATAGGGTTTATCATCAGATGAAAGTTGAAAAACTTTCAAGACTATGCACAGGTCAGACTATGACTACTTGACAAAACCGTTTTTTTCGCCGGCAAGTTAATGTGAAATCATTGATGAAAACGTTAACACTCCAAATGATTGTGATTGAACCGGCACAATGCATGCTTAATCGTTACAAATAAGTATCTAGAATGAATTCTGGGGTCTCAAGCACGCGGGCTACATGTCGCCCGCGAGGGCATTTTGTGCAGCCCGCGATACTTTTTGGGAATTTTGAAATAATTAACATGTAAGTTATTTTGTTTATGCACCGGTGTTTAAAAGTGCTCGGCCAGCGTGTCAAATTTTAAACCAGCTGTGACCAAGCCAAATGGCTTACTGAGCAACAAATTATGTCACTATCTTAACCAGAGCCGCATAATGAGTAGCATATTAGTGTGCTGGGCCGCACATTGAATGGCTTACTTTGATCTTAGCAAACTAAATTTAGCTTAAAGCTAATGTACTGAATGCATTCGAATCTTAACTGCAATGGTAACAGACGTGTTAAAGTCAGGGGCGTAACGAGGTTAGATGGCGCCTGGGGCAAGAAGCAAGTTTGGCGCCCCCACGTTCGAACCTG
>JGI24021J15306_10010331_pt1 | contig 11578 bp, 10 predicted proteins | sample Ectturendosymbi1_FD_15306 | JGI IMG/M metagenome (IMG submission 15306)
TTCGCGCCACATATATGTATGGTGTTGTTCTTCACGCACATCCCGTTCGTGGTGAATCACACAATCAACGCAACACCACCGGAGAGGTTGCAACACTGCTATAGGCTTAAGTCACAAACATCAGCCTGGCGGCAAGCTTGTGAGGAATCTGCCTGCTTGTTTCTGCTTTCATACTTCTGCGATGTTGAAACTTGCACGTACCTACGTATTTAACCACAACGATAGCGCAAGTAAATCGATCAGTTTATTTCACTGGCTTAGGTCACATTAGAATGTCAGCTATGGCAGCAGGAACCCGGCCACTCTTTATTCCAGTCATGGAACTTATCTCTGTCGAACTGCCGAGCACACAGATGCACAGATCTGCGCGTTGTTGGCAGCTGTCTTTTGGTAGGCGCGAAACAACGGCAAAAATAAGCGAGGTTTTCAACTGATTTTCGGCACAGGAAAAAATCGTATCGAAAGAGCACCGCATTTACGCGTTTCACCGGATGAGTAGAAAAGCAGGTTTCCATCTGACAGTAAGTTCAGTTAAAGACAATTATTTATTTTTAGTTGTTTGACACCAAACTGTTTAGAGCAGTGGTTTTCAACCTTTTTTGTACCGCGACCCATTATAGCAACCCACTATAACCCAACGACCCCATCTGAAACTCGAATAAAGTAAATATCATGTGTACATAAAATATCTACACGTGACCCCTCCAAAAATGTTTCACGACCCCTCTGGGGGTGGTGGTTGCGTCCCCAGGTTGAAAACCACTGGTTTAGAACAACAAAATGTCACCGACCAAAATCGTCCTCGACTTACTCCGTTTTTATATAGGGTTGAAAAATGGTTGTTGCGGAACAAAACTACCAGCTGGCCATCGATCACCTCTTCCAGCAAGCTGACAACACCATGATATGTGAGCTGTGAGGCTGTTGCGTCGAGGAACTGTTCCGCTGCTAAACCTGTTCTGATAAAAACACTTGGCGTCAAGAAGCAAACTTTTTGCAATGCAGCAATCTATACAACAGCAAAACAGTACATCGTCTCGCTTGCTTAATTTTCGGATTGATTTCACACATCAGACTGCCAGCGCAATCTACATCAGTGGTTCTTAAGCTTTTTTCTGCCACGCCTCCCTCAAATATATACTTGTCCTTTGTTTCAAGCCCCCTGACTTTAAATAAATTTTAAAAGCAAATATAGTATCTGTAAATTTATTGATCAAACTTTCTATGTTGGAGAGCGGATAGGGACTTGCACCCTCTGGAAATTTATTGACACCCCCATGGGGAGGCGTTTCCCCCAGTTAAGAACCATTGATCTAGTTCTAAAAGCTGAGCATCGCGACCTGTACAGGTTATTATCAATAGAAACAAGAAACCTGGCAAAAAGTCTTGAAAACGACCTCAACGCTCAGTCCGGGCAAATGGAGATATGCATTGTGATTAAACCCAAATTCGACAGAACGTGAGTCTTTGCTTGTAACAAAGTTTTAACCCCCACTCAGTCTGTGACAAGTACATGAAAAAGGGTCCAGGCTCTGTTCAATCTCTCACAGCTTGGCTGACTCACACGTTGCTCGTCGTCGAAGTGTATATCAAGAGTGCGACTTCACTCATCATTGCTCTTCGCACTGTGGTGTAAGAACTTTTTTGCTGTAAGATATGTGCTATTCAGTTGCATGCAACGGCCGCATGAGAGAGATTGAGGTAGTAGAAACCGTTGAGACTGCTGAGCTTAAATTATGTCTCAAACAGGCTATGTTCAAATGGAGTACCGAATTGTAGCGGCTGTTTTTAACCAAATGATTTGTTCTACTCGTGATATGATGAACATTAAGATCATAGCAAGGGGGGGCCAAGAAATTGTGCCTACAGTATAACACATCAAAGCAGATTGACCAGCAATGTTCTGTTGTAGAAACAGTAGTGGAGCCTGTTGAAAAGCTATGCGATGAAGTAGAAATGGTAAATGCTTTCTGTTATTCGGGTGACAGATTGGATGCTCATGGAGGGTGTGAAACAGGGCTGTTGAGGTGAAACTAAAATTTCAGGCTCTGGCTCCAGGTATCTCACGTTTTTGGCCCCACCTCCAGCATCTAAAAGTTTTTGGCTCTGGCTCCAAAATGATTTTGGTCTATTGAAAACTGAAAACTGTTATATTACTCAGGGTTTCCACACATTTTCAAAAATTATTTTCCATACTTTTTCAATACTAAATTAAAAAAGTTCAATACCATGCCTTATCTTCACTTTTTAAAATTCTTAATCATGAAACACAATTTCACACATTGCACAACACTGCATAAATATTATGAACTGCTAATCCTTCAGCAAAACTATGCTAACCTGCAAAGAACAAGATTTAAAGAATCAGCGTCTGAAGACTTACTGTATCAATCTAAACCAGCTGTGTCCAACCACTGGCCTGCATGCGGCCGAGTCGAAGATTTTGTGCGGCCCAGTATAGGATTTTGCTGTAGTAAAAGCATCCTACATACTCACAACCTGTCCTTATTTTGATAACCTTGAATTTGACGTTCTTGATGCTGGTGGTCCTCGGTGCCACTTTACCACGTCTGATACCATTGCAGTAAGGATTCAAACGCTTTCAGTACATTAGCTTAAGCTAAATTTGGTTTGCTAAGATCAAAGTAAGGCATTCCATGTGCGGCCCTCATTGATGTCATTCAATGTGCAGCCCTGGTTAAGTTAGTGACATAATTTTTGGCTCAGTAAGCCATTTGGGTTGGACATAGCTGATCTAAACGAAACTAATGCAGTTAAGTTGGTTTGCTTTGTCTACACACAAATATGAGATACCAAAAAACTTGAATGAAATACAGCACAAAAGGCAACAGAACACTGTAGCAAACTACATCTACAACAGGGGTCTCAAACACGCGACCCGCAGGTATTTTGTGTGACCGGTGCTGCTTTTTGGGACTTTTCAAATAATTAACATTCAAGTTATTTTGTTTATTCATCGATGTTTAAAAGTGCTCGACCAGTGAGTGAACAACTTCCTTTCAAACGAACATAGAGACGGCTAGAAATGAGTTCTCTATAACATAGAGACGGCTAGAAATGAGTTTCTCTATGACACCTTAAGAAGGTGTTTCTAGCAAAATTCAGGTACCGCCATTGTTGCGCCAGCATCACAATGCGGCCCTTGGGTAGTGATAATGCGGCCCTCTGGCTCCATGTGCAGCTTGCAAAAGTTCCTTCTCCATCGTGACATTTTTAATCCTCCCAAATTAGCAATGTACAGTAGTCCTTCACCAACCGCCTGGCAATTAGATTAGATGCGAACCACATGAATTTACATCAAACTTATTTTTATTCATAATGAAACCTCGTTCAAAGGTTGCTTGTCCACGTGATAGCAGCAACAAGAGCTTCACAACTGACCAGAATTCACAGAAGTTGTCACCAGTCCCGTCGCCACGGGAAGGCTTTGGCAGGCTTAGACCCCCAACTGAAGCTCCACCCCCCGAAAATGAAAATATGAAACAATATAAATCAGTGCAGTTTTTATCAAATTTTAGAAGTTCAAGACCCCTTGCACAAACATAAAGCCTCTGTACTGAAGACTTCCAGTCAACGTTCTGCCTGTCACCATGCGTATGTGTGAAATAAATAACTTCTAAACATAAACAATTGTCTGCTTGGATGGAGTTATGGAAACCTAGGCAAAGTTTCATTTTAGATGGGTTTACACTTTGTCATGTTTAGCTCCTTGCGGAACTGGGCAAACCACGATAGACACCAGGTACGAACCATCATTCCTGCGGAACAGTGTTGAACTGTAACGGCTGCAGCCCCTTTAAAAATGTAGACTGATTAAACTACCCAATAGTTTGGCCTTCAACTTTAAACCATGATAGAGTATTATGAAACTGTTGAGGGGTGCCCAACGAGATAACCTGTTTAACAGGTTTTTGTCAGTGTCCCAGCACTTCAACTTTATGGCATGCAATTGTCCAGTGTTTGCACCAGTAAACTCAAATGCTAACTTCCTCTTGAAAAAAACTGACAATGTGAAGTTGGGCCAAGATCAAAAAATTATCGAACTGGTTAAGATCACATCACAGTCCTGGTCTTGAGCACATCCAGCTTGAGGTAGCTGGTGAATTATTACTTTACACTCTGATCTTTTCCATTTGGAATTTCAATACATTTTCAATCCCTAAGGGACATTTTAGCCAAATTCAATACTTTTTCAAGGCCTTGAAAACTGATTTTGAAATTCAATACTTTTTAAATACTTTCAATACCACGTGGGAACCCTGATTATTTGTACAACTCGCTTGCCCCATAAACTAGGGCTGTGGAACCAGAACTAAATTTTAGACTTTGGCTCAACCATCCAAAATTTTTGGCCTCTAGCCATCCAAAATAGCTTGGGCTCTGGCTCCACAGCCCTGGTGTGAAACAGTGGCAATAGCTAGAACAAGAGTTGGTGGATGAAATACAGAGTATGTGGGGAATTTTTATATGGAAAAAGTGCTCACTGAAATTGAAAGGAAGGGTCTATCGGACATGTGTGACACTGGTTATGCTGTATGGCGTGAGACAGGGTGTTTGAGGGAGGACAAGGTGTCAATTTTGAGGCGAGCCAAGATACCTGTGGTAAGAGCAATATGTGGTACAAAACTGATGGACAAGATGAACAGTGCTGGTGAATTGATGAACATGCTGGGGTTAACACTCTGTGGAAAACCTGGCAAAACAAGTAGATGGTTCTGACATGTTTTGAGGAGAGATGGAGATGATATATACCCAAAGAAATGCGCTGAGTTTCAAAGTGGAAGGTCAGAAAAAACAAGGACAGCCAAGGAAGTCATGGAGGAGGCAAGTAGAAGCAGAGATATAAGGATTGGGTTGCAGAAGGAAGATGCTTTTAATCGAGCAAGATGAAGAAACGGAATTAAGGTGATTATATCAGGAAGGAGTAAAATCCAACATCCCTGTTTAATAGGGACCAAACTAAACCACATCAAAACTGGGCTACTATGAAATACCATGGAAAAGCTTGATGTTTTTCAATTAAAGTTACAAAGTTGTCAAGATCTGAAAACCTATCCTAAAGTCAGGAAAAGCAAAAGATCTAGCAGGGCACTGGGTTAGTGAGAGCATTGAGTGCAGTTTAACATATTTACCACTATTATTTGCTCTGTTTAGCTTGTAACAAGGCATTCAGTCAGCCACCATGATCCACTGCAAGCGAAGTTACTGTTGCATCAATGCTACATTGCGCTTCTGCTGTTGGCATACTGGCCATTACACAGTACAGGTTGCAGAGTACTTTGTTTGTAACTGACACAACATAGAATGCAAAGCATTTTGTCTTAGAAGAACTAAAACACAAGTTTAACGCTTTGATTATTACTTCCTACTTTGTATTCCTGCAGTGTTGTGGTGGACAAACAGATTTTAAAAACTTTCGCTGATGGGGTGCCAGTAAGCTGTCACCAAACAGCCAATCCTTTTGTGCAAAAACACATGACATGTCATCTTGCAACTGCAAGTGGACACCACCGATGATTTTGGATACCGTTTAACCACCTGTTTGGCAAGATGAAAATCTGACAGCGTGAAAGACAAACCTAATTGAATATCTGAATGTTTGAAATCAAACAGTGAGAAAAAGCACATTTTGAAATTACAACTGGTGTGACGTAGGCAATCGTTCTAACCTAAAATGAACAGAAGGTTTTGGAAACAAATTTGCACACACCAGCTGCTACGCAAGCTTCATCGGTAGAGTCTTTGCTGCGGATGATGTCTTCAACCACCTGGTTGTAACTTTGGTTGTGCAGAACATGGTGCACGTAAGAGTCCTGAAATCATGCAGTTAGATTTAGAGCTGCTGCAGCTGAATAGCTGTGATGTCAACTAGATCAGCAAGTATTTTGAACTGATGCAGCATTTTTGTCCTTAGTGAATCAGATATAATAGGTCATTTTAGTAACTGACCAGCACATCCAAGACTTCAAAAAACAGGCCACAAAATTTAAACTGATAGTTCTAATTCAGAAAGACAACAGCTATTTTAGTCATTAACATAGAATATAATATGACAGCCTGTGTTTCACAAAAGCAAATGACCACTTGAGATTGCAAGAATTGCTGAAGGCATGGGGATATTATCTTATTGCATGCTAACAGAATGAATTGGATCACAAACGCACATTCCAGTGAGCATCAGCAATTTGCTCTCAGTCCAACTTAAAAAATGAGAGGTTTTTACATGTGCATCATAGAACGCACAGAAACAATTTTGCTGAACAATAAAATTGAATGCCATAAAAATCAAACATAATAAAATACAAGCTTCGTTTTTTTTTGCAAAACACTATGATGATCGAATAATCACACTTTTGGCTTGATGCGGCAATTTACTGGCAAATAACTTAATAAAAATTCAGAAGAATGAAAAAATAACACGACTGTATTTCCATAAAAATCAATGTCATTGTCTGTATCCAAATTGTAAAATATTGTTCAGTGCAGCTATCATTGAAAAGTAATGGCCTAATTAACATCACAGTAATAATTGGTTTCTTCACACTGGTAAAAATAACAAATTAAAAATTTTTAGAGTAGAGACTTTAATGCAGTTGCTAATTAAATCAAACAAATAGCACACTGAACTTCAGTTAATGTAGCACAGATGACAATCTATGATCAGGGCTCCAACACAATTTTGAATATAAACTTCCAGACTTTTTCTGGACCTTTTCTAGACATGACATAACTTTTCGAAATGACATACCTAGGTTGAATAGAGTAACTGTACATAGTCAACACAATGGAAGTAAAATTATCAACCTTATCAGAATAAAATATTATCAGATTGAATATCAAAAGATCAAGTCTGCAAAAGCATTTATTTTATTTTTCCATGCTATCATACCAAAAACAAAGTTTTTCCAGACTGGAAAATGACCAAACTTTTTTCCCTACTTTTCCAGACTCCGTAGGAACCCTGCCTGTATGATGCAAACATACTGACTGCATGCCATAGACTGACCAATTGGATGGCAAAGAAATGCGCTACACAAAACTTTCTGGAAAAACATGGCTATGATTTTGTACTAACAAGCAAAAGGTGAAGGTCATTTGCACCTACTGTACACTTATTTTGTCACCAAGACATACTGCTGAACTTAAATTTTACAATTGTATCAATAAGCAGTAAGTTACTACGGTACATACCTAAAGGTTTGTCACAACTGCAATTTGATGGTGGAGTGGTTTCCAATCAAATGTAACGAAAACAATTTGATGAAACCCTGCCAACATTCTTTGGAGTGCCTAGTTGAATTGGCACACGAGCAATGTCAAATTACTTTTTGAAATTTGACATTGTGCATGTGTGTGAATTATCTCATATCATAATTCTCTCTATGAGAAGAATTATGATACGAAATATATATTCTCTCTATAAGAAGAATTATGATACAAACCATATATTTCAGAAGACAGATCAATCATCAGTATTGAGGACAGACTCACAATAGCTTAAAATAAACGCAGAATGCCATGAAATACCAAAAGTTGATGGTGCATTTAATGTAAACAGGCATCAGCCAGTCATCAATAACAAAAGCATTTTTATGCAATCTTTTAATTCAAAACGAAATCAACATTTGCGTTGTAACTGGTAAGTACCTGTGGATCAGGAAGCCAACCATGAAGCAAAGGAATTCTCAGCAAGTCAAACACAACCAATTCTGGAGTGTACTCAAAGCTTGACACTGATTTGAACTGGATATTCACATCAATTCCAGTTAGAAGCTTTGGAAAAACTGACATAGCATCTGACATATTTTGCTCATAATTTAGCTTGTCAGATTCTGAAAGATCATCTGGCATGTTCTCTAAGATATTTGCTCCTTCGAAACAAAATGTATGCTATGAGTAAATGAAAGTATATAATTCTTAAAAATTGCGTGTTTGTTCTAATGCAACTTTTAACGCCAACTCACGAACTAGTGGAACTGAAAATATAATTACATGATTTAACAATGGTGTAAGTACTTTAGAAACCTTTTTGCAATGCTTGGCAAGAGAATATAATTTTGATCTAAGTAGCAATTTCTTTCAAAAAGATATATAATATACAATTGTTATCACGTCATAGGTAGAGCTCGACCGATGCATTGGCAGCCGATATATATTGGCTGATATGGAAATGTTGCTGATGTATCATACTGGCACAATCTGCCTACGTATATTGGCAATATTTGCTCATAAAAACTGCTATGCTATTGTTCTACACAGATTGTATTGAAACCCAAATTACTGCTTCATCTCTTGATTAACACACATTCTCTGACCTGTTGTTTACAGCATGCAGCCCTACAACTATAGCAAGTAGTGTGTAGTATACAGTGTTATATTGCAAATTCCTGAGCAGCCTAATCGACATTGTTTGCTTTGATTGGGCAATCTCACATTCCATGCTTACAATGATTGCCTTACCTTGCTTTAATGGTTGTTTTAAGTAGTCTCAACTTGAATTCGATCAAATTTTGTTTCCAATGGTCTGAATAGTGTGGTTATTGATTTACATGCAGTTATATAACTATTTAAAACAGTACCAGACTGTACTCTTATCTTGTCATGTGTCGGTTGCTATTCTGACTTGTATTAAATGTACTTTGACAGTTACTGGTGTGAATTTTGGAGTTTACCCATGTTAAGTCTCAAGCACGGTGCACGCGCATAACAAAGACGGAACATACATACTGCTGCGTAAACGTCCAAATTAACCATTCTATGACGTAACATTTGCTTGCAGGTTTTTGCTCTGTAAGCAGACAAGTTGAGTTGATGTTATTAGATGATAATTAATATTCAGCAAGAAAAACACCAAATAGTGCAAGGATGCCAAGGCATTGAAGGAACAGGAAGGTTATCGAGTTGATACCCTTAGCAGTTGAATTAGCTTTGTTACTGTTCAGTTTCAACTCGTGGTGTTGCATATACATAGGAAAGAGCTGCTAGATGATCAACACAGTTGCACAGGGCATGCTGGGTCGCAACCGGTCTCTCAAGAGTCAGGGGAAATTACCAATTATGTTTTTTGGCCTTAACTTTTGAACCAAAAATGCTAGAAACCCAACCAAAGGCTCAAAAGACTCATAATTCTAGCCTAATTTCCAATAAAAACTTGAGTGAACTACTTCCATCTAGCAGTTGGGCCCACGGTCAAGTAACCTGAGCCAAAATGGCCAAAAACCAACGCTACTTATGACGTCACCCACAAAAAAATGAAACCCAAAACCTAAAAACTGTTTTTATCAATGCAAACTAAAAGACTCTCCAAGTCTTTTGAGGGTTTGAACAGCTCTCTGGTACAATCAACTGGCGAGTTGTGGAGTTGCATAGACTTGACCAATATGGGCAAATTATGCCCTTTAGGAAAACTTGGCCAGCTCCAAAACTGCAAAACAGGGGAGCATCCAGGTGGTCCGTTTGGCTGTCATGACAGACCCCTTTGTACTGCAGGTGCTCAGCATTAAAGCTGATAAAATATCAAACGCTGTCACTGCAGATCTCTAATGCAGGTGGTTTGGAACAGGCAACAGCCTACATTTACCTTCTAACTTGCATAGTACTACTACAAAACAACAGCGTCCCTGCCTTGTCTAAATGGTGCCTGTGCAATGACATGAAACAATTCACATTTTTGAACACTTTAAATTGATATTGCATCAAACGCACATGTTTCAGAATTTCCTCCTCTGGCAGTGCCAACTCCAATGCAAGCAAAGCTGTCAGAAGCTCGTACACTGCCACGCACACGCAGAGCTGTTTTGTAATATTTTGCTTCATGGCAAGAGGACACAGTCTCCAATTCCGATCGTTTTGTTTTGCAGTTTTGGCCTAAATTTTGTCTGTTGTTTACACCTACTAGGCCATCACTAAATCAACTAAGTTTAGGCCTTCCTCAGCATTACGCCAAGTAATGCGGTTCGTTTCTACTGAAGCTATATTTTTACAAGGAATTTCTCATTTATGAAAGGCATGACAGCTAGCCTCAGAAATTGTGGTCGCATTATCTGAACAAAATATCAGTCAAACGTTGCATTTTGAAAATAGCATTTATAGAATTGAGCAGTTGACAATGTTGTTTGCTCCACAAAACGTTCTATATTGATTTCGAGTAAGTGACTTTTACATTACGATGTTAAAATCATCCAGATCAATTGCAACTCAATCGTCCTTCTCCGTAGTAATTTTGCAGGTATGGTGGGTATATTTATAACACCGCCATCTTTGACAGGGTGCGCTCCACAGATGCAGTTGTGCAGTTGATTGTCAGCTTCAATTTGTAAGTGTATGTACGTATGGATAAACAGCTCTCATTGCTGTATGGCTGACATTTGCTGATCGTTCGACAAGCTAAGTATCTTTTCAACACCATGTTTGTAGGAACAAATATCAATTTTGATGTAATAAATGCAGTGTGACCAAAAGCAACAATAATTTCAAAATATTTTCTCGTGTTTTTTGACAATGAGATCAATACCACTATCTATTCTAAATAGTTGGTTGCGCTAGGCTACTAGCCCTACTAACCAAGTTTGATTGGATTTTAAGTAGAGCTCAATCGATATGGCATTTTTAGGCTGATATCAATGCTTTTATTTTTCATTGCAAATAACCGATATTTTGCAACACTCAAACCACAGTTGAAAGAACACTTCAGTGCGATGAAGAAGCATATAACATGGAATTCTGCGCAAAGCTGGGTTGCTAAGATATCGTAGTCAAAAACCATGGGCTTGTTCGCAAGCAACCATTACCATTTGCGGAAAACCTGAGAGCGGATGTTACTTCATAGACTGCTTTATTGGAATGATTGTGGAGTGGTCTGAATATTGCGCACTACTTGATGCAGTCGGAGGGCTGAGCATCATAAGGAATAGTACAGAGAATTTGCATTAATTAATCATACACGAAGTAGCAACTTGGGTTTCCGAACACTCCATTTATGAGCATAGATTGCTAATATACTGTATATTGGCAGAATTTTGCCAATATAATACTTTGGCAACATCGCAAAATTCATTGGTTGATTTCTAGCCTTAACACTTTGAGAGCCGGTCTACGATATATTCGTACTTCGATTTCAGCCAAAAAACAGCAGTTTTTGGTTGCCTTACCAACACCCTAGCTCCTCCGCCAATTGCGCTAGAGACCTGTTCAAGGGCTCAAACGGATCAGCCAGTCTAGTAGATTGCACTCGAAAAAAAATTTTTTGGTTGGGAGGTGCGGATTTTTTGTGACTGACGTCATAAGTGAAGTAGTCTTAGGGTCATGTTGCCTGGCCTAGGGCCCAACCTCTACGCCAAAGTGTTTCGCTGAAGCTTTCATTGGAAACTAGGCTCGAGTCTGAGTCTTTTGAGCCTTTGATTGACTTTCTAACGTTTCTGGTTTAAAAGTTATGATCTAAAATAAACAAATTAATCAATTAGCTAATTAGTCAAATATTTTTACTAACTTACATCACAACTTTTGAACCTGAAACCCCAGCAGGTCATCCAAAGTATCAAAAGACTTGGATTGTAGC
>JGI24021J15306_10010332_pt1 | contig 11577 bp, 3 predicted proteins | sample Ectturendosymbi1_FD_15306 | JGI IMG/M metagenome (IMG submission 15306)
TTCTGGTAACAATTTGATTCTAAACTGTGAAGTGATCAAAACAGAAAGTTCTGATTGGTGGTAATAGTTTGCGGGGCCACTTGGCCTTGTACCGTTGACAATAAAACACGATGCAAAAATAGAAAGCTTCTTCAGAATGAAGTCAGCAGCAAAACAAGAACAGTTACATCCCAAAAATGTGTGTGGATCCTTGCCCCGTGGGGTCCACAACACATACGTCAACTAGTCGCTCAAGAATTGGATAAGATTCACGTCTTATATGCGCGCAGGTTTTGTAGACCAACTTTGGGAGTCATTGTCTTAAAGCAAAGTCGATACTCGGCTTTGATTGAACGTGTGTTGGTATACATCAGCAAATGTGTAAATATAAAAAAAAACGCAACCATAATGGCGGCAACGATGACTTCTTGCTCAACTGCAATATTGGCTGCAAAAGGCATAGTGCAGATCTTGCACTTATAGCACCGAGATTTTGACAAGCGCTTTCGCAAGAAAATTTTACGAGCAAAAACAAACTTTTAAAACTTGTCTATTCAACGAAGGCAGACTTCTATTTGCCATCTTAAATCTGAACATAATTATTCAGAAAAATGCACAAGAAAAATGCACCTTTTACTGATGATGCTTTAAANCAAGGGGCACTAAATATTCACATGTTGAGACTTGGTTGTTTGCCCGCCCCTATCAAAATTTCTGGCTACGCGCCTGATCCGGGCCAGGATTCTAAAATTTTAGAACAGGAGCTGAGTCGGAGTCTGAAAAAGTGACTCCGCCACCTCTGTAGTGTAGCGGTCAAGCGTAAAGTGGCGCTAATATGGCTCCTCTCCTGCTAGTGCTTAGCGTTTGCATTATTCATGCTTCACTCACTGGAGGTGTGCACTGTGTAGGCGTGCTGCAGCCACTGCAGTACACCACAAGTGAGTTGAGCTTATTTGGCAAAAATTAAGAATTTCAAAGACGAGAAAGAAACCATAGCAATTGCAAAAACGCCAGGCACCGAAAAAAACCGGAAGGTTATCGAGGGACATGATGATTTTGCTCAACGTTACAACGTAAGAAAAAGAATTATGCCGCAGGCTACTGCTACTGTGGTAGTAGGCCTATAAAACACTTACTACCATTTGATATAGTGTGCAGTTGATACAATGCAAGGACATGGGCTGTACGTAAGCTCAGGCTGTAGCTTTGTTTTATTTCACATTAATCAATTCAAGGGGAACTGGCTTGTTTTTTATTATTTATTTATGTATTTTTTTTATTTTGGCAGTGTTTATTTAGCCGCCAAAATCAAATGCCAGCAGCAACAGGCTTGGCAGAAATGAAGTAGAAAAGAGAAACCCTAAAGCCAACCGTAGAACCTTAACCCCTAACACTAAACCCTAACGATAACCTGTCACCCTAATGCTAACCCCTAACACTTCACTAACTGTAACCCCTAACACTAACCCCTAATTGTAACCCCAACACTAACCCCTGACCTTAATGCTAACCTCTAACCTAGGGGTGGGCAAATAGCAGGCCGCAGGCCAAATATGGCCTGCCACAGCATTTCAAGTGGCCCGCGGAAGCATTCATGAAAATCTTCAAATTTGAAATTTCCTCCAACTTACCAGAGTAAATGTTAGTGCTGACCTGAAGCTAGCTTAATTGAGACTTGCTTCTATTTCCCTAAGGAGGTACGGCCCTCCGCTAAATGTGAGATTCCCAAAATGGCCCGTGAGCCAAATTATTTGCTTACCCCTGCTTTAACTCCTAAGCTTAACGTTAACCCTAATGCTAACCCCTACCGAACGCTAACCGTAACGCAAACACTAAGTGAAGCCTAAACGTAACGCCTAAGGGAAAAAATTAGAAAGTTATAAAAAAAGTAAAAAAAAGTGAAGTCGCCAAGGTGAGAGTCGAACCGAAAAGCAATGGCATGTACTAGACTTGAAGCATAACCACTACGCTACGAGCAGCGTGCCGATTGCATGACAAACTAACCTTTTCATTCAAATTGTATCATGCCACGATACTGAATGTTCGACTGGCAGCATAATAATAGCTTCAGCTGATGAGTTACCGCCAGAATCTTGGCGGTGAAATAGACACTACCTTTTATTTTTGATGCGGACTCATGCATGCATGCATGTCCATATCACAAGGGTAATCAAATAACACAATACCATAAAAAAGGTTAGTCATAGCATATTACACATACAGTGTAGGTGTTAGCCAGAGATTAAGCTATCATAAAAAGGTGTGGGAACGTACCCAAAAAACTAGCCATTTCAAAATAGCTTCAAAAACTAATTTAAAAGCAAAACAAGGAAAAGGGCCCACCCTGACCCTACTACACCTATGGTGTTAGCACACAACAGTGCACCAAATATAACATGGATGATTAACTCGTGGTCATACACAGGGATCTAGTTGTAGGAAAGAAATGAAGCCGCTTAAACACTAGATTTTGAGGTAAATGGCTAACAGCAAAAAATAAAAAAGAAATCAAATGGGTATTCAGTGGCACACAAACAGGCATGTCACTGTCAGTTGTTTTGATAAAGGTTTTAAATGGTTTGCAAGAAATTTAGCATGAAGTTCAAGTTGACAGCCAATTGCATTTACTGAATTTTAGAGCAGGAATTGACAGTTGGTGTTCAACTAGTTACATGTCATATGTTCACTCTTTATATGTTTGCCTTCCACACGTCATGTACATGTTGGGGGTGATACAGGAATAGAACACAAGAAATTCACAGAAATCCTGAGGTGCCGGGAACCACAAGGAAGGTTTTGGTTGCTATGCAAAAGCAACAATATCAAGACACATTCATTGAAACAATCCTTTAACAATTATTTCAGTTGAGTTGGTCATCGTCATACAGGAGCATTAAATAGTTGAGGAAAGATGAAGATTTGTAAAAACTAAAAAGCATTGGACATTTGAAGTGATCAGATAAAAAAGTTCAATGAAAATGAGCAACATTGCAAAAGTGATAAAGATTGTTTCTAAATAATAAGGCATCAAACGTCCTGAGACAATGGTTAATATGATATGGGCGAACACTTACATTCCTAGTAGTTTATAATGCATAATTTGGTAAGTGTTGCTGCATGCAACGCATAAGCGCTTCATACTAGCCTTTGTGTACTTGCTCCACAATTGGCAAGCATACATTGGCATGCATAGGAATAGGCCCACAATGGTGTTTTTTACTACAGGTGAGCATTGGGCGAAAGTGCTTATGAGCTTGCTTGCAGCACTATGCTGTGATTTCACTTGTCTCATCATCATCCTTCAGTGAGGCATGTAGCAATATGCCAAGGTATTTCACTTGGTCAGAAAATTGTAAACATACGCCATTCTAAAACATTTGATTCTATGGAGCAGGTTGTTCATAGTTTTGGGGGCTAAAAAGAACACCAATTGTTTTTTTACAATTAAAAGCGATTTTATGTACAGCAGCATAGTCAGCATAAATACTCATATTGGCCTATGTGAAAGTTTGATCTCCTTTCAGCCATCTTCAGTGCATTAACCAGTGTTCCTGCCTGTCACTGGCCTTTCTTCAATGAATAGCCATCGCCTTCTGAATGTCTGCGTTTTCTGTGAGCTTTATTGTCTTCAGTATGTTTTTTTATGCTTTCTGTAAAGCCTCTGCGCAGTATTGTTTTGTTCCCCTTTTCAAAATTTCAGCTATCCTGACTAACCTCATTTTGTTTGTTAAAAAAAAGTGAAACACTTCTGCTTTTAGTGCTTTAAATTCAAGCATTGCTTGTGTTCAACTTCCTCTTCTATTTGGCACTGACTGTTGATAAGCAATAAAAATCAAGCAAAAAATCAAATATTCAAAAGATGCTGGAGGCTACTAATAATACTGGGGCTGAACATGTATATCATCAGCAAGCATTAGATGATTCACAACCATATTTCCCACAGTGCATTCCACTCATCAGATTTAACCCAGATGATCTGTGAGTTCACTAAGGTAAACAGCAAATATGGACTCAGAACTTCCTCTTGTGTTCCCTCATTATTTACAGTAAAGGGGCATGAAAAGTTAATGCCCCATTTTACCTGAATGGTCTGTTGCCTATACCAACTCATCAATAGTCGTACTATGCACATACGTACATTGTGCTCAATTCGTTTAGTGAACAGCAGGTTGTGGTTAGTTCTGTCAAGTTCTTTAGATGCATCTAAGAATACTGAAAACGCTGGTGTATCCTTGCGTATGTAATACCACACACTATGTTTAAGTAAAAAAATGCATGTGTCAGTGGCATGTTGTGACTTGAAACCAAACTGGTTGTATGTTGTAGCCAAAAATGATGAGATGTAAGACAAAATGTAACATTCAAACAATTTTCTTGTTTTTACAAATAGGTACAATGACAGTTCATATATGCCTGTGGAGTTTTTCCATGGATTAAACACACATTGAATAGACTACTCAGGTAAAGAAAATGTGCTCAGCAAAAATGCCATCTTTACCAGCTGCACGATTTAAGGGTAGTTTGTGAAGTAGATTTAATCTTATCATCTGTTGCACATCAAGTCACCAATTGCTTCAAAAATTTCTTGTGAGTTTACATTTTGTTTCAAAAATTGCCATTTTCACTGTTTTTTGATTTGTTTAGTAGTGTTGCGAAGTGGTTTTTCCACATATCAGTGACTGCCGCATTTCCAGTTGCACTTCCCACTATGGATAAAAGATGATTTCCTGCTTTTTCTGATGTTTTGCCAGAACTTTTTCAGAGAGATCCTGTGAAGCTCCCACAATGACATCTGCTTAGTGCTTCTCTTTGGACTTTCGACAGGATCTTGATGCATTTTTGAATTTTTTTCACTTTCATTTTTTGTTCACTGCAAAGAAAATATATTAGATGTGCAGAAAATGGGTTTGTGTATAATACCTTGCAAAGGCATGTCGCATTGTCAAATTATTTTGGTGGTAAAAAGTTCAAAATATTGGATTGATATAGGCATTGGATTAAGTAGCCTATATCTTGCTAATTAAACCTTTTTTACGAAATGAACTCTTCATGGAAATGTGAGGTCATTTTATGTGATCATCATCACTCTACAGGATTACATAATTACAACTTGTTATAGGGATAAGAAGTGCAGTTGATTTGGTGCTTTGCATTTAACTCTATGAACCTGACAAATCAGCAATGATGTAAAATTACGTTAAATGTTATAAGAACTAGCTGACAGTGTGTCACACTAGCACTTGTGTTTGAAATAATTAGTGTATGGTGTGCAAAAGGTTGGCTACCCTTGGATTAGATAATAATCCAAGGACAAAGACTATACAAAAATACAAAAGATTACTTAGTAAAGAGAGGAATATACAGTAGTTGGCAGTGTCAGAAATGTCTATTCATGTTTACCTGAATTAAGTATATATGCATGTATGAAATGAAAGACAATTCGTTCCCAGTGTTATTGCCTGTGTTGATTCATCATAAATGCATATGAGATATGATCTTAGCACAATTGGCTACAGCTTAGTTTTTGAAAATAGTAGGTTTAGGAATTGGACTGAAGTTAATATCCAAGAGATATTGGAGTTTTTTGCATCACTCTGTTTGCTTTGATCTCACTAGTTTATTTTGCATCCTAAAGACAAGATATGCCATCAAGATGCAGGAGCAAGAGGTAGCAGCTGTGGCTATCGTTGGATCACTGCTCTAACAAACCTACAAAGAAACGTGGAAAATACAACAAATATAATTGAAACACAACTGTGAAAGCAAAAGAGAATTTCAAATAAAAATAACGGTATTTAAAGAAAACAAGAACTAAACTTTATTGTTCAGTTAAGCAGCTAAATTATTTACTAGGAAAGTGAAGGCTTTATTATAGTAAAAATTTCCAAAAATTCATAGAAAACATAAGTATACACTGAAACACAACTGTGAAAATAAAAGAGAATCTCAAATAAGGACAATGACATTTAAGGAATGTAATCCTGGGAAATCCCTACGAGATTAATTAATTAACAGTCAGTTTTTGTCAATAACTTGCCAACCACTAATGTTAAATGGGAAATCAAGGGCTCTAAACATGCAGACTTTCACCTACTATATTTTAAAAGAAGAAACAGGCAAGCGGCTGCTTGATTTAAAAAAAAAAATTTTTTAATCAAAGCTAGGAGACTTTCCGCTTCTTAGTTCTAAAAAGCTTTCTAGCTTTGTTGGATAATATCCAATAACTTTTTGTTACATTCTTTGAACAGTTCTATAAATCGAATGAACAGCTACACATTATTTGTAGATAGAGTATAATGTTTTGTTGTAATTTGTTGCTACTGTTGAGAGAACTTGGCAGATGCTTTCTCACTTGTGTGTATCTAGTTTGTCTATTGTGATGCATTGATAACAAGTTGATAACAACATACTTTAGAGATCTTTCATAGTGGCTTATTGTTTAAACAGAAAGGCTTGCTAATTGCAATGTGTTCTTTCCAAAATTTCACTATGATAACTTTTAAAATACCATGATAATATCTTCATTTCTAGACAAAATAAGGCAAAAAGTTCATTTAGGACAGAAACTTTATGATTCTGCTTCTTTTGACACCAATTTAAGGTCTCTAATGCAATCCATTACAAAGTTATAGCATTTTCACTAAATTTGACTTCGTGTGACTTTTAGCCTTGTGTTGATTGAACACTAAAGGGAGCAACTGAAAAATTTCAATGGAATTGGGAGTTTTGGACCATTTGCCAACTTTTTGGAGGGGCCACTTTCAATTACAAAAAAATAATGCTTTTTCACCCCACCTTATTGGATATCACGTTATGGCTACAAAAGTCCGAGCCACTGTGGGTTTGCTGTCTAGGGTTGAAACACCACTACCAGAGTTGCCATAGGCTTTGGGTAAATGATAGAATAATGGGCGAGGCCACATATAAATGATGAGGTACTGCATTGACATTTTTCGATAATGTGGTGGTTAATAAAAACTGAATGTCATTTTATGCCCTTCATGGAAAATTTCAAGAAAGTCAATTAGATTTAAGATTAAACAGATACAAGTTTACATGAAGTAATCCAATGCTACTAGTAAATACAGACAAGGATATACTTTCACAGCAAAATAGATTCCATTCCCTTTAAAGAAAATTTTACCATTGAAAAAAAGTTTATGTACATAATGTGTTACTTTCATGCATAAGCCATGTACTTTTGGGATACACAGCTATGAATAATTTGGCTCTTGTACAATGCACAAGAAACAAACTGTCCATACAAGATAATGGTTTAATTTATTTATAAAAGCTATAGTATTGTAATATGTATAATTTGACGTGATAAACTTACCTATTTATGTTGCAGTGTAGATTTACTAAAAACTGTTTTTAATTTTTGTGGAGTTATTGGGATAATTTACATATTTGCATATTTCAGGCATGTGCTGTATAAACTTGTCCAATAATAATGAATAAACAACGAAAAACTTCGTTTGGCCCAAAACGAGAGTCTGCGCAAGGATCCTTAGCTGTTCGAGCAACTCCATTGATGAGATCAAGCTTAGCCAAAAGGAGTACTTTGTCTGCTTGTAAATCAAGCCAACGTCCATCGTACCTTGTTGGATCTGATGCACATACAATAAAAGATGCTAGACCTCTGGGTGAAAAGTCATATATGAAACGTTTGATTTTGGAGTTAATGAACTTGCTTGCTGATTTGCACTATCCTGTTTCACTTAGTATTAGGATGATGAACCCTCCCACAAATAAAGACTTCCAACGAATTTTCGAGTATTTGGTGAATCACATTCTTGGAAGCTACAAAATGTTAGGTAGACCAGATGAAGAAATGTTAAGGGTGGCAAAAGATCTTGGTTATCCTTTTAATATATCGAAAAGTACATTGAATAATGTTGGTACAATGAATGCTTGGCCTCAAGCTCTTGGCTTGTTGTCATGGCTCTGTGAACTAGTGAGATACAAAGTGGAGTTACACAATGCACAGAACTTGGGATTTGATGATGATCCTCGAAAAAATGTCAAACTGACTTTTTTGTATGAAGTGTATAAGGAATTCATGATTGGTAATGATGGCCCCTATGATGACATATATGAATGGCTGAAGCAACAATTGAGCGAGTTAGACAAAAATGTAGCATTGGAAGTAAAGGAATTAGAGATGAAAAATTCCCACCTGTCTCAGGAATGCGGAAAAAAACTAGAAGAAAAGGAAAACTGCTGCCATCTATCAGATGAATTATCTACTCAAACAAATAATATTAATAAAATGCTAGAATATTTTCAGCAAATTGAGGATTATCTGAAAAAAATGAAGGAGAAGTCTGAACAAAGTAAACTAGCCACTGAAAAGAGGAAGCAAGAGATTGAAGATGTAAAAGAACAAATCATTAAACTGAAAACCACTATAGAAATGCAAAAGATGAAGCCATCTGATGTTGAAAAGTTAAATTTAGAAAAAAAACAACTACAGGATACCATGCGCTCAGAAAAAGATAGGGCACAGAGTTTAAAAAACAGTTTCTGGGAAGGGGAAGTGAATTTCGGAAAAGTGGTTTTATCAGTTGATGAAATGGTGCACAAACATAATGATGAAATTCGCAAGTTGCAAGAAGCCTTGTCTCATGGATACGATGATATGAAGGCTGACTTAAATGATGTTGTGCCCTCCAAGGATAACTGTTATTTGGTGACAGGATACAGTGGTGTGGAAGTAAATAATGAGAGGCTAGTTCTCAACATTAAGCCTTTTTTGACATCACTAAATAACAAACTTTTGGCAATGCAAAGAACTCTTGACACTGAACTTCACAATATTAGCAAAAGAATCTTGCAAGATAAAGAAATAGTTCAGGACATTGAAGCAAAAAAGGAACTTCTTCAACAGCAATGCTGCAAAACTGAAAATGATTCTGAAAATTATCTAAAAGAGCAAAAGAGACTAGAGATGGACTTAAAATCAGACCTTGAAAGTAAAAGTCAAGAGCTTGATGACCTCAAAATGCTTCGCTCAGAGTCACTTGAAGAAATGCAAGAGCGATTGTGGAAGAAAATAGAGCATGTTAAACTTACCAAGCAAGCTTACAAGGAAACAGAAGCTGAATCTGTTGCTTGTCTGATTCAAATGGCCAAGCATTTGAAAAATGTTCAAGAGCACTCACAAAAGGTGATGGATAATTTTGATGAGCAGATCAAAGCATCGCACTCTAAGTTCATTGAAAAGATCAAAGCCTTATCAGCTGCAGAAAATGAAATGTCTAAATCTTGGTCCGAAACCGTGCTGTAAATTGCATTTGCATATTATTGCTATATACAAAGTTTGAGAAAAATTGCAAAAGTTATGATGCAGCTGAAGGTCATATGGAATTGTGGCTTTATTCTTTATTCATAAATGTATGATTTGTTTGTTAACATGTTCAGTGCCAGTGTACGAGATATTTTACTTCAAAATCATGTGTGAGCCACTATTTTCACACCACTTTGCAACTCCATAACTCGCCAGGTAATTGAGTTAGAGAGCTGTTCAAACCCTCAGCTCAGAAGATGCGTCAAGTCTTCTAGTTTAGATGTTAAAAAATAGGAAACTTTTGGATTTGTTTTTTTTTGTGGATGACGTCATAATAAGGGTGTAGGCTTAGGCATTTTTGGCCCAGGTTACTGGGCCCTGAGAAAAATGCCAAGAGCCAATTTTTTGACGTAAGTTTCAAACTTCAAAAATTTGGCGTTGGTGCCCAGGGCCTGGTAACCTGGGCCAAAAATACCTAAGCCTACCCCACTTATGATGTCACCCAAAAAATCCGAAACTTTCCAATATAAAAAATCTAAACCCTTGTCTTAAGAGGGTTTGAACAGCTCTCTAGCTCAAGCACATGGTGAGTTATGGTGGTGCAAAGTGATGGTAAAAAGTGGCTCATGCAGGTCTTAAGGTAAATCCACGGGGCGCCAAAGGTGTTAAGTTGTTAAGTGGTAATACACAGTAAACACTTACCCTGAAACAATCATGAAGCATGCATATGATATAACAGTGGTAAAATCAAAAAGTTATTCCATACACTGCATCACAAAATTGGCCAACAGGTTGTGTATCTTCTGTGAGCGTATGAAACACTTTCTCATGAATAGGTTTTTACTTAAAAATCATTAGCATATTTCATTGTGGTAATTGCTACTTAATAATTTCTTTTGCTTGAAGTTTGTACTTTGTTTTCAATTATGTTAAGCTAATTAAACTTGTCACATTCATTTTATTCCTAACAGTATTTTTGTGGAACTGTTACAACATTGCAATAGGAAAATAGTTTGTTCATCAATTGGTTGCACGTCATGCTTTCAGTGCACAGTAAAATGTGACAAGAGCAATTGTATGCACAACAAATTACTTAAATGAGCTGCAATGAAATTTGCTGAAACCAAGGGGTTTCTTGAAACGAAGCTAGGTTCACATTCAAGCATATTTTTTTACATGTCTGCCTTGGCTTGATTTTTTCACAATATCCAGAAACTGCTGAGAACCTTTTAAACAATAAATACCATGGTAGTTTAGTGCTTTGCAGTCTGTCACATCAAGTCACAATGCTGATCCAACCCATGAGTCAAGTAACTTGAAAACCACTGTTCTGACTGTTGTATGATGTGCTGGATTTGCTCATAATATGGTTTGAAATGGCTGTGATTGTTCTCAATGTAATTGCTGGTCTATATTTTTGCTGTTAACATAACCATGCATCCATTGTAATTTGGTTTTAAAAATGGTTTCAGAGTTTAACGATAAAGCAGTTTACAGTTGCAGATAATGTGCAGTTTTGTAAAATTCATAATCCATTTGCTCATTTTGCAGTAAAAAATTTCCTTTTCGTGTAATTATTGCATGGTTTGTTTTGCCAAGGTTAATGAATTGTTCATCAATTTTGAAGACTTTTAAGGCTGTATTTGGTAATTGGATTCTGTTGATTTTAGGCCTTTAGTTTGATCGTGCTAAGTCTTAACCTAGCGCGTCAAAATAAATGTTTTTCAAACAATGTTGTGACACATTTGCTTGCGTTTGCTCCAGCATGCTCCAGTGGTTTCTAAATCTAATGTGTTCCCCGAAACATCGTGATATTTTTAACATTTTGGCATCCGGCTGCTTTCGGGGATTTTTGAAAAAAAACATCTAAACGCACGTGGCTTTGTGCAGGAATATCTCTTGCTCCTGTACAGGTTATGGACCTGGTTGAAGCGTCAAAAGACGCGGCAAGTCTTCTAGTCTGCACTCGAAAAAATTTTTTTTGATTGGGGGTTGCGGGTTTTTTTGTGAGTGACGTCATAACTGGAGGACTTTTAGGCCACCTTGGCCCATTTTGCCTGGCCCTGGGCGCCAACCTTGAGGCGATAGTATTTCGCTGAAGTTTTTACTGGAAACTAGGCTACAATCTGAGACTTTAATACTTTGGATGACCTGCTGGGGTTTCAGTTTCAAAAATTATGATGTAAGTGGGGTAAAAATATTTGACTGATTAGCTAATTAGATAATTAATTAATTTGTTTATTTTAGATCATAACTTTTGAACCAGAAATGTTAGAAAGTCGATCAAAGGCTCAAAAGACTCGGACTCG
>JGI24021J15306_10010333_pt1 | contig 11577 bp, 7 predicted proteins | sample Ectturendosymbi1_FD_15306 | JGI IMG/M metagenome (IMG submission 15306)
AACATGTACTGTTTCTGTGTGGGTTCAATCACAAATATTTGGAGTCTTAACATTTTCGTCAATGATTTCACATACCTTGCCGGAGAGTAAAAAAGCAGTTTCAAAGTGTTTCAATGTCTGAAAGTGTTTCAACTTTCATCAGATGTTAATTGCTACCCTATCCTACAGTAAATTTAAAATCAATTAGGAAGATGTTTTTTGTTTTGTAAATACTGAGGATATAAATGACATTGCCATAATTTACATTGATACTGCCATAACTTACAGATAGCTTGCATCTGTTTTCTTGATAAAGTGCATGTGACTAAAATGAAACTAAGGCAGATGTGGGCAAACATTTTCTACGACGGGCCACACTGAAAACTTTATTGCTACCGGAGCCGCATATATTACATCTATAATCGCTTTAAAAACTTCAACAAAGCATTTGCATTAGTTAGCACAAAATGAAGGCGAAAATAGCCACTTCCGGTTGAGTAAAAATGCGGTTTCGAAAGAAACGCGTGGAATAAAATCTCAAGAATTCTAATCTAATCGATAAAATTGCTTTAACACAGACTCTATAAAATCTCAATAATTCTAATCTAATCGATAAAATTACTTTAACATAGAAATACTGAATATAACATCTGTGTATGTGTGGCTGCCCTGCATGCCGTACTTTTCCTTACCCGCCGCTGAACTAAACTATATTTAGTCCCAGTCGATTGGATTTCGTTATTCAAACACTAATGGATTTTTAAAAAAAAACTTCAAAAGCTTACGCCAGAACGGCTAGACCAGTGGTTCCCAAAATTTTTTGAGCGCGTCCCAAATCTAATTTTGGTGAACACCTCGCGACTGAGTTCGTTTTTAATATCACCTATTCTTTTCTCATGTACCTACACTACAGACAGGCACAAATAAGCAGTGGTAATGTTGAAAATACACAACTCCAGTTTGGATCGCCTCGGCGCGGCCCTTTTTGACCATTCGCCACCTTTGTATGGGTTTGGACGCATACTTTGGGAACCATACTGGGCTAGATAAACTAACCAACCATTGTGTTAACTGTGGCGAAACGTTTTACTAACTTTAGAGCAGAGTCGTGGTGATAATCGATTGTCTTCGTTTTCACAAATACCCGACCTCTTTCACACTTTGTGCAGAGTGGGTCAAACATATGCAAGTTTGTTTAGAGAACATGTGTAACTTTCCCCAATTCACGATACTGTCTTTATCATACTGTATTTATGAATTATATTATTAAATCTAAATAGCTGGGCTAAATACCTAATCGTATTGGGAAGCTAGCTTAATGCAAGTAGGGCACAAAAATGCTACCGCAGCCCATTTCACAGCGTTTTCATGACATAAAATCCTAACACTTTTCAAACCCGTAGATGGGCACTAGCCTTCACGTTATCAGCCACATATGTCAACTAGTCGCTCAAGAATTGGACAAAACCCACATCTTATATGCGCGGAAGTTTTGTAGACCTACTTCGGGGTTACTGTCTTGGCGCAAAGTCGTTCTCGGCTAGGATTGGACTTGTGGTGTACAATAGAAGCTTTTAAATATAAAAAGCGCAATCATAATGGCGGGCACGATGACTTCTTGCTCACCTGCAATATTGGCTACAAAAAGCATACTGCAGATCACGCACTTACGGTATCGAGATTTTCACAACGGTTTTTCCAGAAAATTTTTTAGAGCAAATGGTGGCTTTGGTCCAGAGTACAAGCTACTGCAGGAACTTCATTAAAAACAAACCTTTAAAACTCAACGAAAATAGATTTTCTATTTGCCGCTTAAATCTGAACTTAATTATTCAGAAAAACAGCGCCACAAAAATGCAAGTTTCATCGATGATGCTTTGAAAACAAGGGGCATTAAATATCTAAATACTGAGACTTGGCTGTTGTTTGCCCCCCCCCTATCAAATTTCTGGCTACGCGCCTGCCGCGACATGTAGCATGATTTCGAAATATTTTTTTTAAGAAATCACCATTACGGGGATCCATGTAAGCATTTTTGGAAGCCCCAGAGTTTAGCTGCTGCGGCACTGCTCATGTCCCGTCCTTTGCCTGCAGAGGCAGGTTGACAAAGTTGCACGTGAGTTGTCTAGTGTTGGTCTTTATTGTGTAACCACAGCATGGCAACAATTCTTCAAAGGTTCACTTCGTGTTACGGTAGCAGGCGTTTTGTTGGATTTGACTGCTGAACGCAGACAGTGACTTCGAATAGCGGTAAGCCACGTACATTTACACTGTGTGAAAAGAAGCATGAGTCAATCGGCAGCAATGCTTCCACGCAATTGAAAAAATGTATTATTAGTGCGAGTGTGCCTCAGGCGTGTAGCAAGAAATTTTGATAGGGGGGTAAAGAGCAACAAAGTCTCAACATTTGAATATTTGATGCTCCTTGATTTTAAGGCACCATCCATAAAAGTTTCATTTTTCTGACGTTTTTTATCTGAATAAATATGCTCAGATTTAAGCCGGCAAATAGAAATTCTATTTTTATTGAATTGACAAGTTTGAAACTTTGTTTTTAGTGAAGTTCCAAGGTCCCACTTTGGATAAAAATTACCATTTGCTACAGTATGCTTTTTGAAGCCAATATTGCACTTGAGCGAGAAGTCTTCGTGGCCGCCATTATGACTGCGTTTTTGTATATTTACACGCTTCTAACGTACACCAACACACATTCAGTCGAAGCCGAGAAGCAACTTTGCTCCGTGGCACTGACTTCTGCTCGGAAGAAGGCCTTCTGCAAATTTTGTGCGCATGTGATACGTGGATCTTGAACAAATTTTGAGCATTTCGTTGACGTATGTAGTTGATAACGTGAAGGCTAGAGTTCTTCAACGTTTTTAATAAGTGTTTGGATTTTATATCGGTATTAAACGCTATGAAATGTGACTGCGATAGCATTTTTCTACGCTACTTGCACTAAGCTTGCATTAAAAAAAGCATTAGGTATTTAAGCTACGTATTTAGAGTTAACAATATAATTCACTAATTTGATCAAGACAATATCGTAAATTGGGGAATGTTCAGCATATCCTCTTCACAAATTTGCACATTTTTGACCCACTCAGTCTAGTCTACACAAAGTGTGACAATGGTTGTATTTTTGCGAAAAGAAGCCGCAATCAATTGTCACCACGGCTCTGCACTGAAGTTAAGAAGTACTTGTCGCCGCAGCTAAACACAGTGGTTGGTTAGTTGATCCAAGCCAGTGGTTCCCAAAGTATGGGTCGAAACCCAAACAACAGTGGCGAAGGGTCGAGGAATGCCATCGTAGCGTAAGCGGTTGAAATTTTTAAAAAGCCATTAGTGTTTAATAAAAAAATATAATCTAATGGGAGAAAATTCAATTTAGTTTCATTTTGGTCACACGCGATTGACAGATTGTCAGCTATATATTTAAATAATGGGGAGTGTCAATACCCTCAGCACATACAAAAAAAAACATCTTTCTGCTTACGTTAGATTTTGCTGCAAATCCTTCCCGTTGCAGCGGAATGATTCCAAATTTACTGTAGGATAGGGTGGCAATTAACACCAGGTGAAAATTGTAACACTTTCAGACTATGCACAGGTCGGACATCTGACAAAGCTGTTTTTACTCGCCGTCAAGGTAATGTAATATATTTGATGAAAACGTTTAGACTCCACGTAATTGTGATTGCGCCGTCACGGTAATTAATTAATCATCACAAATGACTATCTAAAATGAATACTATTGTTAGCAAACAGTGCCTATGGCCTAATCGCGTAATAAAAAAGATTTTGAAACTGGATCGCTTTTTAGCCAAAGTTTGAGCTTCAAAGCATCCAAAACATATATCACCGCCATTTGCACGCATTTATATTTAAAACTGTACAAAAAGAAATATCTACGATGTTCTATTTAAGCTACAGATGATGCTGCAGTCAAGGGTTAAATATACGGTATTTGTAAAACGCCAGAGTTATTAGAAAGGAATTTCTGCGACGGTCTTAAAATGAAGTTTACATTGCCATTAGTTGGGATCCTGCAAGCGGTTGCGCCAGCAACAGCTGTGAAGCGCGTTACTCCTTGTTTTACTTTCGGTGTTTACAAGTGCTTAGACACAAGCTTGTATGTTATTATCGCCAGCTTCCACATGGAGCTTGAACCTCAGGTAAAGGTCAGCCATAGCATGAATTATCCAGCATTTACACTATGCACAACATTTGATTATCATGTACAGTTGGTAAACCTTACTCATTTGATCACGTTTGACTAAACGCTAAAGTAGGATAGGTTCCTTAGAAGTTTTGTTAATTTGCACTGAAGCATTTTTGTCTCATACATCAAAGGCTTGACTAACCTGAAAATTTTTAGTGCAACTTCCGGAAGTGGGGGGGCAATTGTATCCATTGGCCCCCTGGCTACGCGCCTGGTGTACCTGCATATGTGTAGTTTGACACTTAGGCATAGTTTGACGCTATGTGCCTGAGTGTCAAACTACACATATGCAGGCTTCTTTTTCACTCCGTATAGGGTTGCCAGATCACTTGAAAGTTTTTCAAGGAAATTTCGTCATTTTGCGATTATTGAGATTTTTTAGGCTACTTTCAGCGAGGTTTTACGTGTGAGCAAGTCAGGCTAAGCTAGCCATGCACGAATGTGAAAACTAAACAACATTTATTATGACAACACAGCTGTTCTTGGATAGTATACTTTTTATTGCCCAACTGTTTAAGATGCATTAAATACTCACACTAATCTGTTCAATTACTTTGTTTAATTTCATTCATTTTTATGCCCGCTTTTGCTTTAGGAAGGTTCGCGGAGGCAGCAGCCCTAGGAGGACTCGGAATACCGCACGGTCCACAGCAATTTCAGGTAGTTCTGTGGGCTCCACATCAAGACGGGACCAAGCAAGGTCGGAGATGTAGTCCCTCCACCTAGTCCCTGGACGATCTCCCTGGGCCAATTTCCCGTGGGTTTAGTAAGCAGGACTTGCCTCGCCAGTCATTCATAGGGCACTGTGGACACATGACCAAACAAATGTAGCTGGAATCTCTCGATTCGGAGAAGTGGTTCGACATTCAGGGCTCTGCGAATATCACAGCTGCGCACTTTGTCGCGAAGTGTCACACCCTGCACCCTTCGAAAAAATCCCATCTATGCCGCTTGCACTTGAGATAATGTTATTTCGGTCATTACCCAAGATTCATGACCGTAGATAATGATCAGAACAAAGACTGATTTAAAAACTGAGAGCTTTGCGCTGTTTGAAAGCTCCCATTTTGTGACCACAGAGCGATAAAACGCACGCAGAACTGCGTCAGATTTACCAATCCGCGTATCAGTCTCATTGTTCTGCCTTCCATCAGAATACAATCCCAAAGGTACTGAACTTCTCCACCTGTTACAGTATATTACAAAGCAACGCTTTATTGATGGCTTTGGATGAGGTCACAGACGTTTGCAGCTTTTGTTTCCATGTGACCCAAAAAGTCTTGCTAGCAGATCCCGCACCCACGGAGAAGNCCAACCGGGCATTTGTTCCCACCACAAAATTTTCAAAGACATATACTCTATGACACTGCACACAGTTATCTTTNTCTGCAAACNCGTGAACTTGTTGGTTGACGCATGCAAAAAAACACAAAATTTGCACGCAGCTGAAGAACGTGCTAAACAACACGCACATCACGCACTAAAACTAAGGGTTGGGTTGTTTCAAAATTTTTACAAAGCAAAAGTCATTTTGCTCGCAAGATGAACGAAATCCTACCTTTTGTAAATAATCGCGAGAATCTTCGCAAATCCAAAAACTTTCTATCAAAACAAAGTCGACCGTGCGTAAGGGCAACTAAGTGAAGTACGCTGCTAGGCTTACAACAGCGCTTAAGAAAACCAGAAAGGCAATTTAGATGAAATACAAGCAAATTGATTTAATGGCCCAATGGCTTCACTAGGTTGCTCCGTTTTTCTTTTCAAGACACACGAGTTTTTCGTAGAACCTTCAGCCGAACGTAATCGGGACACAAAGAACTACATGTCACCTAATATACCTTCTATTCCAAGTTAAAGTACGTTAGTTTTCGTACGCTCACGATTACGATTCCATGCGTTATTGTCTCAAATTTCTACCTGCGCTTAAGCTCAAATTTCTACTTGCGCTTAAGCATTTTGCCTTTCGAAAAACAAGAAAATAATTTAAAATTAGCAACCTAAACAGAATCAAGAACAGCTTGCAAAGACTCTGCAAGTGCACTAGGAAAGTTCGAAAAGCTCTTTTGCATCCAACAGAGGGCAGTTAAAAAAATCGAACAGTCCATCTGTTGTGGGAGTTCTAGCGACACGATAGACACACGTTGCAAACCGACTGCTTCCGGTCCGTCATAGCAGCAGGTCGGAACAGAGTTGGAAATGGGCCTTATTTTGAAGCGCGAAACCGGACCGAGCCCGAAATCATAGGTCCGAACTCGGCCCGACCCCCACACTTATTTTTGAAGCTCGATTTAGAGCCGAAAGCAAATTTACCAAGTAAAATTAGCGCAACTGCGAGGTATCAAAAAACGTGTTGCATGGGTATAGCTCCAGGTACACGGTTTTATCACACCCAAAACAGCAACCACCTCGACCAAGACATTAGCTTAAATAAACATAGCTTGTTGGTCAACGATAATACTGCAGAATCTAATGTTTCTCAAGGAAAAAAGAAAATATTACGAAACTATCCACCAAAGCACTATATGCATAAAATAAACTATATGAAAATCTGGTTTGTAGGTCATCGTTTCTTAAAACAAGCCAAGAATTGCGTATGTGATTGATCTTTTCGAAGCAACGCCATGGCGTGCTAATTTCCTCACCCCGAGCGTGAGACTAATCCGAGCAGAGAACGAAAGAACGCAACTGTGTTTTCAAACAGAAATAGCTGAAAAACTATCACAAACAGTTCCGCCACAGAAGCAAGGCCGGACTTAAGCCGATGCATCTGCATTGGGCCCCGCGCATCTGGGTCCCCCGCGCCATGGTGTTTGGTAAGGTTGTTCATTTTTCCCAGATACTCCCTGAGCTGGAGAATTCAGTAGAAACTGCATATACTGTAAATCTCAATGTCAGCAAACAATTATCTCGTTTGAACGAACGGTGAATTTCCTCTACTGAATATCATCAAACGTGCTCAATTCTCATGCTATATAAGGCGTTATATGTGCGCTCCACCATATCCCACTCTTTATGGATGAGCTTGGATGTTACAAGTGCCAGTTAAGATTGCAGTAGCTCTGCAGCTATTGCAAACAAAGTATGTAGTGATTCAATTGGCAATGAGCAGGTCAAGACGAGTGTCTGTCATATAAACTTTGACGGCAGTTCTGCCAACGTAACGTTGTTCAGTTCTCGAAAGATTTTTCTGTTTTGGAAAGTTTTTGGTTGACTGCGGCAGAGTTGTTAGTCGGGCCGGGCTTTTCGGATCGGGGCCAGGTTCGGGATTAAGTTTGTCAAAATATCTCGGGCCGATATCGTGCCTGCATACAAATTTTTTTTGCAAACGACAGACAAGCAATCGAGTTGATTAAATCTTGATTAAAAATGATTAACTGTGAATTATTTAATCATGTTTACATTGCTACGCTACCGATGCCCCGCGGTTGCGCACATCTTGACTGAGTAGGTAAATTTGTCTTTCGGAGATACAGTAAATCGGGCTTTGCACATAAATCTCAGGTTCGGGCTTCTGGATTCGGGTTCAGGATTCAAATTGAGGCTCGTTTACAACTCTGGGTTGCGGATCATCTGCATTTTGACAAAGGCTTGCAGTTTTGCTTCACGTCATAATTTAACATAGATTACGATTACGTATTTTAATATTTTGTCAAAATGTGATGAATTCTACGACATTGAAGCAAATCACAAAAGATGAAATATTGAACCGGTGGAAGGCAAAAATTTCATGCAAACCAGCGCAAAATTTTTTGAGAAGTGTTCGCACTTAAAATTTCTTTTTTTCCCGTGTCCACAAAATTGTTCCGCGTTAATTGTCGGTCGTGGAAGTGCTTTCATCATTCGCCGCCCCATCAATTTTTATTTGCGAGCGAAAGTAGGTAGAAAACCACTGCAAAGTCCAGGTCATGAGCGTAAAGGACACTCAAGGCTGCCGTGCAGCTTAAACAGGCAAGGCAAATATTGTGAATGTTATCCAGCACACTCGTTCCAGTTTATCATTATAATGGGAGGCTTTATAGGATTCTATTTCATCAATCAACCATGCGCATTATTTATTGCGTTTGATAAGTGTTTCTACATGTGTGACGTGGTAGTTTTAAAATCTTTGTACATTGTATTTCTATAATTCAAAAAGAACAGTTTGCATTCCCAGTCCGTGCGTTAAGAATAACTATAAAATACGATTTTTGGGGAACTTTGTTCGGGTTCCTCTCTTGTGAAATCTGGTTCTTTCCACGTATCATAAAGCAGATGGCTGATCGTGCATCCAAACTTTACCAAAAACGAGTCTGCTCTTGTGCTTCCCACAAGCGAGAAAGGTAATCAGTTCATGTTTGCAATATTCTCCATTCTCCAAGTCAGTTGCTCTTAGAACGTAAGTGCCGCTTCAACAAGAGTGAAGTAATTGCTTTGCAAGTTCATGACGTAACTTTGCATTTGCACTTCCCGCTCGGATCAACATTGTACAATTGTCGGCATAAATTACGAGCGGTACTGGTATAGCGCTACACTGTCTAAATGTCCCCCCCACAGTAGCATGCTCTTTATTGTCGTCTTTTGTACTAAAACATCTTCATAAAAAGGTTGTACCACGGTTGACTGAACACAATGACGTCAGAACACCACTATAGGTCTTTTGGGCCGCGCACTTGCAAGGGCCGGCCTTGCACAGAAGCCACAACTAATGACTAATGTATGTCACGAAAGAAAATTATCATTACTCTGAATGTTATGAAAAAAAAAATTTGAATGAAAGCATGAAATATTTTCACAAACTTAAGCCCGAACCCGGCCAGAAACGCGGCCCGACTTATAACACTGCATCTGTGTCAACGTGACGGACGCGCGGACAGATGTTGCATGCAAAAAGCGTGAAAATGCCCGATCGCGATACGCCATCTTCGACCCGTGTCATGAAACGGGAACCGTGACTCACAAGTTCACAAAAGGCTAAAACGTTGATACCAGCTACATTCTGTTCAAAACAAGCATGCCGATTCAATTGTTCATTCACATTCTCAGCATTGCGCAAAAAAACGTGCGCGTAAGCGGAGGAAGTACACATCCCGTGATATTTATAGAGACCAGAATTAAAAATAATCCACTTTCAAGATTAATTAGGGATTACGCTGTACATCCTGGTTGCCACCTGTCAAATTCTCCAACTTCCATTTAAAACTGACATAATGACATAAGCCGCAGTAACACCAGAGAAGGAAAAAATGCCAAATTAACAAACGTTTTCCGATGTTGACACTGCAGAAATCTCAAGTAAAACCCGAAGTGTGGAGCTTCCGCCAGGTACTTTTTTCGGAACATTTCCACGCAACAACTGCACAGAATTGAACTACGATTGAGTTTTACCGAGATTGTGATATTTCTTGTTCCACAGACAGCGTAATCAGCGAGCGTCCTGGTGAGAGGATGTTGTCCAACGATAGGTAGTCTGATTAGCGCCGACAATCCGCACTAACTGGAACGGCGCGGTAAATGGCGCTTTCTGACATCCGCAACATATTCCTCCCTCACAGCAGGGTTGCCAGCTTGGCTTTTTTGACGCAAAATTTCTTTGGTTCTTTTTAGAGGTCGTTGACGTCAAAAAAATGTTTGGCCTTTTTTCTTCAATATTTGGCTTTTTTTGCAGGCATACGCACATGCTATCAGACAGGTGTCTTGGCTTTTCAAGAAAGATCTTGCTGGAAAGTGTTATTATTAGGTTTCTCAGACAGTGCTTTGTGTATTTTTTCAAACTGTATCTGGCAACCCATATCTCCCAAACACAGGATTCGTTCAATTCAGTTGTTGCCATTGTCGTTGATGTTCAAACATGTTGCCTTGCCCTTATACTGTACATCATAAACTAATGCAATTCATTGGTATGTCATCCTCAAAGTAGAGGAGCAGTTATGACAAAGGGCGGATTTACAATAGTAACAGGAAAAGACATTTCTTTGGTTGAAGAAGGTCACTGATTGTTCAGAAAATGCATATTGTAAGTTATGCCACACTACAATTATACCAAGGCACAGTAGTCAGTAACTTGATGAATCATGAAAAAACCTAAAAACATTGGAGGAAAGTTCCACTAACAGGACAAACTGCCTTCAAAGTTGTTGAGACTTCAAGCAGCAAAAGTGATGTGCTGAGAGTTGTTGAATTTCAGATTGCCGTGAACATAATTTACCAGAGTGCTATTCGCTTTGTTGACCACCTTGGAGAAAACATGGTAACACATGTAAAAAGCAGAAATTTTATAGCTTTTAACAATTTGGCTTTTTTTACCCCGTTTGGCTTTTTTCTCAAAAAATGTCTGGCAACCCTGCCTCACAGCACGAAAAGCCAACGGGTCTCCTAGCTGGACTTCTAACGCAATATCTCTGCGACAGGTTGAACCTTTCAGCTACCAGCGCCAACATCTGGCTTATGCCAGCGGTTCAAATGAAACAAATATCACCAATTAGGACATGCCAACAGGCGCAAGACCACCAACTTAAAAATGAGTCTCTTCCATCGTGCTGCGACAAAAGGTACGGTAATGAAGCAGATGTTCGATCATATATTTCTTCTGCAAGATGAAAAAATCGAGGAAATTGTTATGGCAAGGACAATTCTTCTTATATACCAGTGATTCAAAAACGCAGCAGAAACCCTTCGAAGCCAAACCATTTCTTGCGATTAGACACGCTATGAAAGAGACTGAAAGCTCAACCCTGACAACAACTGAAGCTTCGCAGTTATCTGTGCCGCCTCAGTGCACAGTGGAGTAACTGCTTGGAAAGCTATTGAGGAAGTGAATGCGAAAGCATCGGACGTGTGCAAGTAATAAATCGTCTCAATTTCTTCCGCAACGTTGAAGCCTGCACTCGACAAAATAGGAAGCCAATTTGTGAGATTTTCGCATACCAGGGAGGGGGGTTTCAACAACTGCTGAACTGTATCTGGTGAAAAAATCCCCAGCAATGGCACGTAACCTTAGCAAAAGGCAGGTAGGCGAAGGACCGGTGCTGGAACTAGAACCCATGCAGGCCTCAAGGGACAGGATCCCAGTGATTATCTGCTTTGAAGCAGACGGATCAATACACAGCAATTCCATAGAAACATTCCACGCGGATTAACGAAGTTCAAGCACCCACAGCACATTCTTTGGAAAATGAACCAGAAACCTTATCATGACAGGTTCTATCAGCGCCCTGGCTTGTTGAACCCTTTCCTTGATCCGGAGTTGAAATTTATTGGCGCCGTTTTGCAAAACAAGACTGTAAACGTATTTCAATCTAAGCAACTACATTCAGACAACGGGGAGAGGGAGTAACAGGTCCCTAACAAGGGGGGGCGAAGACCCCCTAGAAAAATGTTCGCCCTCCCTGGAAAAATGTGTT
>JGI24021J15306_10010334_pt1 | contig 11576 bp, 6 predicted proteins | sample Ectturendosymbi1_FD_15306 | JGI IMG/M metagenome (IMG submission 15306)
CAAGGGGAATCAAATGGATTGGTTTAGTTAGAAGTAAAAAGTTTGCACTGCCGCTAGGGCACAAATAAACGGAAGTAACAATGTCCAGCTTTTACAATGACTCCTTGATCCAGTTTCACATTCACAATAAAAACGTTTGGGAAAAACGCAAATGTAGGTAATTGTGAAGAACTTACATACAGTTTATTTGAAAAGAATATATAGCAAATATAGATTCCCGCATACGAAAGCAATAACGTGTGTGCACATCCATTTTGTATGTGCGCACTTTCCAAGATGCTTGTTTGTGAAAGCGCTCACAAGCACAACTAAGATGGAACGTTGTTGACTACTTCTACTTTTTATGTTTTCTTTCCGGAGGGCCACACTTCGATCAAAACATTTTTAGTTGCTTTTTATAATGACACTGGATTTGCAAAAATCCTTTAGTGACATTGATTTTACAGAAACCGCCAAAACCACCCAAAACGTCAAAATATGACGTGTTGGTGTGTTTAATAAATGTAATTAATGCTGTCTGTTTAAGTAAGTTGCATTTTAGTTTATTTTATACGATGAAACTCACTAAAACCGCCTGAAATATTTGGCAGAGAAAGTACTTTTCAGTAACAAATTCGACAGCAAAGCGAAGGTGAAAAATCGCAGCAATGCTAGTTGACTACATCTGCTGTGGGTGTTAAATCGAGTAGCTGGGATTGTTTTTTGGGGAATGAAACTTTTCACGTCGCCTGTGGTGGCATGCTAATGTCAAATCATTCATTGTTTCTTAAACTTGACAGAAGTATTTTTTACCAACAACTTCTCCAAAAATAATAACATTGCGTCGCCCAGCGTTCAGCTGAGATCTGAAAGCGGCACCTTTGTTGTCAAGACGCACACGTCATGGGTTTTTCACCTGAAAGCGGGAACTCTGTGCACTCGACAAGTTTGCCAAATTGCTGAGTATGTTCGGCCGTAAAGCATTTGTGTTACAGTAACAAGATCTTCCGTCTTCCCACCTATTCTGCTAACTTCTCATCACAATGTTTGATTCTCTCTCTTCTCCACGTCTCGTTTTCGACGTCAACAGCACGTTTGTAAAAATCAATCGCCTTTTTGTAACAATTTGTGACGTTCTGACTGTCACCTCTCTTTTTGTGCAAATTGCCTTTTTCAGTGAACACCCAGGCGTACACCCAGCGTTTTACTTGCATCCTTCGGAAAAGACTTTTCAATGCGACCAAAGACTTCCTTGTATGCCTCTTCGACAACTGGGGCTGCGCCGACCAGATCCTCACAACACACAATGGCAAGGAGAGCGAACACTATTTTCCAACACTTCAGCGAGTCGTCGTCCGTTACCACTTGTTCCATCCAGTTTGTGATTTCACGCATGAGTGGGATCACGTGATCTTTTACCAGTTGCTTCTTTCCTGGATCGGTTGCAACCAACCTTATGCTTGCCTCTTTCAACCTCGCCTCACACCCGTGCATTCCGACTAACGCTACTTTGCCATAAACTTCGTTCCTGCACATCATGGCCGCTCCGAAGTACACGAGGATAGATTCCTGGCCAAGGCCGTCTCTTTGCAACTCATGACCAAACTCGTGCATCTCTTTGCTCACCGTCTGATGATGTTTGTCAGATCTTTGCAGGCGCATGCTGAAAGCCTTGCGTTCAGCACCAGTTGAGTGCCCCCTTTTTCTGGTTGCTGTAGAAGACTCATAGCTTGACTTCTGCTGTTGGGTGTAGTTCCCAGGAGTACCACATCTTTCCTGCAGCTGTTTTCCTGCTGCAGCAAACCTGCTTCTTGGGGCTGAAATAAAAATAGTGTTTTTTGGCGTTGATTCCAAGACGACTGCTGCTGCGCTGAGTATGAGAAGAGATTGATGGCGACGCTCAGATTTTCGCAGTTGAAACGCGAATTCTATCAATTCTTCTCCTGTTGCTTTGATGTCAACCAAAATTTTGGATATGATTTTGCTTTGTTGCGAAAGATGCTTTTTCCATTCTTCGGCCGGTAGGAAATTCGAGAAGGTTATGAGAAGATTTGGAATGTGGTCAATTTCATCGGTAACGCTTTCAGAACCTGTACAATTATATATGTATGAAGGCACCGTCAACAATTGCAAACAGCACTGAAAATGTATAAAAGATTTTTCAAGCAAGATTTCGAAAACATANTTGCAANGCTTGAATAAAAGGGCAAAGTAAACGAAAAATAAATTTTAAAAAGCGGACAATGCGGNTCGTTTNAACTTTAAACGCAAAACCGGCTATAACAGATTGCAACACTACAGAGCAGTGTTCCCTCTCAGGCGCACAACTGCGCAGTACCACCAGATCATTTGTGCACTGAAATCAAATTCTCGCGCTGTTGTAGCATGTAGCATTCCAAATTTAATGTCGTACATACTGTATATTGCATAGCCCTTGTGACACTTGAAACGCTTTATTGATTGTGTGTCTACTTGTTTACGCAATTGCATGCGTGCTTAGACAAAGATTTGCTCAATGTAACATTTTCTTAGAGGGAAACCCTGCTACTGGGTACCACAGCGCTCATTACAACATATTACCTTTCCGTAAAACATTACTGTCATGGCGATGAGACTGCCTTGCTTTCTGTTGGCCAATGGTGGGATAACACTCAGGGTTAATTATTAAACATGTGCCGTGATCCCTCTTCTGAAACATACAGAAATTCGTAAAAAGATGTTGAGAATTTCATTCCAATCGTGTTTTTATACAATTCTTATTGGTTCACAGCAGCACCACTGGTTCTTTCGCGACAGACGCTACCAAAAATGCTATACTGTGGGATGTAATTTACAGCACATGTACTTTTGATGCAAAAAAGAACATTTAAAAACATTATCCACAAAAAACTTTATCCGCAAAGAAACATTGTCCTCAAAAATAATATTATCCACAAGTAAAACATTATCGGCAAAATAACATTATTCGCAAACCTGAAAATAGACAACTTACGTCGCAACCAAACATCCAGAATAACTTTACGTTTTTCAGACATGAAGCTAATGCTGATTCTTCCTCTATATCTCGAGGAATATCGCAGTAAACAAGCTGAAGGATTTCCAGCTGTTCAAAAGCTGTAAGCGTTAGCTCAAAACCATTGTGTATGTTTCGTATTACTTCAAACGTAGATCTCTTGACGTTTGAAGCAATTGTACCTAAAATCGTGCGGGCAATTTTCTCTTTCTATTTCAATATTCTTGTTTTTGACCAACAAAAACGAAATTCGATGTTTAATTAGAAAAATTAACCTTGCACACTCCTGGTTTAAAAACGTGACATTTAACATACTTGGTTTTGGTCTTTTTGCTTTCTTTTTTACTTACAGACAGCTCGTTCACAGAGCCAAGCAAGAAAATGTAGAAACGAGAAGATTTTTAACTCTCTTGGCCCTCCAATTAAATCAAGTGTTTGTGGAAAGAGGGCACTGAAACGATATGATGGTTGATAAAGTGACTTTGGAATGTTAACAAGGAAATGAAAAACAAGAATGGACCAGAGCGCGTATTTTGGCCATTTGTTTGCCTGGAATACGGTAATAACCCAAAAAGAGACACAGAAGCACGCAAATAATTTTTTTGTGCTCAATTTGATATACGAGAGGTCTTGGACAAACGATGTTTCTACTACGGCAGTATGCACGTAAAGCAGGGGACTTAAACACGCGGCCAGCGGGCCGCATATGGCCCGCTAGAGCGTTTTGTGCGGCCTACGATACTTTTTGGGTGTTTTCAAATAATTACCATTTAGGTTATTTAGTTTACTCACCGCTGTTTAAAAATGCTCGGCTATCGAGGGAACAAGTTCCTTCTAAACGAACGTAGAGATGGCAAGCAATGACTTGCCTACAACTCATGATACCTTTTGCAGGAAATAAGATGTAAAAGCTGTTTCGAGGAAGGTTCAGGTACGGCCACTGTTGCGTCAGCGTCATAATGCGGCCTCCGGGTAGTCATAATGCGCCCCTCTGATTACTTCATAAGCCCTCATTTGGCCCTTGGAACTATTTGAGTTTGAGACCCTGACGTAAAGCGTGTCTGCTTCCACCTGCTTCCTTCACACACCATCGATCAGAAGTGCTTATTTGTCACCCGCTTTCATCTGCACCGTACGACCAGTGGGCCGAGTTACTTGCAAACAGTGACGTAACTAGAGGTTTGAGCCAGGGGGCAAAGCTTAGCTGAAGGGGCCCACTGGTTACCGTAGAGGGGGCCACTAGCCAAAACTCAGAAAAAAGTTAAGAAATGATAGTAAGTCTCTGGGTGACATGGATGTCAATACCACACAAAAAAATGAAAACACCCCGAGAAATGCAAAAAACAAAAAATTAAAAAATACTAAATACCAAAATGTCAACTAAAGGGGGCCCAGTTTTTATATTTATCTTGCCAGGGGGGGGCGGCTTGTCCCCTTTCTTCCCAGTCAGGTACGCCCCTGCTTGCAAAACAAATTATTATAGCACTTACAGCAAAGCGTAAGACTGCAAACACTTCGAATCAAAGCAACATGTTAATTATCATATCTAATTGACCAGTAAAATAGAACAAATACGGGCAAAACCAAAGGATCAACATAAGAACTTAAATAGATATTCAAGAAAACCTGGACAAATAAAATACAATCATAGTGTAAACCTAACGAACTCCAACTATTCAAGTAATAACTCTCCACAATGGGGGCAAGCAAGGAATCACTCAGCAAATGTTCAATAGGAAATCGATTTTACGTAAAATTACCTATCCTCAGTCTGGTTACAGGAAAATCAAAATGCTCTTGCGTCTGGTGCCACCAGACAAGAAGTTGTTTTCTAATGTAAAACAATTTCACTCACCCGCTGGTCGCAGTTTTGAATGGCAACGCAACATTGCTGAAAAACCAAACTCGTGAAGCTGCAGCGATGAAAGGAAATCTTTCTAAGGTGACCAGAATGCTTCATAATGCAACCAATATCAGTTTCGCCAATGGGCCGGTCATCAAAGGCGATAGCTCCTATCTGAGAAGCAATCAAGGAGGCAATCGCAACTATAGGTGTAAAAACGTGCATATTGCAAAGCATTATACCCATTGGAAAACCGGTCAGCACTAATTTTTCCCAAAAGCATGAGTTTACATCAAGTTTAACCGAGGTATTTACAGGCCACCATGCATCAGTATACCGCCGTTGGTTGTAATAAATTGCGTATCGTAGTTTTACAATAAACATATGAGCTTAAGGCAGTACGTGTTTCGTACTAGTCCTGATACAGACTCACTTTGTGGCCATTGCTATTTGCAACTTCCATCAACATCTTGAAAACTTCACCATGAAACTTGAATGGCCTGATGCTTCTTTCCATCCAAATCTGCTTCTTGGCTGTGGTGATGTTAGAAAGGACGTAAGTTAACACCGACGTTGTGGTGATGGGGTCAGAACTGGTTACAACGATTTCTGGGGGAAGAAGTGTGGCTGCTTCCTGGACGAAAACAACATCGTCGGCTTCAAACGCCCAGAAGAACTGTGGCCTGGAATTACCAATGTCCAACGGAGTTGAGATCAATTGTTTAAACGTGCTCAATTTTGTTTGACTTATGTTTGTATTGAATTCAGGAAAGATTCTTTTAAGTTTCCCATTTGTGTCTTTGTTCTGCAAACCAAACGAAAATTTTGTCACAGTATTCCATCGATTTTCTGTGAGTCTGGCAGCCACAGCATCAAATTCCTGGTCGGTAGTGAAAAAGTTCAAGTAAACTGCGGCAAAAAACTCTTGCCACAGCAAATGAACGAAAAAGAACTTCTTGTCACCTTCCAGCAGAATTGCTTTCAAGCTGCACTGACTGTCAACTTCTGATCGAAAGAAAGTACTCGAGGTTGTTTTATTAAGGTCAGAAAGATCCGTTGCTTCAAACGTAAAAGTATTGCGTTTGACACCTTCAAACGCTAGCTTTGTCAAAGCTTTTAATGCGTTCAGGTCTCCAAACCCTCCTTGGCTGTTGGTTTCTCTAAAATATCTACCGAACGTTTGAACAAAAACAGATGTCAGTCTCACTTTGTGGGTTGAATCCATAGCAGATTTCTGCTTCAAAAGTTCTGTAATCATTTTACAGTACATAGGAATGTGGCATAAATTACGCAGTTCCGGATTTGCGTCACGTTTCTCTTTTACTTTCAAGTACGTTTCGTTATTGCCGCAAAGCTGTCGACAAAACGTTTCTCTGGATTTATCACTGAGCCCAAGTATTCTCACGCTGAACTTAGGTCTGCACTCTGGACAAAGTTTTAAAAACGAGTTGGGCCTCGAAGTGACGATCTTTATTGCTTTGCTTAAAATTCGTCCAGAAAACAAGTTTTTGATTATCACATCAGGCGTTTTGCGGTCATAAAGGTTCATGGGTTGAACAGGAGTGCAAAAAAGTTCGTCTTCGCCCTCATCTAAGCCATCAATGAACACATAAACGTTTGGTGACTTGTTTATCATGTCTAACAATGCGTCGTCAGCAGCGCCTTCAAATTTCCAATCGGAAAGCAGCGGGCCAACCAGGAAATTAAAAACACTAGCTCTTTTTTTAATTCCACATATTTGAAGGGAATGTAAAATATATACGCACCATCTTTTTCATGGGCGTTAGCCTTGCGGTGAAAAAAGACAGCAGCTGATGAGCGTCGGTTTTGCAGCAAACTTTTGACCAGACTGGTTTTTCCAACTCCAGGCTCCCCTACTATGCCAACAAAGTTGTGCCCCTCACTCAGGGCATCATCAAGAAACTTCGCAAGATTGAAACATCCGTTTGGTTGGTTTCTAAGGGCGTTTTCATGGGAAAAAAACTCCATGACATCGCCCCCAAACTTTTCTGCGGTGGGATTTTCATCTTTGGCTAACTGGAGAGGAACCAAGTCGCTTTCCTCAAGCATTTTGGTGGAAAATTTTTCCTCTAGTTGTTTTCGCAACTTCGCACCTAAACATCGCAAAGTTAGAAAATAAATAAACAAGCTTATATCCTTTTTGTAAGTATACATGAAAGAAGATGGTGCATTTACATTTTATCCTCGTTAAGCAGAAATTCAGCAGGCATTATAATCGTGAGAAATAGTTACAAAAATCTTTAGCAGATATACTGTTTGTGTCTAAACCACTTCAACTCAAGACGGAAGTCAGCACATGCGCGCACTTTTTCTGTTTGCAGTTTATTTGCATACAGTTTATTTGCTTACTGCGCGCAAGCCCATCACTTTGTGAAAGTTTACGGTTGAAAGTAGTACCTTCTTTATATTTTTTGAAAAATCCTGAAACAAAATGTTTTGGAGTGAAATGCATAATTATAAGGTTAACTGCCTTTTAAATCCATAAATTGTCAACCGTCAGCAGTAGAACTGCAACAAACGAGCTAGTGCTCTTTAACACCAGCCACACTCCCAGGAAGATTTTTCTCTTCAATTAAAAAGCACGTAATATGATGTCTCAGGCATGTTTTCTCAGGTCTTACTTTGGGATGCTCCCAAAATATGATAACTCCAAAAAGCTACTGTCAATTCAAAGCTATCCTTACGTTTGCTAAATTAAACCCAAAACTAAAACGCAATGTATTTAAAGTTTGTCCGCTTTGACGTATGTTGCGCAAAACATATTGTGCGATGATTGCAGTTCAGAAAATTATTTGAAATTTTAAGTGTTGACTAACCCTCAAGCACGTAGCATGCCCATTGCAAGATATTTCATGATGCTGCTATCAGTTACTACTTTTATCCACTTCAACATCTTCATATTTAACGTTTATCACAGAGCACTACGTGCTGTTTGCAAACAAATATTTTTTGTTCTTAGCACGCCTTATATTTACCTCTCTTCTTCGTTTTCCACCTTGGAGGATCTCGTGTTTTCGACGATTCTCTAATTGGCTGTTGTTGAATGTTATACTCTATGTTCTGATTGATGTTGTTACCAGCGATATTCACACCAGATTCAGCTTGACCAACAGACATGCTGACGCTAGACATTTCGAATTGATATAGCTGATGATTCAAGTCTTGGCGCAGGAGTCAATGCGCTCACAAGAAATGTGCTGGACGGATGTTATTGTCGAACACTTGATAGCTTCTCACAAAAGACGCATTACCTGGCAGTTTGCCTCAAAACAGTTCCCGTTTAAAAGCTTTGGTTGCTTTCAAAATTATGCAACTGATATATTTTCGTTTTTCTTCCAATAGCCAGCTTGGTAGTTAAAAGAGCAAATTTTACACAGCTTAAAATGGTTTTTGTCGTGAAAATTCCAAACCTACAAAACTGTGAGCAAAAAAGAGACTGCGGGCTAATAGAAAAAAGCAGAATGTGTCACTCGATCACCGTATCAGTTGTGTTAAAAAAGTGAAAGTTTTATTACTTGTCAATACGAAAATAAATTTAGTTTCAATATAACAGAGTTTGAAACCTGAAGAACAGGCTTTAGAACCTAAAAAGACTACCCTAAATGAGTTATTTTAAACAGGATAGCCCAAACATGAGCTTGTACTTCGAAATCAACTGAAAAGATGGAGGCCAATGTGGGCAGCAGCGAAAGGTCCTGTGTAATAGCGTCTAAAAACCCAAGGTATTCATGCGGTTTGCTGCAAATCGATGTGATCAGTTGCGATAGAGATCACCCCAGTATTTTACAGTTGTTAAGTGCTTAATGAAAGTAAAGTTACACGTAAAATATTTAAACAATTGTTTCCAACAGATATTTGCAAACATGTCTATANTCAGGTGCGTTGCCAGAAATTTTAATAGGGGGACAAACAACAACCGCGTGTCAATCTTTAAATGTCTAACGCCCCTTGTTTTCAAAGCCTCATCCATAAAGTGTGCATTTGTCATTTCCTGAATAGTTACGTTCAGATTGAAGATGGCATGTTAAAAGATTGCTTTCATTGAATTGACAAGTTTTAAAACTTGTTTTTAGTGAAGTTCCAGGCTTCTGCTCTGCATCAAAGCTCACTATTTCCTCGTAAAGCTTCACTGCAAAAGCGCTTGTGAAAATCTCGATGCAGTAAGTGCAAGAGCTGCAGTAGTGCAGTATTCTTTTTGCAGCCAATATTGCAGTTAAGCAAAAAGTTATCGTTGCCGCAATTGCGATTGCGCTTTTCATGTTTATTGGCTTCTTAAAAAAAGCAAACCACCTTCAATCGAAGCCAATAGCCACTTTGCTTTAAGACACCGACTTCCAAAGTAGGCCTTCTACAAAACTTGCACATATATAAGACTTGGATCCTGTTGTTGTCCAATCCTCAGCGACTGATTCTAACTGACGTATGCAGCTCATAAACGTAAACGCTAGATTCTCCCAACGCTTTGCAAAAATGTTTGCACTAAATGTCATAATCGCTATGAAGTTGGACTGCGGCAGAATTTTTGTACTATACTTTCACTAAGCTTGCTTCCAAAAAAGTAGGCATTTAGCTAGCTATCTATAGTTAACAAAATAATTAGCAATGTGCTAAAGACAACATAGTAAATTGGGGAAAATTACACATGTCTTCCTAGCAAAGGTTCATATGTTTGACACACTCAGTCTACCCNAAGTGTGAAAATGATTGATTTTGCGACACAGAGGAAGGTCAGCTGAAAGTTTAAATCTATTATTTTCCTGAGAAACCATGTTTAACAGATTTGTCCCCAAATTACTACACATCAGTCACTTCCGGTAAGGCGGTGAGTGAAAAATTATCAAAGAATCCTCAATAGTTTAAAATTGGACCAATATTTGTCTTCTCATAGGTGGGCAGAATCCGATGAACCACATAGTGATCTCTAGTCCTCTACTCCGTAACGGACAGTACCCACTTTTGACACTATGCTCAGTAAATTGGCAGATATCCACATGTGTCAAACAGAACCGTTGTTTTTTCACTTTTAATGACATTCATCGCTTTTATACAAGTTAGAAGAACGTCGCATTTCGTTCCAGGGAAGTCCTACTTTCATATATTTTACTTTCAAAATTACGCAACACTTATTTCTTCAATAAAGGCGGGTCTCTTTTTTGTTCAAAACGGCATGTCTTAACCCTTTACTCATCCATTGTTGGTTATATAGGTAATCACAAATGGTTTACACAACACAGGAGCAGACCTGAAAAATCTGTGTTTGAAAAAGCAATTACAATTGTTTACCTAGTAAAAATTTAAATAACTGACGTTAAGCAACAGTATGTTCAGTCATTAAAAATGTTGACGCTTATTTTCTTCTCATTACAATGTGTATGATTGCTTACCCTTTTGTTTTATGTTCTTAAACATTTTACCCTGTTTTTCTTATCGTTAAAAGTTTTCCCTAAATATAGTTTTGCATTCATATTTCATATCCCTCTAAATTCACCAAATTGTTTTAAAAATTACACAGAAAAAGACTAGTGATAACAACCAGTTTAATATTTCTCGAAGTAGAATTTTCCAATCTGCTACAAATTCAACGTCCTTTTCATGTGGGGTTGGCAAAACTAGCTTGGCGAAATTTACTGTCCTGCTTCGCCTATCAAGCCTCTGAGCTCACTGTGCATCTGACTACTTCTAACTTCCTCTTTGCAGACCAGAAGTTAAAACACGCGTCACGGTTGATTTGCTTGAGTGATTAGAGACAAAACCGTGACGTGACATTGGTTCAGTCGTCAATATCATAACAGAACTTGTTCAATTGTGGAACTGTAACTGTATCCTAAAGACTTGTGAAGCAGTCAACCTTGAGAAATTCCAGTGTATGCTATACCGAATAAAGATTTTGCACAATCATGGTAAGTATAGAGCAGGGGTGGCCAAACTGCGACTCGCGAGCCGCGTGGGGCTCTTCGAACCTTTGCATGCGGCTCTTTGAGTTTTCCGAAAGATTATACATTTGTTTTTTACTCTATTGCAAGTGTAGAAATATTGTAAAGTGGTACTGTGGTAGGTAGCGTGTGCCGTGCGTACAGTATTACTTTTGCAAGTCGTTCCAAAAAGAATTATAATGTTGCAGAAGCGTAGATTACAAATAAATTCGTGTTTTTAGATTTTAATGTTGCGGCTCTATGTAACTTGGTCTTTACGATATGCGGCTCATGCACAGAGCAGGTTTGGCCACCCCTAGTATAGAGCATAAGTTCAGACCCAAAATCAAGCATTAGTTTCTTACAGTTTCGGCACATACTTGTACAATGCTAGTGCGAACAGTAATCATTCGTTAATGATTGGTGGTTAGCGAAAGCAGCCAAGAGTGATTGTGTCAGTTTTGCTGCTTATAGTTAAAATTTCCGACTCGAGTCACGCTCTCAAACTTGTTTATAGTCATAACATTCTTGCAGAGTGGCTATATGTACGTACGACATTTTGTGGATTCACTTAAATCAGGGCCGGATCCAGGGGGCGCGATCGCCCCCCCGAAAACCGACAAAAGTAACTTTGTCCACCATAACTTCGTACAATTCCGAAAACAACATTCGCGATATAAGATCATTTTTTCGTCCAGTGTTTTGTCACAGAAGTCTTGTGAAGTATACTTCATCTCCCTTACAGTAGCGAAGCCGTAGTGAGACTTGACTGCCAAATAATACTGAAACCGCCCCCCTCCTAATCTCA
>JGI24021J15306_10010335_pt1 | contig 11576 bp, 8 predicted proteins | sample Ectturendosymbi1_FD_15306 | JGI IMG/M metagenome (IMG submission 15306)
AGGTTTTTCTTGTGCAAAGTTCTAAGCTCATCCCCAAGTTGAATGACCGTACACATGCAGAGCGGTGATCTGTTACCTCCACCGCTGAGAATATGCCAAATGCCTGTCTAGAGCGACTATGCTTCTACAGAAACATACGAGATGTTGCAAAAGATCAAATAAATTCCACGCGTAGAGCAACTAAGATAAACCTATAGCTGTGATGAAGCGCTTTCAGAAAACCATGAGCGTAACTTCTAACAACTAACGGGTGCACATTGTTCAATAAATGGAAAGACTCCGATGACACGACAAAACTTTCGGCTTGCTTTCAGCGAATTTCAAAGGAACCTCAAAAAGAAGCATATTCGAGGTGTGCTGCGGCTGTGGGATTTGAACCATGTCCACAACTCGGCGACACGCCTCTCGCAGTTGCGCTCCAAGAACATTTCCTGGCACGGCGGGGTTCTGGCTTTGATGATCGTCTTGCTTGTGGGCAGCATCACTTCCAGATCGTTCGATTCGTCCGACTCTTACACGTGGTACTGCTTCTTGATGCTGGCCACGTTCTACCTTTGGAACGAATTGGGTCAAAGTGCTAAGAACGAGTTGCTTCGTAGCCTGGTCGACTCGCAAGTGAGACGTTTGTTTTTTTAACCAGTTTCATATAGAATTTTGAAGTTTTCCCCTCAAAGTTGCGTCACTCGCACAAAATTCAATAATACGTTTGGTGGTATTAGTGTTAGGGGTTGTTGCGATCGCAACCTTGACTTAATAATAGTGCAAAAAATACCTGGCCGTGGTGAAAATTATTGTGTCATTAACAAATATTCCTAGTGATATTTGCGCTTTTGCTTGTGTTTGATAAACGTTGATGGCGTTGGGGGGCAAACGTGCCCACAAGCCTCGACGCAACTGACTTATGCTGATCCAGTTAAGCTATTAGCTTGATTAGGTTGTTACAACAAAATACCTGAACAAACCAGAAGAATTTAAAATAACTTGTTTTTTTTATTGCTATGCATAGCCAAGCTCGTAGGCACGTGGGTATTCGGTTGTACCCATAAGAATTCGTTTCAAACATATAATGAAAACAAAAATACTGCCCCCCTAAAAATGTATTTCCTCCCGCAAAACCTTAAAACCTGGCTACGTGCCTGTGCATAGCCAAGAGTGGTAGCGTGCTTTTCATCTGCAAACCTAAGGTGTTCGTGTATATTCCTTAGGTGTGCTTGGCTTGTTTCTGGGAAATTGATGATTTTGCCTCTGTGATACTTAACTTATGTCATTCGTTATTGATATGATAACCAGCTACTTTTTTGCTTCCAGGTTTTATTTCTGCATTCATTACCGCTCCGTTATACCTCAAGACTGTGGGGTCGAGTTTGTGAAGTCAAACTATCGCCACGTTTGCGATCCCTCGTCTATAAACTTTTCATACGCGCTTACAATGTCAAAATCGAAGTAAGTGTGTGTTTTACTTGTTGAATTGTTTATTGTTAATCGCAATGTTTAATGTCCCACTGTTTCTTTGATTAGTCACTCTATAAGCAGATTATTACCTGTAAATTGGGTTGAAATTAACAGTAACCCTGATGAAAATTCATACTGCACGTTTTTGCAGTTCGAAAAAACTTTTTTTTTAACTGCTTACTGAACATTTTCTGCTGCTGCGTTTTCAGTTAAAGTTATCATTGACTTTGCAGGAAGCAGTGCATCGTGATTTGAAGCATTATTCAAGCCTCAGTGAATTTTTTCGTCGTTCCATACAATCAGATCTGCGTCCAATCGACGGTTTGGCCGAGGTGCGTTTGCTCTAAATTCACTCTATCCACTTAAAATGGTTCGATATGGTCTTCTCAGCAAACCAACGTATTGTTTGGCAAACCAGCATCTATGTCAAAGATCTTAACTGCTGGTTATCCCCGTGATTCAAAGCGTTACTTCAACTTCTGCATGTTAGAAACAAAAACACTCTCCGGAGTCTATTGCGGAAGTTGCATTTACCATCACTGACACATTGTTCTGTGAACTTACAGCAAGTAGTTTGATCACCAGCAGAAAAGCAGTAACTGACGTCTGCTTTCAACGCAGAAGCGTGTTTACCTGTGCGAACGTCCCAGTGGTAATGGAACCCTCTGCTGTGACGACTGATGAAAGTTTTATTGTGACACTGCCTATCTATATGGACTTTGAAATTATTGCGCTTTAGCTTTTTTCCGAAGGCTACACAGAGCAATGTGAGTCTTCATTCTTTTCATCGCCCCCTTAAACTCTTGTTCACCCAAAACGCTATTTGGAAAACAAAGCGGTTCGCAATGAAAACCATGGTTTATACCAACTAAAAACATCCAGGAAAATTAATGCTGTGATACAAAATCGACCCAAACATGTTGTTAAAGAAAACTTCGGTTTATTTTGTTCATCGTGAACTAAGTTTGTTTAGGTGAAACAGGAATTTGTGTTGCAGCTTCAGTGTTCTGTGGTCGATGCCTGTAATGTTTCGGCCATTGTTGTTCTACTGAACGGAAACATAAACTGCGTAGTGTAACGCGTTTTCGGGACGAATATAAATTTTTTTTGCTATTTTGCACATACGATTTCATCCACACCTGCTTTACGTGTTAGTTAATGTGCCAATGCCAACAATTGGTATTTGAGGATACTTCTTCCACTCGCACAGGATTGACAGCAACTCTAGCATACCCACTTGAGAACTGGTAATAGTTTTGCATCTACAAGAGAAAAAACTGTTAAAGCAAAAGTTCAATGAGAAACTGCCAGGCAAACAACACTGGCGTCTTTGCATTCGATGTCAGCACCTCTTTCTCCCCAAAAGAGTCCATTTGTTTGAAAGTTGACACTTAAGGGACCGAAAAGCTACCATAGTGGCTTGGACTTTGCTCAGTCACAACGTGCCGTTTGCTAGAGCTAGAGAGCTGTTCAACCCCTAAAAAAGCAGAAAGCCTTTTAGCTTCGATTTTAAAAAATCCGGGCACTTTTGATTTGAACTTTTTTGGGGGTGATGTTGTGAGTGGAGCAAGGTCAAGGGTTTTTGGATGACATAATCAGAGCCTGAAAAAAAATTCAAGGGGCAATTTCTTTGTTTTTTCTTTTAATAAAATTTGGCTAAAATCCATACGTTTAGAGCCCTTGATTGGTCTTCTACCGTTAGTCTTTGGCAATTTATGGCTAAAAAAACAATAATTTGTTAGCTAATCCCCTAGCGATTCATTAGGGGGGGTTAATAAAATAATTATCAACCAGAGCGTTAGTTTTGAGAGTTCTTAAGTTACATTTTTACACAACAAATGGGAACACTGCGGTATTGGTCGAAGTCAACAACAGCCATGCGATGTGCAGACAACCTAATCGCGCAATTTTTGCAGATGTGAGAAAGTGCAAAAATTTTACAATTGAGAATACATTAGAAGCGGCGAAAACGAATTGTTTCTGAACTCGCACGCTTCTGTTGCGCGTCACGCTTGCGCGAAGTTCGTCAATGAACCGATTCGATCTACGTTCAGGTCATCAGCGAGCGTTGTTTCTTTTGCCAGGTGGTCAGTCCTGCCGATGGCCGGGTAACATACATTGGTTGCGCCACCGACGGCTTGATTCAGCAAGTGAAGGGAATGAACTATTCCTTGAAGGAATTCTTGGGGCCTTTGCCTGAACAAGGTAAATTGTGATGTCCTGCACTTTCTGCAGAATGCCGCGTGGGAAATACGTGTGTTGTTGGGACGCGAACAAAACTCCAGCGGACGAAAAGCGTCTGTGACACAAACTCCACCAGTTGATAACGGAAAAAAATTCCGCCGAAAAATTGCTAGACTAGACTAGCAACCAGTGAATACAATGCCAAAAATGCAGCTGCGCGTAGTAATCTTTAACTGCAGGGCACTCTGTGTACAAGCAGGATAAATTCTAACCACAGTTAAAACCACAGTAAAACGATGCTTTGTTGTAGGCGGTTTGCAACCTTGACTGTAAGCAGTCATTTTTCGCTGATTTCAAATAAACCGTCTTCATCCCGTCTGCCGTTACGTTTTGTCAATTCTCCATGCGGTTCTCACGGCTCAGGTTTCCTTTTTTATACTTCCTCATACATCGCAAGCACTCACAAGTACTTGTAGAACTTAGCAACATTTACTTGTTGAAATGTCAACGTATCTTGCAGGATGTGTATAAGGATGCTATCTTGCAGTCGCATATCGCGTCCTGTGCCTTCAAGCATTCCCTGCAGGATCTTACGCCCATCTGGCAAATACAGGCAGAGATTCCTGAGTCGTTTTCGAAGTGGATTTTTCGTCTTGTGAGGTTTTCACCCAGCGAGGTTTTTGTCCATATCCTGTTGTTTTTGTTACAAGGTCAGATTTATGCATGGCAAACGTATACGCAATGACAGGCCTGATTTTCTCCAATTTTTTGATCCCCTAAATTTCGCAAGGAGAAAGCTGTACCTTGCTGAAAGCTGCTTCGTTAGACTGCCTTGCCAGTTAGATATCTAGTGTACTCGGATATTTTGTTTTTACCTTCCCAAGCAAGTAGTAGCTTATTCCAATCACTGTCGGTGGAATGAAATATATTGCGCTCATTACATAAAGGCAATCATCAACTTATGTTGAGTTACAGCGGAATAAGTGCTCTTTGCATTAAAAAAACGATAATAAGGACATTCAAGGACTATGGTCACAATGTTTCTCCGAGTGAGGTTCTTCACATGTAAGAAAAAAATATGCAACAATGGGTTTTAAACTCTTGCTGCAGAAGGTCAGAGATGTTATGTTGAAAATGCGGCATGTGGTCCAACAACCAAAGACGCAATGAAGAGTTTACCTTTTGTTTTGAAAGTTGAAGAACATTAGAGATTGCAACAGACAACTGTTTTACGGCGCACACATCATCTATTGCCTCATAATCAAGAAGTGGGAGTGCAATGAAAACGTTATTTTCCGAATTATTTGATAAAATTTCTTTTTACCAAACTGAGTTTACTAGGCGGAAGCATGGCCAAGTACTTCGCAATACTTGCAAATCCAACCACTCGCGTGGCGTGATTCTAACCGTGATTTTTTCGTCCTGGCCTTTTTGGGCGTCCTAGCCTGTCAGAGATGCTTCTTCCGCTTTGACTGAAATCGCTAAATCAACTGATAGATCCAAAACACATCAATGGGTTTTGCGCATAACGCATGTCAGTCATCATCTAGATTCGCATAACTTTCTACGGAATTCTGGTTTGTAGATGTGGGTACAAGAGTCGCTGTCGGCACGTATTTCGTTCAACTTCAAGCGGTCAACGGGTTGCTCAGCTGTTTAGTAAACAGCAGACGTCTTTCACTTTTTAAAAGCTCTTAATTGGTCGTTGCATCTTTCTTCAACAATGTTTTACCGTTTTGTCAAGCACGTCGGTCGGTTGCTACTTCGTTGTAAAAGCGCCACAGGCAAACGTCACTATTGTGTGGAGTTAATTCATCGCATGAGCCAAGAAGTTCGACGCTTCCTGTCCCACAAAACTTTGCTTGCCTCAAGACCACTGTTTATGAACCAATGCAATATCAAACATAGATACGTTCAAGTCGCTGTGGTTGAGGTAACAACCTTGTTGTTCAACTTTTTTTTGCTAGCTTCGACTAAAAGGTTCCGTACAGTTGAGGAATTAACACTCGGAGATAAAACTGAACCGCACTACTCTGTCATGGGCAAGGACGCCTTCGCGCATGCGCATGGGCCAAACAGTCGCTTGTCCCAATATTCAGGAGTCTACGATCACAGGGCCCCATACTGTTTTGCAAATGTTAACGTTAGCTGCATCAGTGAGGTCAAACAATGAAATGCGAATCCGTTTAATGATTTTAGCATCACTAGACATGCAAAATGGTGAATAGTTAAGAGAGTTGCGAAGGTAAAAGTCTTACATTTGAACACTCTAAATTCCTTTTCAGAAGGTGTTTTTTTCAATATAGGCAATAAATGAAATTTTCTAGAGACTTCTAATCCGATCCTAACATTGCATGTAAATGCAGTTACTGCGTTTGCATTTACCGAGCGTTTTCCTTTTATTTTCATGAGTGTTTGTCATGTAGGCAGTTTAAAATTCATAAAAGCCCACTTCGTAAGAAAAATGGCAAAAAACACCACTTGTCACAGCATCGGAAAACCGCTGAAGCAACATGCTTATGCAAAGACACGCTGCAAGTTTCCGCTTGTGGTCAAATATGAAACGAAGCAATTTTGCTTCACTGTTATGACGGCCTTGATTGGGTCAAGTTTCCTTTTCGCTTTGAGCAGGCATCCCGTTTTCTTCTAAAGATCTTTGAGAAAACCACTTACGGTTACTTTTCAAGTTACCTCCTGAGCTTTTTCGAGTGAACTGTGGCTCAAGTCGAATGCTAAACCCTCTGGCGCTTGATCGCTTTTAAAGCCAGTTTTGTGGGAACCACTAATCTTGCATCAGTTACAAGTGTTTACCATCAGTTTTCAAAGAATGTGGAAGTTGAACTATTTGAATGCACTAATGCATCAAAATGAGTGAGTCAACGTTTCCAGAAAGTTTCGTGGAGTTGACTTTTTATGTAAAACCGTTTTTATTGACGATTGACGTAAAATAAGTTTTTTTCGATTTTTGTTTGAACTGAACTAAACTTTAAATTTCATTTTCGTGACTGATGACCAATTCGATTTCCGCAGATTACAACCTCTCTCACTGCTGCTACGCTCGCAGACTTATGAAGTCGCCCAACGTGAATGCCTTGCATTGTGTTGTTATCTATTTGGCGCCAGGCGATTACCATCGTTTTCATTCCCCCGCCGATTGGTGTGTGGAGCATCGGCGCCATTTTGCCGGTAAGTCCGTCAAAAAAATCCCGTTACTAAACAAAATACTTGTACCAGTTTGTGCGCCTTTCCGTTGGTATTTCCGGGCGTTGCAATTTGAGCCCTGAAAATTTTGAGCCCTAACCTTTACGAAAAGAGGTGTCGATTTTATTTCCGCCAATGCACTAGGTTAAATCTGCACGAATGTGTTGCGAAGGCCCACGAAAAACTTTTTTTCGGAATTATTAAATAATCATCTGTTTTTCACTCCTAACGATCGTCATCGGCTTTATGTCTAACAGAAGAGCAATGGCAGGCATTAAATGGCGTCAGTAAGTATTAGTTAATCGTGAGAATGTTAAACTTATCGGCCAAATCGAATAAAATCAAAGACAGAACAAAGACGTTTCGGGAAACACTGCTAGCATCATCAGTGCGATGAAATATGGACTGCAGCGAGATAAAAGATTTTTGTAGCAAATAATGAGAACGGCGCAATAAAAAATGAACGAAAAACGCGATAAAATGTGACTGTAGTAACGTAATTGCGCGAATCATTTGAAGTCACGTGATTCAGCGAGATACGTGCTGTTGGTGATGACGTGTGACGTCATGGGTGATGTACGAAGCTGTGTTACTGGTTAAAAATCCACAGGGGCGTCCATGCGAAGTTAAGCTCTGGCTTTTGCTCGTGAGTCAACAAAGACTCAAGAATCTGCACCCTACGCCATTTGTTGTCATTGCCAATGACCTCGGCCTTGTGAAAATCAACCCTATCTTCTTGGTTGCCCTGAATGTTGAACCAGAGTTGTGTATGAAAATTAGTCATGGCTGTGCAAGGGCTTGCTTTGACTTTAAACAACATTAGCTTGTGGCATAACCACTGGTGCTCCTTATGTGCTGTCTAGAGCCGTGGTAGCAAATCTTTTTGGCTGGATGCACCTATACCAAGCTTGCAACACTTTTCGAAGTAAATATTAAGTTGGCAGTGGGTGGTTCGAACCCCTTGTCTATGAACGTCGCGACTGTGACGTCATAGGCTCAGTTCTTTCCAAACCTGACGAGATTCTGGTTAAAGTTGATTGCGATGTAGGCCTACTTACCATCAGGTAAAACTCCGCTGTATTTCTCAGTAAGTCCACTCCTCAATTAATACTAGATTCGAAATGAACAAACACCGCCACTTTTCCAACAAATTCGTTTTGTGGAAAAAAAGTTTATGAGATAATGAAACTGCAGCTTAAATAAAATTTAATTTTTTTCTGTCTCATTTCAAGAACACTTTGCGAACTTTCACTGTAAAAAAAGGTAAAACGGCCTTATACTTGACCAAAATCGCCTCCAAACTTTTGCTGTTTTTTTTCGTTTTTAAGCCATCAGCCGTTTAAATTTTAGTTGTTCGCACTCCTTATCGTCATTTTTCATTTCATTCTTCGATTTCCTTTTCAATTTCTTCACGTAAGTAATCACGCCCCGAACAACATCCGCTGTTTGTGGGCGAGGAAATTATCTTCAAACATTTTCCGAACAGCGTTAAGATCAGACGTCGGAGATGGTGTGTGTTAACGACGAGAAAATGCGAGCAAGTCTATTTTCGTCGCAGTAGCCACAAAAATCGTTCTTCAAATTTCTCAGCGTTCGTTCCGGATTTTTAAGAATCAAAATCTGTGCACGAATGAAAATCGCTGCACCATTTTCAAGTTTTTGCTAAAAACAACCTTTCGCTTATGTGCAGGTGGCGTAGTTCATCACTTCTGTTAGCAGGCTACAATATGGCTGTTCACGGATATTTAGGGACCGCAGAAGCCGATATATCTTTCAGGACGTTTCCAGCCATAAACCGTCAGCGGATTGATCTAGAGAGCTGTTCAAACCCTTTAAATATGCGGAAAGTCTTCTAGATTCGATTTTTAAAATTGGGAAGTTTTTTATTTTAGCTTAATTGTGGATTACGTCACAATAGGGGTAGGTTTAGGCTTTTTGGGCCCACATCAACGGACCCTGGGCCCCAAATCCAAGGGGAATTTTTTGGTGCTTTTAAAAAAAACTTGACGAAAATCCGCAGCTTTAGAGACCTTGATTGGCCTTCTAGCGTTTGTGGTTAGCAAGTTATGACCTAAACACGACAAATTAATCAGTTAATCCCCAAGGGAATTTCCTTTGTAAATCAAATAATGACCTGTTCAGTGAGCAGACGTATTTCAAAGCTGGTGATCGACCCGGGTGTAAATAGTCCTTGACTACAGTCGTTCACTTCCAAATACTGCCGCCTAACAGTATCCGGTGTTAAAAGATCTGTTTTTCTTTGAAACCAGCTGCCATACGTTCCTAGTGAGCAAACAAGCATCGTTTGATTTTCTCTTAGATCATCCTTTCACCATCAGATCACCACTGACATGCCTTAATTAAATGCAACTTAGCCTTGCGTAAATACCTTTTCTTGTAGTCTTAATTAAATCGTTAACAAATTTCAAAAATGCAAGAAACTGATAAAAAAAGCAGTACAGCAAGCAATCAACCTTTCCAGGCAGGTTGCGCCCTTGAAGGTCGGCAGGTCTCACCTGCGGAGCGAGCTAAACAACGCTAAACGTAAATTGGCGTGAACATCACGGTTCTGTTTGGCGAGTTAATCACCGAGACCGGTGCGCGGCGCATGCTTTCAGCAAGCTCCTCAGTCAGCGCGTGGTCATCGAGCGACGCCAGAAAACTAAATGACACAACATCGGAGCCAGTCTTCATGACGTCAGTTGTCAGGAACGCAACGTGCTGATCCTCATGTTGCTTAAACTTTCCAGCGCCACGTCCAAGTTCAAGGTCGAATACCTTGCTTGCCGGACCTGCCAAAAACAACGGGTGGATTTTGGCGGCAATGTGTCGAAGTGAGTACAGAGTTATATATGTCGTCTGTCCCGCGGTGAATCGATGGCAATCAATCGTGATCAGCCTCTCCACTTGGGCAAAGTTCAGCGTGTTGTAGAGCAGCGCCGCGGACTGATCGTCATCAAGCGAGTTGCAGCAGATATAAAGCTTTTTCAAGCGCCCCCACGGTCTCGAGGTGGAGTTGGCCTCGACCGCCGCTTGATCGGCTATTTCACTGCTCGAGTTCGTCGCGCAGTGACAGTCGTTTTGACTGATTTGGTGAAGCGACCTGACCAACATCAACTGCGAACACGTCGCGATCTCACTTCCCGAGTGCAGAAAATCATGCTCGCAAGTGCAGTTCGTCAACGTTTTGCTGCTGCGGTCGATTTCCAAGAAGGCGTACTGACCTCTGACGAGGGTTGACCCGTAAAATATCATCAAACATACCAGTGTGAGCATTGTCTATGTTTTCCACATCATTAACTCGTTTATTGACTCGGACAGACACGGCAAATTGGTAACACTCTGAAAAATAAGCATTTTTGTGTTGGACAATTAAACAATATACAAAAAAATCTTCATTTGGCAGTTTGCATCAAATCAAATTAATTAACCTAAATCAACAGCGATTTCTATTGCAAAGTCTTGCAATGTGGTGACAAACAAATCTAAAGAGAACGTTGTTATTCTTAAAAGTTGAAGTTGAGCTTGTTGCAATATGAAATTCAATAGACCAGTGGTTCTCAACGAGGCTGAGGTAGACTGCCAGTTATCAACATAGAATTTCTAATGGTCCCCAGAGAATTCGAAGCAGGGTTAGGATTTGGGAACTTGACCTTTTTGCGCCCAAATTGTGAAAATTTAGCCTTTTTCAAATGTGGTTTAGCTTCAAATATTCGTTTGGCCTTTTTTGAGTGTTTTTGAAAATTAGGCCGAATTTTGGCCTAATTTGCGTGTGTTACCACATTCCGGAATATTTAAACATTCAGAATGGCTCCAATATGCACTCTCACAAGCACGCTTCCCTTCCTGAAAGTGAAAATTACCCGATTTAACTTTCCAAGCCCAGAGAATGGACATTTGTTGTGTAATGATGTATTAAATCAATCGAACTTCTAATCTGCAGTTTATTTCCTGAACGCACGAACTGAAACTCACGCTGAACAGTGAACAGTATAGTAAGTTGATGAGTTGTTGGGCACAGTGTGATCAGCCACTGGTTGATGTCTAATATATTCATACCCAGTTGGGTAGCTAGAGTGTGTGGGGGGTGCCCGGGGCGGTCCTTGAGTTTGCCGCCCCCAAGCCCATAAAAATACATATTGCTGGCTCGTAAAGCTTTGTATATATTAACTAGTTATGCACCATTATAATATTACAGTGCTCTCACATGCTCAAATATGGTATGCTTTAAATGCACACCAAAAACACAAACATTCTTAGTAACAGTTAAACAAAAGCAAAAATGACATATAGGGAAACATAGTAAAAAAGTGTAAAAAATTAAGACCATCTTTATTTCTGAAACGAAAACCACAATTTTGTACACACTAACTTTTCTTGGCTTTTTGCTGGCAAATTCTTCAATGGCAATGTCAAAATTTATTTTATCTGTCAATTGTTGTTCTATAGCCAGTTAGGCAAGATTTCTTAACCGCAAGGCGCTCATATCATATTAGATCTTAAGTAATTCTTGACCAGTTTTAGTTTCGAAAAACTCCCCTCACAGGTAGCAACACTAACGGCAATTGTGAGGAAAATCCCAGCATTATACCTATATTTGGAACAGAGTTCCCATGGTTATACTTTTGAATAAACTGAAAAACTTCAAGGGGGGCCTTCTTTCTATACTGTGAACTGTACTTCGGCCACATCGAATAACTGTGATGCAACAATAACGTTCTTTAATTGCACAACAATGA
>JGI24021J15306_10010336_pt1 | contig 11575 bp, 6 predicted proteins | sample Ectturendosymbi1_FD_15306 | JGI IMG/M metagenome (IMG submission 15306)
GCAAAAAGACGAAAGCAGATGGCAGTCCACTGATTCCTCAAAAGCATACAGAAACACTAGTGCTTGTGTTTTGAGAAGGTGACAGCAGTCAGGAAATTAGCACGTAATGGCGTTGCTCTGGAAAGTTCGATCACTAACGTGATTCTTGGCTTGTTTTAAGAAATTACGCCCTACAAACCGGTTTTTCATGCCTTTATATCTACCCTAGATGTTTTCTTTTATGCCTTTAACGCCATCGTGGATAGTTTCGTGATAGTTTCTTTTTTTCTTGAGAAAGGGTACATTTCCTAATATTATCGTAGACTAACAAGCTAAGTTTGTTCTCGTTTAGCCAATGTTTTATTCAAGGTGGTAAGTAATTTGGGTATGATAAAACCGTGTACCTGCAGCTATACTGTTTACTACATTTTTCGATACCCCGCTTGACTCACTTCGTAAATTTGGCTTTCGGGCCTAAATTGGGTTTCAAAAATAATGTCGCACTCGCCCCAGGTTCGGACTTCAAAATGAGGCCCGTTTACAATTCTCCACGGAACAGTTAATAGGTATAACGATTGTAAAGCTCTCGTCGCAAAACTTCCGTCAAGTAATACAGTTCAAGCTGCTTTTGCTTGATATTTCGTTCAGAACATTTTTTGCAAAAGGTTTACTTTTTGATCTGCGAGAGAGTGCAGACATATCTTTCCCCAACATATGTGAATGGACACTTTTTGCAGTGGAGATGGTCAGAAAGTCTATGACAAAAATGTTGTTGTGCAGTGTCACGGTAGCAAAAACATCGTTTTTTGTGATAAAACTTTCAGTTTGAACAAATTAACCACATACGAACCGCCGTGCATGTTTACNCNAGGGGTGCAACGAGATTAGATGGCGCCCGGGGAAAGAAGCAAGTTTCTCACTCCCATATTTGAACCTGAGCTCTTTCGGAAGCAAATTTACTGTATTGAAGAAAGTAGTTGCGACATTTTTGGGACTTACCGCCCCCCTGTAATGATTCGGCGTCCTCCGCAGTGATTTGGCGCCTTCCGCAGTGAATCGGAGCCCCCACATTGATTCGGCGACCGGGGAATTTTTCTCCTTTTGTTTACCTTGTTGCGCCCCTGATCCACTCCCAATTGTCTCTTAAGTGTAGGTGTTTTGACCAAATCGTGTCAGTTTTGACATTTTCGACCGGTGCTTCTGCAAAGTTGAAACGAGGGCATGTGAAACGCTACGCCAGGGGTTCCCAACTTTTCTCTGGCAATATACCCCTAAAATGTCTTATGACAAAAAGGCTGGGTGAAATAACAAAAACCAACTGAATTTTTACTAAACTTATAGATCTTTTGAAATATAAAGGTAGACTCCATTTCTATTTCTCAAATTTGATTTCTTGCTGCTGTACAATAAATATACCCCTTCAAACAGGCAAATGATCCCTAGGGGTAAATGTACTCTAGGTTGGGAACCCCTGCGCTACACAGCTGCGCTAAGCTTTTAGGAGACCTCGCGGTCATGACTTTGCGCGGGGCCTCACGTTCATTTAATCCGGCCCTGGCTGGCACTCGCCGTTGATAGAAGCAGTAGAACTCAAAATTGCACGTTTTTTGTTTAGATAACAAGTCAACAACAGACTTCAATTGGAAAATCGATTATGTGCATCTGATGGCGCGTTGTTTCTGATTTCAAAAATGTTTCAGATCTTTTCTAGTGCGTCAGGTTTTGCAACAAATTTAATTATGTATATTTTAGTACAAATTACTGGAGTCTGACCTAGCTCATTAACAACAATCTACATTCTACACAATGCACGACTGTATTATTCAGCGACTGTTGCGTCATACCAAATGTGATTGTGTGCATCGAAAGAAGCTAAATTCATAGGCTTCCAATTTAGAGTTAGGTGATTTATGAACAGTCAAGACCTTGAAGTCGACCTGTGTAAAAGTTTAAGACCAAAGTAGACATCAAAACATTGGCTGAGAGACTGTTTTCAATGAATCCTGTTGCTTACAGCCGGTTTTCTGGAACAGTAGGCTATGCAGCATGTTTTCGCATTTTCGTGGCATTTTGTAGAAGTTCTACAGTAAATAGTCGCAATGCCAAGGATGCGTGCGAATAATTTAGATCTCTTTTGTTATTTCTGTGGAAGATTTACAAACATAGACCAACAAAGAATAAATACTCATTCATGATATCAGAAAAGTTTATACTGCATATTGTGGTGCCTCTCAGGAGAGCAACACAAGAACTGCGCTCGACATAAAATGTGCACATCGTGTTCGAGTTGCTTGCGCAACTGGCTGAAAAAGCATAATCTTTTATGCAGGGCCGGATTTACGGGATGGCAAAGTGGGCACCTGCTCAGGGGCCTCCCCTTTCACGAGCCGTGAGCCCACTGGTTAAGGCTGGTTTAACATATTTAATGCGAATAATCATAAAAATAGTTAATAACAACAGTATTAGTAAACAAAAATATTTTGTATTTATTGAAATTATTGTCAATTTTCTCTTTTTGTTGACGGAAAACTGCAACCAACAAAACGAAAGCAATATTTGTGCGAAAGTATACTTTACGGGTCCTTGTAAATATTTTTGACTTTGTTAATATATCCTAGAGGTACTGAGGGCCTCCACACAAAGGCTGCCCTGGCACTGCACATGTCTAAATCCCTGCTTCTATATTATGCTAGTTAACTGCTTAAATGAGTTGGCGTGGACTTCAGTACCACTGTCAAAGTTTTTATTGTTGTACTACTAAAACCGATGGCTTTCTTTGCAGAAAGAAGGCCTCATGATGAATCGATGCCCCAAATGGTCACTGAGGGTGTGAAATAAGGTGCTTTTTTTAGAGTTAGACCACCGGTTCCCAAACTTGTTCGAACCGTTACCCAAGTCAAGGTAGCGAGGATTTCTTAATACCCTCAATATTTCGCAGTGATCGCTCATAATACAGAACAACATTGTGGTTTTGGTTGCGTGTTACCACCNGCTAAATCGCGTATTACCCCTGGAGGGTAATTTACCCCAGTTTGGGAACCACTGATTTAGACAATCAGAATCCGAATGTGCAGAGCTGATGTGATATAAATGAATGGNTTTAATTTCTTCAACGTCACCAGGGTTGCGGAGTCGGAAGTAAAATATCCGACTTCAACCTTTCTAAAAATTTCCGAGTTCGACTCCCGACTCTGACCTTCCAAAATTTCTGACTCCGTCTCCCGACTCCGACTCCTTAACATGAAAGGAACGAAGTTTGGCTGTTGTTCAAATCAATGCAAACCGTGGTTCACAGCAAGAAATATCTGATTCAACAAAAGTTTCAAAAGAAATTGTACCATTTCAACAAGAATTATGAGTGTGATGTAAAATATGATTCAATTGGACATCCGCAGTCCGAGTCGGACAAAAAAATCCGAATCTGACTCCTCCTAGTGTTGTTAGGAATCCGCCTCCATCCAAAAACCTAAGACTCGATACGACTCCGAATGCGGCTCCGATTCCGCAATCCTCATCATCAGTGTTACCAACAAAATCAAGACCATCTGCACTGGACAGAAGTGATTCGTCACATTGATTGGTCATGAAGTGCTGGTCGTCTTTCTAATTTTAGGCCAGGATAATGTATTTTGTTTCTATGCTTCAATAAAAGTTGTTGGCTCTAGTGGCACAAATATAACAAACCTGGTTGTGGTCCTGAAGTTACACCAAGTAAATTCAACAACAAACGACATGGAATTTAATCCTTAAGTGAGCCAGCTGTTCAAGCCTATCACAGGTGCGCTGCGTGTTTTATGTGGAGCCCAGTTCTTGTATTACTTTTTTATTTTACAATGCGAAAGATTCTGAAAACAAAAAGGGCCAGCCTTTGCAACGCGGGTCAAAACTCAGGGCGTCAGTGTTCATCTTCATGCGTTTAAAATGTGTTTGATCGTTCTCTGGACTATGCAGATTCGCTGCCAATGCCGCATATTTCAGAATAATACAAAATATGGATAAGGAGCGCTTCGCAAGATATAAATCAAAGTGGCCAAACTACGGCACGAGGGTCGTATCAGGTCCGGCGACCAGTTTACTCAGGCCTGCGAAATACTTTGCGCATTTTTGTCAGAAGCAAATTTTCAAGCAATTATGAAAGTTGGGACGACATGCTTTAATTGATAATTTAAAAGGCTTGTTCACAACCTTGGCAGTTGCATTTATCACATCATTGGTGCATAAAAAGTTTATTAAATAAAAGTGCATGCAAAATGGTGCGATTTTGTTGTTATTATTAGGGCGATTTTTATGGCTTAAAAAACTTGAGAATATGACTTTATTTTTCCGAAAATATGAATTTATGTTGCCAAACAAAATATAACTGATCTGTAACATAGAACCACTGTACAAAGAAGCACTACCAGCAAAAACGGTCATAAGATATGGTAGTCCCCTTCTTTGATAAAGCTCCACTAACATAAACGGATCAAAATGTGAGGAAAACCTATAGCTCGGTTTGAAGCAAATTGAAACATGCATGGACATTGGTTTATTTCGTTGGGACAGTAAGAACAGGCATTTTTAGGCAGTGCATCATATTTCATCCAAATAACTTGGTCCACCTACGTCTTTGCCAACAATCGCAGGGTGCCTAAGAGTGTTCAAAATGCCTAAGTGTGTTCAAGATGCAGCTTAGATCTTGTGATATAGTAGTTTCACCTGATATTTTGAGATTGTTTTAATGGTTTCCTTATTGAAGTAGTTTGAAAATATGCAAAATATAACTGTATGACCTAACAAGGAAAATCTGACTTTTTATGACTTTATAACTTTTGTTGGCTTTGTAGGGCTCCGAGTTCTGTTTTAAAAGTCTTTTCATAGCTTCGTGAAGCACAGAAAATATGTTACTTTTATGACTTTAAACGGCTGTAGTTATTATTGTAGTAAATTACACTATGACAAACTATTTTTTCGTAGATTACGATTACATAAATTGCACTGTATCCGGCCCTCCACTGGCCAAGCAGTCGCGAATTCTGCCCTCGAGTCAAAACGTTTGGACACCCCTGATTTAGATAATAATTGCGACACTGTACACTAAGTCAAGTGCAATGCATTAGAAATGCGATTTGTACGTGGCAAAAAGGTATTCATTATTTTTCTGCTCGCTTAGAATGAATTATTTACGATGTAAATTTCGTAAAATGGAGTTGTTATTCTTTACATAAAGGATGGTGACGGATAAGTGGGTGATAAAGTCTTTTGTTTGCATGCTGAACTAAACAGTTATTTTTTGGAAGTAATTGTTCAAACAAAACGCTTTCTTGCATTGGAGACTCTCAATCACTGTTCTATTAAAACAACTCTCAAAAACGTGAAATGAGCGTCACGAGAATGACAAAAAATTGAAGAAGTGTTTCAGTCATGGCTGAAATCAGTCGCACTCAGTCGGACAGCCCAACACCAAGGGATGGATCCCCAGCTGGTGGAATTGATGCTGATGTTAGATCCGACGATGAACGGCTACAGGAGCGCGAGGTATTGAAAACCAACCCCGATGTCAATCGTTTTGTTTTGCAAGTCATAACTTTGTGACATTAAAAGTTGAATATCATTCTCCATTCGGCTATAGGGTCAAATTAATGCACAACGATGATTTTCATTTTAGGGTAATGGAACCATGATGGAAATTCATTACGGAGATAGTCATCATTATTACCCCCAACACAGTGAGAAAACTTCTTTTCATGGTAAGCACATATTCACAGCATGCTTCTACAACGCAGCAACATTTAACAAATGATTGGTATCCCAGTCATTACCACCCTCCATGTAAAACCGCCCTTGCCTGTAGTCTATACAGGAGCAACAAAGTAGCTTGAAACCTTTTGAGAGGATTGTGCAACAATACAAGAAACAATTCAATATCCTGGACGGGCTTTTGTCAGTTTTACATGTTTTTTTGTTTCGCTTAGATAACGTTAAAATAATTTATTATTCTTGCAGTTGGAACACCGGCATTCGTCGTATGTATTGTGGTTGCTGCAGTAATTGCAGCCCTTATTTTATCAAAACAATCACAAGAACGTACAGGTAATATTTCTTTCTACCACGTTTTCTCTAACTTGCACATCCACACGTTTTTATATGTTTATTTGCATCTTTATCAAGCCTTGAACCCCAGGTAGTGCCGTTCACTACATGACTGAATCATTCATTCGAATATAATGCCGTCATAGAAAGGTAGTTGCACGCGTTCTCTCTAACAAAAGAAAGTGGTCACTGCATATTGCACAAATATTTCAAACGAAAGCGCTTCAACGATGTTAAACAATATATGTGTTTTTTCTCACAGAACAAGATTTAAAAATTAGTCTCATTAGCCGACATCAAGGACTAATAGCGTTCCAAAGACTTGCTCCTGTGCCAGTTCAAGTTGTGAAATATGACGGATCAGATTTGGAGGAATTCGGAAAGACTGGATTTGAACCAAAATTAGAGAATCCAATGGAGTTTTATGATTTCCGTCAGTTGTTTCAGTTGGGCGAGGAAGAAGGAAAGAAATATTTAGACGAGAACTCGAAATTCAAAAACATTGACCAGTCAAACGAGGCCAAGTACAAAAACATAATTGGTGTCGTAGGTGCTGCAGGAGTTGGAAAAACGACACTTGCAAAGTCTATGCTCAACTACACTCTTGACTTTATGATTGAAGATCAAGCTTATGTTTTTTACCTTCCCCTGAGATCAATCGACTTTGATAAAAAAATGAGTGTGCTTGAATTTCTTGTAAAATATACATTACCAACATGGGAGCACGATAAAACAAACGATGTTAAATTACTTGCACAAGTCATGCAAACTGAAATTGTTTATATTATTATAGATGGTTTGGATGAAATGAACTCTAAACAGTTAAAATCAAGAGCACCAGATACTTCTTTGTATGATTACACGTCCCCAGACAAAATACTAAAGAACATTCTTGCTGGTCATCTTCTACCTAATGCCAAGAAATTTATATCATCCAGACCAGGAGCTTTTCACCAGCTCCATCCTCATTACAGACCACATTTTGTCGTAAAGGTATTAGGTTTGAGCGATTCGTCTCAAAATCTTCTCATTCAACGGCTCTGCACCAGCAATGAAAAATGCGTCGATGTCAAAAGGCAACTTGAATCTCAACCAAACATTGCTGGGTTTTGCGTTAATCCTATGTATTGTATCATGGCAATTAAGTATCTTTTGAACACGCAGCATCCTAACATTGAAGTAGTTTCATTGTCTCAAGTTTTTGTGTCAACCTTTGACTCTTGCATTCGATCTGAACATTTTAAGGGAAATTTGGAAACTCTCGAAAGTTTAACGTCACTTGCTTTTGGTGGACTGGAAAAAAACAAATTTATTTTTACCGCAAACGATCTGCCAGGTGACAAAAGTGTAACAGAAGCGTTTTTGAGCTTACGGGTTGTCAGCAAAACACAATATCACATGAAAATTTTGGATGGCGATAAGCGTTTTTTCTTTGCACATTTACAGTGGCAAGAGTTCTTTGCGGCTTTACATTTAATGTTTGTTGTTTCTGTGGATGAGTTCAAAGAGGCAATTGTTAATTTTCATCAACCACGCTGGACTATCGTCGTTAAATTTCTGTTTGGATTTTGTTCACGCGGGGTTGGGGACATTGCTGCTAATGTTTTTTCGATTCAGTCCCAAGAAGAATTTGAAATGAAAAAACAAATTCTGGAAAACATCATTTCCACTTCCGTGTCCTTCGGAACAGTAAGAAAGCAAACAGATTTCTTTCAAGTTTGTGGCTGGGCGTTTGAAGCAAACAGCCATTCCATAACTCAGCGCATCATTGCGTCGTTGCCACAAAGGATACAACTGACTCATCACTTGAATCCAAGCGATGTTGCATCACTTTGTTTTTTGCTTCGTCGCTCAGACAAGCCTTATTTGATTACAGTGGATTATGGTATATTTTTGGGCAACTCATTGGCACAGCTTGTCAATACCACCGATAACTCGATTCACAAGGTGAGATGAGTCTTTTCATCTTGGACAACGTTTAGATTAGAACTTGTGTTTCACATTGTTGAAAAAGGATCTGTGCTGCACTTTGTCGACACAAAAACGCAGAGGAACTCGTGAATAATACTACACTGCCGGTTAATGCTTTATAGCAAAGGAATCACTTGCATTCGAATAGGCAATTGCGGTAAAAATCACTTTCAGTTAGAAACAACGGAATGTGGAAAGATTTAGCGTATTGTTTCTAGAGTGGTGATATTCCTATATGAGCCTTCAGAGGACATCTGGGTCACAAACAAATAATGTTCGTTTGGGCGGCGATAATTCTGCTTCTTTTCAGCTCATTCTTACATTTTCAAATAATACGTCTCACTTTGTCAACCAGACCTTATAGATTTGAACTGAACAACTGTTACGACACTGGCTTTCTTTATGAACCAGAAACCGACGAACGTTTAGCATGTTTTGCACAGTGTTTCTTGAGATTGAATATTTTCATATACATGTTTTTAATTATTCCTAAAAATTGTTGTCTTCAGATCACCGAACTTCGAGCTTGGTCTTGCTCAATCGATCACGTTCTTGCCAACACTCTTGCGCGACAGATTGTCAACATCAATGTAATAAGATTTCAACACTGTAACTTGACTGACTCTGCAATGGCCGTGATTTCCCAATCCATCAAATCTCGAGAAAATCCGGTTGGTTCGTTTTAGTCATCGTTCAGACTTTGAGCTGCGCTTCTCCTGAAAAAAAAAACAAAAAACATTCATACTTTATATGGAAACGAAAGTTGTCCATCTATTCTTTCAGACGTTTAGCATTGTATCAAAGCAGAATGCGTATTAGATTTTGGGCTTATCTTGTTCACAAATGCAAAATATCAAAAATAAAGGAATGTTTAGATTGATGGTCTCCCAGCTAAAAAAAGTAAGTTCTTGCAAATGGAGATGTTTTTGTAAAATACTACCGCATAATCATGAACAAATTGAGCACAAAACGCTGCATTCCACGCAAAATTTAAATTTCCTGAAAAACATGCCTATGCCAAAAGCTGTTGGGATTTTCGACGCCCCCCGCAGTGATTCGGCGCCGGAGGAATTGTGTCCCCTTTCCCCCCTCGTTACACCCCTGCAGTGCAGTCCGTGATTCCGGAGAAGATCTGCATGGTACCAGGGGCGTAACGAGGTTAGATGGCGTCCGGGGCAAGAACCAAATTTGGCGCCCCCGTATTTGAGCCTGAGGTCTTATCGAAGCAAATTTGCTGTATTGAAGGAAGTATTTGTGACATTGTTGGAAATTTTCGGTGCCCCATAGTTATTTCGGTGCCCGTGAATTACTCCCCCTTTGCACCCGATCGTTACGCCCCCGAATGGTATAGTAGTATTTGTAACTTAAAGATTAGTGGATGAGTTTATTGTCGGAAATAATGCCAATGCTTTTACCATAAAGCAGCATGCAAAAAACTATGGCAACATACGTATGTCAGCAAGCACATTTACCGCTATCTGACAAAAATGTATTGAGCGTGTTTCATGACCGAACATTGTGACCTAACAATGCAGTTGTGCAACACCTCAGATCAACGCGGAAAACGCAAGGTGGTAATGAATTACTACGTGCTAGCACGACGCTCCTCAGCAAAACATAGTACTCAGCAGTCAGCTCTAACGCTAAATTATTGGCAAAATACCAGCTATCAGCTTTGTGGAATGAATAGGCTTTGCGCGGTTATGACAATTTCAGCACATTGGTTCAATATTTTCAGTCACAGTTGAGAGGGAGTACGGCGCCTTTCTCCACCCCGGTTACATTCCTAGCAACAGTAACTGATCACCCTATGGCAGGGGTGGAAACCTGCGGCCTGGAAACAAATACAGACCGTGTAAGCATGGCCCGTGTATCAGAATATTTGTCACCCAAGATAGAACTCAAATCACATCAAAGCGGAACTCCTTGAAAAACAGATACTTAATAAGTCAAGAGAAGTATCTCTTGATCATTATTCTGGTTTTCTTTCCATATTATCGTTGGGAAGACAAAGGAAAAAGTTTAAGACAAAATTAATCATTTTTGCAACTCCAACAACATTTCACAATATATGTGGCCGGTGATAGTAAATAGATTCCCTGCAAGATGGTTTTGATCCTTTTGTTGCAATTGCAAACCCGTAGATAGATCACGCTGGCCACGAACAAACAAAATTGGCATGATTAGCAAAATCTTTAACCAAAAGCAAAAGGCGTCGCTTATTGGTTAAATCATAATGTGTAAATCAGATAAATTTGAGCAGGAAACAATCTTCTGGTGCACATTTTAGTTTTTTAGTAGTAAATGTGGTGTTGGCTGATATTCGCGGTTTTAAAGTGGTTATAAGATGGTTCTCATCGGTGTTTTTTGGCCTGGATAGAAGCAGATCCATCGCCCGATCAACAGCATTGGGGGTACCTTTAAGCTTGTTTGGGAAGGGTTCATAGTAGTATACAATAAATTGGAAAATGACTTTATCCTGGAGACTAGAGCTTGAGTTTGCAGGTATTTCTTGTGAATTTAGGGTCTCATCCGGTCTGCCCCTGCATTTTGAACAGTGTCACATCTTTTTTATAATCTGGACTAATAGGATTGATATTTTTTTCTTGACATCAGCAGTCCAATGTTCAAATATATGAAACCAGGGACGCTGGAGCAGCGGTAGAGCAGGGGGCAATACAATAGTTGACCCAGTGGAAACTTATAAAAAACAAAAAAATCATTGCCAGTTATGCTTGTTTCTGTTCAGCAACAATTTGACCTCAACAATAATAACATAAATTACACAAAACCATTGTGAAGTTTCTAGGTGGGCGCATAACTTCAGTAAATCTGTTTGAATTCGATGTTGATAGACAATAAAATTACCTATGATACTATTATGAAAAGGCACATGCGCCCCATTGCTCCTCTTTCGAAAGGGCAGGTATCTGGGCATGTGATTTGTCCATTTTTCCCGTGGAAGCACTGTTAGGTGCATAGAGTGAGAGCATTGGAGCATAAAGTGAGAGTGCTGGAGATAGAGAAAAGCTGCAGACTGTACTGTAGCAGCCTTATCAAATGGTTCATACTGGTAACTTCATTTCAGCTGCTGAAACAGAGCAACCATCATAGAGCATTCCTGCACCGTGGTAAAATTGTCATGCACTGACCAATCCGCGGTTACAAAAAGGTTAGGAACGACTGGCTTGGCGTATATCTTTCAAACATTTGTTTTTTAATAAAACAGTTTTGAGACAACAACAGTGTTCTCAGTTATGTGTAACCTGTGAAAAACAGGGCCCATCTTCTTGGACCCGCTTCAAACTTTTTGTGAATTATGACATAAAGCGTTTTGAAACTATTGTGATTCCATGAAAGATTGCATAGTTCGACCAGGGGCGCAGCCAGGATTTTTCTAAGGGGGAGGCTGAAGTTATGGAAGCAAAAGCCTTGAAAAGGAAAACTTACTTGTGATTAGAATAGACAAGGAAAGCACGTAAAATGTAGATAAACAATTGACTGTACTCACCACGAAAACTGGGGTCCTTCCAACTAACCTGCCATCTTGTTT
>JGI24021J15306_10010337_pt1 | contig 11575 bp, 8 predicted proteins | sample Ectturendosymbi1_FD_15306 | JGI IMG/M metagenome (IMG submission 15306)
CCTGCCTAATTTTCGTCTTGTTTAGCAAATTCGTTCTAGCTCTATTCTTCTGGCATGTGTTTGAATTTCTATCACAAATGAAGATCCCAAACTTGAGAGATAGCCTATGTCAAGGGTGAGGGGATATTTAAATGCTACCATTTCGGGCAAAACACATCAGGTGTCTTGTGTAATTGGTGCATAACGGATCGGATGTGTTTGGGGCAAAACGGCTTTTTCTGGCATCTATGAGTTGTGTGAAAGTTTTTAGAAGCACGTTTAAGGCTATGAATTTTCAGGGCTTGAAATGGTTGCAAAAGTTAGGGTCTTGTAAAGCGTCATTTGGAGCCAAAGTGGTCTAGTAGGTAGGTGCGTTTAACACTTGACTAGCACTCATATGACACTTCACTAGACCTTTTTCCCAAGCCGTGGTACTGGGATCAACCTAGAAAGACACTAAAACGTGAAAGAGCCCTCACGTTAAATTTAGTTAAAAACTATCACGTTTCGAACCGAAAATGCAGCTAAACATCCTTTTTCATAAAAATGTACTACGTCTGCTTTGCCTCTAAGAAAAATAATAAAAAGATCGTAGAAAAACAAGAGATTTTTCCGTGGCACTAACTGTTATGCCAAGATTTCTCTAATCAATTTGAAAGTTTCAGCAATTTGCCCGGTTCAACAGTACCCTAATGTTATAAAGTTTCATGAGAACAAATTGAGGCTTGTCTAAGAAAAAATAGCACAAGAACAAATAGATAAAAATGCCTTAGAAATCGTCTCTACAATAAATCCAATCATTTCAAACTCTCTCCCAAGTTTTGACACTTCCTGCATATTTGTGGTTAACTACCAATCATTTACGAAATTTTCGATCAGATAACCTTGTTCCTAGACAAATCTTGTAAGGAGATAATTTACCAGTAGGACAAAGAAAAATTCCAATAAGACTTCTTAAAAATGATTAGAATACAAAATTTCATCTTTATTCTTTGAAAGTTACTGCAAATGTCAAAACTGCTATGCAATGTTTTTTTTTAATTTCGGGCTGGGGGCAAATGCCCCAAATGCCCCCCACCAACTTGCGCGCCAGCCCTGTAGTACAAAACAATTATAAATCATTGTCCAACAAAATTAATCGCTTCCTTTTTTGACAATCGAAACCATACAGAAACAGTTCAGGCCAGTGACCAGGTTTTAAAGGGTAGAGTGAACTGCATTTTTGGAGAGTAAGATTTTGTTTTTATCATGTGTTTGAAACACATTTTTGTAAAGCATCAAATATGGGGAGAACTTCCCCCGAATGCTCCCCTCCGTGGATACGGTCCTGAAAACAGTTCCCGTCGGATGAAAAACTTGAGTTACGTTAAAGATATTGGCTGGCGAAATGTAGACCATAAATAAAGACATACATATTGAGATTGAGTAGTTCCGCCTCATGCGTGTTAGGCAAAGCGTGTGTTCAAATTTTATATATCAGTGTACTTGGAAGCCGTCGGAGCACTACATTAAATAATCGTGATAGTGTCATTCATGCGTATACCCTTTATGCTTGTGTTTCATCAAAGTAAATGTATTTGCGCCATCAAGCGTATACATTTCTGCTACCGCCAGGTATACATCCTCATGTTCCTCATATATTTTTGTGTTCCTTATTACTGCAATGCATGCTAAAAGTCTAGAGCGTTGCGTGCGTGGGTGAAGACATTACACAATCTAATTTTACTACACAGTACTATTTCACTGCCAATATAAGCCAATGTCTCTTATCAATCAAAAAACTTTTCTTCGAGAATTTCAAATAAATTTCTAAAGCATAGTTCCTGATTTGCCAACTGGGGAATTTATCATCAACAAATTTATACATAGAATTAACTAATATATAAGCTTGATGTTGCTGTGCGAAACGATATATATACTGTATGTATATTTTTTGCGAAACCTCAAAAAAACAACGCAGACTGACTATTGATAAACATTGATTTGAAAAATCTTGGCAGGTTTTTCAAACCTTCATTTGGAAAATACCTAATATATGCTGCGAACCACTGCGGAAGACTTACAATGTATAACTCTTCGCTGGTGAATGCAAAAACAAGCTGGCAAAATTATGAATCCAACCATTGTTGTTACTGCAACAACAGTCCATACATCCATTCCGTTAACAAGCGTTGGGAAATAATCCAGTTGTTTTGCCCCATGTGATGTCAAGGGCTCCTTGGTGACCGATCTAACTATTTCTGCACATAAAAAAACACAAAATTCTTAAACTATTCAAAATGAGAAACTTCTATTATGTTTACTGCAGTTATAATCATTTCCGTTATTCGTGCTCATGAAACGATTTCTTATCAATCAATAGGAAATCGAGGATAGCTTTTCAACTAAGAAGAAGGCCGGAGCTTGCTTTGTCGACCTCACAGCACCCTACGACTCTCTGGCACCGCGGCCTCACCTGCAAGCTTCTGCTATTGCCGCCTGATAGACACTTGGCCCACATGATCATGGAGATGGTTGGCAATCGCAGCTTTACCCTTAGCACTGGAAACGGCAAAAGGAGCAGGGTACGACGCCTCAAGGACGGCGTCCCACATGGTCCTGTCCTGGCGCCATTTCTCTTAAACATCTACATATCCGACTTGCTCACCACCGTCTCCCAGACTTGGACAGTTAACTAATTCTGTTTTTTTGATTCGATGAAATAAAGCGAAATGACGGTAATTCTAATTCTAATCTAATTTGCTAAAAGCTTCAGTACTCTAATTTCAGTTCGAATGTAATTTCCGGTTTTGCCGAAAATTATAATTTGTCCAACAGTATATTTACAGATGAAACGAGAATGCACCCTCGTTCAATGAAAGTGCAACGAAATGGTCACAAGTGCCATGCCGCCCAGGGACGGATTTGGGTGAGGGGTGATCGCTCCCTTAAACTTACGAAAGATAACTAAGTTATCCTTAAAGTCTTCATTCAACATAATGTTTCGCAATTCGGAAAACAGCATCCACGATATAAGGCCAATTTATTTCCCATTGTTTTATCACAGCAGTGTTCTGAAGTATACTTCATATGTCTTACAGCAGCGGAGCACGGAGAGGTGATGAGAGTTGACTACAAAATATTATTGAATCGCCCCCCATAACCTTACTGACTGGATCCGCCCCTGATGCCACCATCACTTGAAAAGCAAAAACAGTAAAAACTCGATAAATTTCTTTTCTCATTCACACCTGCAGAACAAAGCACAAACTATAATGGTTGTTACAATATAACGTCATACTGCCTGTCCACTCACACGCAGAAGTCGCAATAGCCATCAGGTACTTACGAAAGTCAGTCAGCTGTGATTTTTTAGGGCAAGGGTTCTCAACTTTTCTCTTACCGTGTACCCATTCAGCATTTAGCCAAATGACCATGTACCCCCAAAAGTTTCTTATGACAAAAAGGCTGAGTAAAATAACAAAAACACAATGAATTTTCAATAGAACTAAAATTTAAACGTTCTATCAAAAGTGATCAACTTTTTTACAAATATTCAAATATTTTATCATGAGTGATCATAGATATATTGAACAACAAGCATACAAAAATTTTGCAATAATATTTACTAATATATGTATAAATATTTGGAAACAAATAATGTATAACTATATCTTCCATTCTATTGCTATCCATAAATGCATCCCTTCAGCTAGGAAAATATACCCCAGATTGGGAACCCCTGTTTAAGAGTATTGCAAAAACAAATATTGTTTCCTTTTATTGAAGGCTTCTGCTCGAGAACTCCTGGGTATGACAGCGACATCGCCTCCGTCGGAACAAGTCTTTATCCATGCAGGCAAATTGTTCAACGTGAAATGTACCAATCGTGGCGTACGAATATTCGGTATTCTTATGACTATGACAATGATTCCACATTTGGGCATGAATTGAACTTGGATTAAAGTTGCTTTGGTTTGAGTAAAGGTAATTATAATTCGAATTTTAGTTCAATTTACGCTTTTCGCAAATCTGCAACTTTTAATTCCAGTTTGATTTGTAACTGCTGAGTTAGCTCTAAGTTTAATTCTAATCTAATTTAGAAAAGCCAAAAAAATCTAATTGACGAAGTCTGCCGTCTCCAGAAACTATGCATATGCTGACTATCTAATAATCACGCATGCTGATGGAGATTTGCAGGCAGTGGAAGGGGTACCGAACAAGGACATGGCAACCGTGGGTGAATACCTCTAGACTTGGAAGCTAAAGCTTAGCACTACAAAATCTGTGTCGGCAGCCTTCCACCTTAACAACAAGGAAGCTAAAAGCGAGCTGAAAGTCATCTTCAACAATGACACCCTGCCCTTCTGCTCCGAGCCCAAATACCTCGGAGTAACGTTGGACACTGGACAGGTCGCTCACGTAGCACCGACAGCTTGAGTCACTTCGGAAGAAGCTGACATCACGCGTCGCGCTCTTGAGGTGGCTTGCTGCCTCCGGGTGGTGTGCTGGAGCAACAACTCCTCGCGTAGCCACTCTTGCCCTGCTCCATTCAACCGAAGAGTACTGCGCGCCAGCTTGGTGTCGCAGTGCTCTTACCCGCCTTATAGACCTTGCCATTTACGACGCCTTGCGCATCGTGATTGGATCCCTGCGTCCTACACCAGCGGACAACCTCCCAATCCTCGTAGGCATCCAACCTGCTGAGCTTCTTCGCAATGGAGCCACACTGTCTCTAATACGCCGTGCCATAGAGCCTGGACACCTGCTCCAGCCAGCGCTCACTGTTCATTGAGTGCAGATGCACGGTGCCTCAAATCGAGACACCCAATTGTACCCGCCGCACAACAACTCATCAGTTCATCTGACAACAACCATATACGTGCGGCGCACTGGGCCAGATAACCAACGGAATGCGGAGCGGGCGGACAACCCCACACGACTCCGCATTTTAATCCCCGACATCGGAACCGACCCCCCCGCAGTGACCCTCCCAAGAAGAGCCTGTGTTCGGCTTAACCGCCTCCGCACCAGTGTCGGGCGTTTCCGCTCCTGCTTGTACAAATAGGGTATGCCCTTTTCTGCGGCCAGTGAGTGTGGCGCAAAAGAACAAACTGTCGACCATGTTGTCCTCCAGTGTCCAATCATCGACCTCCTCATGGACTGCACGGCCTGACAGTTCTGAACGATGAGATAATCGAATGGCTGCTCAACACCTGCCCCGAGATCTAGTGCGGCCAAGCAGTGGTTAGAAAAAATGGCGAAAAGAAGAACTAACCAACATTTAAACCATTCAGATGTCTTCGAAAAAGTATTTGGAATTTTGTAATGATGGATAAAAGTTTAACTTGCTTTTGCAGATTGCTGACGTCAGTAGTCAAAAATTGTTCAACAAATCTTCTTTTGCCGTTTTCCAATTGTGTGCGCATGATTAAACTGTTTTCGTATCAACAATGAATTACGTCAGACAGTGTTTTTGATTACTCATCTTGCATTGACATTTTTTTTCGAAAATTCTATCTGCCAATACTTTCTACATTCCAACAGACCTATCGTTTACACACAACGAATTCCTGGAAACCAACATTCTTCTCGCCAAACTTGTTTTTCGATTGTAGTTACGAGGTAGCGTTTTCCGTCTTCTTCTACCTCTTCGACAACGGTCTTTGAAGGAAGATTAGTCATGGTTCAGTGATCCCACAGAATTGTCTGTAAACAGCAAGGAGAACGGCGAAACTTACACACTATTTCATGTTTAATATACATATATGAAGTAATATGCACAAACGAACAGTGTCATTTCTTCGTATCCTACAAAGGCATTCCGAAAACTTTTTTTTGCTCTATAAAAATAGGAAAGTGTTTGGTAATATCTAGTAGTCAGGAAATGAGCAAAATGTGCTTAAAATGTTACAAACTTTGAGAACAGAAAGGTTTTTAGTAAGCAAAACAAGAATTAGGTACCATGTCAGGTCACACGAAAGGTTTAATGCAGTGGTCTTCAACCTTTTTGTTCAATCGCCCCCATACAGGAACTTTGCTTCAAAATCGCCCCCACTCATGTTTTTAGTGTTGGCAAAAATATTTTTTTCATTTTAAAATATTACAGCACTAACGAAGCAACGGGGCAGTTTAGTTAACACTAAAAAGGAACAGACAAAACGAATGCAATTGCATTTGTCGGAACAATATTATTCATTTTCAAAAACAGTTGTTCCAACTAGGGCTGTGGAACTGGAGGCCGGAGCCGAGCCAAAAAAATCTGAATGGTGGAGCCGGAGTCTGAAATTTGAGTTCCCATTCAACAAACATATTTTGTATAGCAAGCCGTTTGTACAAATAATGCAATGGTTTTTAGCTTTTAATGGACCAAAACGTTCTGCAGCCCGAGCCAAAAAGTTTGGATGCCAGGAGCTGGTGGCGGAGCCCGAAATTTGAGTTTCGGCTCCAGAGTCCTGGTTCCGTAAAGTATTTGTATCAGGTTTGCTATTTTAGGGTATGGAGATTGCAAATACAGTATTAGCAAGTAGGCTATAGTATGAGGTGTTTAATTTAGACAACTCAAGTTACTCAAGTTGCATTGCCAGAACCACTTTCGGAGATAGTGCAAGTTGCCGTAAGTACCCTATAGCCTAACGCTTTTTGGTTGATTTTGAGATGGTGGTTTTCAGAATGTACCGTACGTTTTTTGTATTTTTAAAATGTACGACACAGGGTGGGCCAAAAGTAGACCTGCTCTTGATTGCTTATTTACATTTATGGCTGAAATTTTGGGAGGGTATTGACAAATACTGGATCGTTCCGGTAAGACAATTATTCTACTTTCACCACTGGTTATATCCACCACCTACAAGCAAATAAAGAAGATATTACTTATGATCACCATGACTGCGCGCTGCTATTGCGTTTATCTGTATCAGTTACGTCAGAGACTACGAGACTTCCTTTTTCAGAGTATTTCCTGCATGTATGCCCTGGACCTGAATTAAAATCTCAAGAGTGTTAGGTCAGTCAAAGCGTTCTGACAAGAAAACTGTTGTGTTGTGAAAACCAATACGAAAAAGCAGGCCTCTGTGAGAAATTTGTACCAGGGGGTACCAAGACCAATACCGGATACCCTAACTTTTTGGGGCCTCGTCGCAACTGTATAGCTCATTTCTGTAGTAATCAGAATATAGATAAAGCACTTATCTTGATAAGATTTACAAATATAGCTACCAGCGCTGCAGTTGAAAAAACAACCATAAATTTGGGCTTGATTACACAAAACTTAGCGTGCGCACTTTCATCCTACCAGGCCCCTGTTCCTACTGTGCCTGGATACGGTGTATCTTTTGTACCTCTTTCGTAGGCCTTTAGAAAAAGTAGCTTATAAGCATTCATAATGCCATTTTGGTCCCAATCAATGCGAATATTGCTGATAAATAGATGAAAACGGATAATATAAGTTAAGGGGTGTAGTGCTGTCTGTAACTTTTTCCTTTTCAATTCGCTCGTTTCATTACCGAAAAAACGAAAGCTTTTTTCAGAAACTTAATTTAAAAAAAGTTATAACGTTGAAATAATTTAGCTTTGGTACACCTTGAATAAGCATGTTTTTCTGCTTAAGCACACGTCACATGCTTTCAAATTTTTGTGCAATTTTGCCAATGATTGCTTTCATTCATGGGAGAAATTCTCTTAAGTTATTTTCGCTTTCATATAGTCTTGCGCTGAAGCATAGTTATTGACTCGACTATTATTCATAAGTAACAATATAATATCACCAATGTAACATCTGTATTCAAAACAATCACCAGTAAAAGCTTGAAAAGTACATTTTAGATTAACGTTCTGTCAAAACACATGTGATTAAAAAATGAGGAAGAGACGCTTTAATTTTCAAACAGGAAGTTCTGCTAGCGTAAATTAGGTTACAAATGGTTAAAGTAGAATTGCATTGAATCATCTACTGAACTTACTGCAAAATAACTGGCGGACCCAAGACAATTCACCATATTTGAGCTCGAGAGATCATGTAGTAAAATTTCTACGTATTGTTCCTATCGAGATATTTTCTATTATGGCCACAGCTTACGGACTTCCCAACTGAGTCATTTTCATTAACAGTTTAATTTTTTGCTCTATTCATCTTTGCAAATGATATTGTATGGCGAAATTTGTAAAGTGCTGTTGCAATGCCTGACTTGCAATGGACATACTACAGCACTGAGGCTGATTAGGAGTGCTTCAAACCAGCATTAAGTGGTTTACAGTGGTTCGTGATTGCTGCATCTATTGTTTGCATCTTTTGTAAATTTGCAACCTTGGTTTCGCCCTCGTAGATAAGACTTATCGAAATATCCGGGGATTGGCTTAAATCAACAAATAGTTTTTATTTACACTAGATACAATAAACGTTCCAATTAAGAATAGTGGATCCGATATGGCCATTTGAATATTTAGGACACCCAATTCTTGGTGTTGGGCCATCATAGAACAAGCATTACCGCAAATGCAAGCTGCAAAGTTGGGTCTTGCAAAGAATTCATGCGGGAAGGGATTTGTATAACGTGTGTAACTGCGAAGTGTAAATCCCAGAATGCCGAGACTATTTGGAATAGAGAGATAGTAGTGGCAAAGATCTGGTAATGTCACCAGAAAACCCATAAAATACCAAGGACCGGTTAGCATGATAGCATCTCTGAAAAGTGGCTTGATCGCTCCTTGAATCGCCAAAGCCACTGTAGTGGCTTTCGAGGCAAATTTCGGCCATAGCTCCGCCACCAATCGCGCTAGAGAGTCAAACAAGGGTAAATTGGCACTTGGCATTTTGTTGCAAATCTCAATAACGCCACAGGGTCAACCTCGCCTCGTGACAACACACTGCTCCAAAATTTTTAAGTACCAATTTAAACGTTCTTTTAAAGAAAAACAGGACAATCCGCATCATATGATGTCTTTGTTGAATCTGCAGAGAGAAGGGTCGACGATGCATGAACAATGGCGCATTTCGTGGTTCTCACCGTAAAGCTAACTGAAACTGCTGATGGCTATGAAGTGTTTGAAGATCTGAAGGCACGTTAGCTTTATTCAGCTCGGCGTCGAAATTACGTGTACCTGTACTTTGGCGCCAAGGTAGGGAGCAATACTCTGCAGGAGCGTAGACCAGGGGTGGACAATTAATTTGGCTCAGGGGTCACTTTTGGAAGGCCGTGTTTAGCAGAGGGCCGTGCCTTCTAGTGGTAATAGAAGCAAGTCTCTGATACGTTAGCCTCAGCACTAAGCTGGAGGAAATTTCAGATTCTAAGATTCTTTCTGAATGCATTCGCGGGCCACTGGAAACGCTGTGGCAGGCCACATGTGACCCGAGGGCCGCTAATTGCCCACCCTTGGCGTACATCAAAGCAGTCGTTCATGTTCTGAGCATGGTGCACGAGATACGTTACAGTATGTTACTTCCAGTGGCGTAGCGAGGCTGAGTGCCGCCCGGGGCCAACCATAAAAGTGCCGCCCTTTCCGTCTCTCAAATTTGCTTACAAGAATTAAAAATGAAAAGAGATAATGTTTCATGCTTAAAAAAGATATAAGAGGGAATCAAACACTCACAAACTGCAGTGGATCCTGTTTTTCATTGTTGATTTATGATTCCTGCTTTTTCTGATTTTAGCCATCTTTGTCGCCATTACTTTTCCCATTTTTCTGCTTTCTTATATGCCCATATGGACCTGGCATATATCGTCAAAAATTGTCCCTGTTGGTTTTTAGTTTCCGGTAAGCCGCACCACTCGGTTTTAATCATTTATTCCAGGAATTCTGAACCTGTTGGCCAGGGAAGAATTTTTGACTGTTCACGGCCAGGTATTATTGAAATTGAGTATGTTTTGCAAGTTGAACCCTTTAACGTAAATGTTGGTAGCTCATGAGCTGCAAATGACATAATAGTACGCTCTCTTTACTGATTATGCGTTAAAGATTATTGCAACACGGAAGTTACAACGTAACCAGTTACGCCACTGGCTTTCAATACCCACCAAAATACTCAAACATTGTAAGTAACAGTTCAACAAAAAGCAAAAATGACATACAGGGAAAAATAATAATAAAGTGTAAAAATTTAGGACCGCCTTTATTTCTGAAATGAAAACCACAATTTTCTTCACAGTAACTTTTCTTGCCTTTTTGTTGACAAATTCTTTAATGGCAATGTCAAAATTTATTTCATTTGTCAACTGTTGCTCTATTGACAGTATGGCAAGATTTCTCAACCGCAAGGTGCTAATACCAGATCTTAAGTAATTCTTGATCAGTTTTAGTTTCGAAAAACTCCTCTCACAGGTAGGAACACTAACAGCAATTGTGAGGAAAATCCCAGCATTTTTACTATATTTGGAACGGAGTTCCCAAGGTTATACTTTTGAATAAACTGCAAAAGTTCAAGGGGGCCTTCTTTCTCTACTGTGAACTGCACATCGGCAACAACGTATAACTGTGATGCAACAGTAACGTTCTTCTTTACTGCACAACAACGAACAAGCGACGCAACAACTACCTATATTTCATTTTCGGCTCTTAACCACCTGTACAACCAACTGGCCTACTTGGAGTCTGAATGCAGCACGGTGATCTAAAATTTTTCATAATGACCCATCAGCAAACTGAAGCAAGAAATCATTTCCCCTAAAATAAACGAGAAACCCTCACGGAACCCTTAAAACTCACGTAACCCCACCACATGTGTTGAGGAACAGTAGGATTCCGCGGAACCCCTGTTGCAGAATACTGAGCTAGATTATATTTCTCCACACACGCGGAAATCTATTTTGACGAGCACAAATCATACTACACATTTATTAGATTTACATAGAAATGTTTTTTAAGACCCAGCAAAGCGCTTTTACTCGCAGGTTACTTAGAGCTCACCACAGCCACACGTTTGCCCACAGTCATCCACCATACTCCCAAGTTCTATGACGTCATATATGGACTACGACCACACGTCAACAACGACCCAACACTCGATCCATCAACCGTGTAGTGAATCAGTAGAATTTGACATCAAGTTTGTTGGTAAGCGTGTTGAGAACCGTGTTGCAGCGTCATGTAAAAAAGCCTATTGATAAAACATCCCTGACACATGACTGTTCATTGTTGGCTAAGATAAGAATCGCTTAAATCAGGGGTGGGGAATCTACGGCCCGCGTGAACACTTGATATGGTCCGCACCAGAATATCCGTTACCCAAGTTAGAGCACAACATGCGTCAAAATGAAACTCCATAATAAGCAGGTACCTAGATAACAAGTCAGAAGTCATCCTTCTTCACAGTTAGATAAAGGTAGAATTTTAGAATAAAATTACTTGATTTTGCCGCCTGCCAGCGATGATGCACAATTCATGCGGCCCATGATACTAAATAGGTTCCCCACCCCTGGCTTAAACACACATGCCATAGTTTAAATTACTCAAAATCACATACGTCCTTCGACTGCGAGTTGCGAGTAGTGTCCCGAAATTAAAACCACTTTTATTTCAATACAGCCTACAGGTACAGGTTTATAGCCTACAACATAGCTAATAGTGCCGCCCTCATAAAAGTGCCGCCAGGGGCGGACCGCCCCCCCCCCTTAGCTAAGAC